>Ga0207684_10001736_pt1 | contig 23051 bp, 18 predicted proteins | sample KBSK5501metaG_FD_184342 | JGI IMG/M metagenome (GOLD analysis project Ga0207684, IMG submission 184342) | Corn, switchgrass and miscanthus rhizosphere microbial communities from Kellogg Biological Station, Michigan, USA - KBS K5-50-1 metaG... | ecosystem: Host-associated > Plants > Roots >...
CTCTATTTGACTCGCCCAGCCTGTTCACCTGAATCCGCGTGTGCGAATCCGCGCACTTTAAAACACCAACGCCTGGCATTCTGGATCGTCGCGGTCCTGGTGCTTGGTCTAATCGCTGTGCCTTGGATTGCCCCACTGTTTTATTGATTATGAAAACACTAATGGATCGTTTTGTCCTAATTGGCGCGCTAGTTGCGCTTCCTTTCGGTCTATTTGCTGGAACCTTACAAACCGTCACTCTCGACGTGCAAAATATGACCTGCGCGGTTTGTCCGATCACAGTCAAAAAAGCACTCGAAAGAGTGCCTGGCGTAACGGACGCGAAAGTCGATTTTGATAAGAAAACCGCCAGCGTTTCATTTGATCCTGATAAAGCGAATCTTGCTGCCTTAACCAAAGCGACTACGGACGCGGGCTATCCGTCGTCCTTCCACAACTAACTCGGGTATGAGCGAAGTCCTGCTTGAATCCGAGCTAGTGTGCCCTGTTTGCGGTTTTGCGAAGCGCGAGACGATGCCGACCGACTCATGCCAATTCTTCTACGAATGCACCCACTGCAAGACGCTGCTGCGCCCTAAGCCTGGCGACTGCTGTGTCTTTTGTTCTTACGGTTCGATAAAATGTCCGCCGATGCAGGATGAAAATTGCGGCTGTTGTGTTGCTGGATAATTCGACTGCTTCTCAAAGGACTAACTTAGTCAAAATATGAACGCATCTGCTAACAACGAAATCATTACTTTCTACGACATCCCTTTGGTGTGCGGAGCTGCGCCGGCGATCGGCTGCGGCAGTCGGGCCAAGCCGCTCTTGATGAATTTGGAGCGGCAGGCCGCCATCCGCGAGGCGTGGTTAAGTCGAGCCGGAACAATCGTAGCAATCGTCTGGTCGGGACCGGCTCGCACCGCCGAGGTTGCGAGACCCGTCTTTGAAAGACATGAGGTCCAGTACAAGGAGCGGCGCGACGATAAGCCAAGTTCTTTCCGGAAAAAGGGGAGCTGGTTTCGCGGTGCCGAAGTGGATCAGCTAAGCCTGGACGAGGCTCGAGAAATTGCTGAAATCTCGGTGGTCTCGGCAGCGAGAGAAAGGCTGGCCTCGGCTGAGGAGGCCGCACAGATCAAATCCGACATCGAAGCGCATTTCCGGGAGGAGCTTGTTAGGCTTCGAACCAAACAAGAGTTGCTGCAAGACACGCAAGGCAAGTTCCCGCAGGCTGTGCTCAATATTTACCAGAAACTTATCGGAGTGGAGAGAACCGCCGAGGTGCAGGCGCGCGGAATCCAGAACCCGTTCGACAGTGCAGACCGTGAGAAGACTTTGAGCTGTTGTCCATAAAAGCGTGGAGAGCCCGAGCCATGCTTGCTCAGGTATCTGCCAACCAAAAGCCGGAACAATCCACCAGGACCGAAACCGCTTACTCGTGAACGGCTGAAGAAAAGCGCCTTCAATGAACGCAGCTAAGAAGCTCTTTATCGGCCTTGTTACTGTTGTTGCTATGCCCGCATGGAACACGAAGGCCGAGCCCAGTTCATCGGGAGTGCGGTTCGAGGAGCTTTCCAAGGCCGATCTACAGTACAGATCGGAGTTGGAATCCGACGCTGTCGTAGTTGCCGAGGGACGCGAAGGTAGTTACATCGGAAGCGGCGATGGAACGGTGAGCGGCCGTCGGCTTCGCGGAACACTTCGTTGGTCGATGTGGTCGCGGAATTGCCTTTACCCCCTGGCTCGGAGTGGCCAATCCGTGCCCGAGGGCCTGCATCTTTGCACTATCAATCCGCGGCGGGGTTCATCGAAACCCAGGACGGAGCTCGCATCCGATTCGATGGCAGAGGTTATGGCCTTCGCAGTTCTGAAAAGTACCAAACGAACCTGACACTAGTCTTCGGCACCGAGGATGTCCGCTATGAGTGGTTGACCAAGGTGGTTGCCGTGATGGAGGGCGAGTTCGACGAGAAGACCGGGCGGGCGACTTGGAACGTTTATGTGCCCGCTGGAAGCCGCTGATGAGACTCACCATGGAATCCAACAGCGGCCAGCCCGTCAAGAATAACCTATGCGTCACCGCACTGAGAGACGGCTTAGATCAGACGAAATAAATAGGCAAGCAAAGAACTATGAAGCAGACCCACTATGACTTAGTTATTCTTGGCTCCGGCTCGACCGCGTTCGCCGCCGCACTGCGTGCGCAGGAGTTTGGCAAAACCGCGGTGATGACTGAGGAACGCACGATTGGCGGTACGTGCGTCAACCGCGGGTGTCTGCCTTCCAAGAATCTGATTGAGGCGGCGAAGATCATTCACGATGCGCGAAATCCGCGATATCCTGGGCTGACGCCAACGCGAATTGGGTTGGATTTCCGCAAGCTCATTGAGCAGAAAGACGATGTCATCCACGGCTATCGCAAGAAGAAATACGAGAGCCTGACTGGGGGGCAGTTCACCATTGAAAAAGGCCACGTCGAGTTTGTCGACGACCACTCTGTACAGGTCGATGGCAAGCGGATCACCGGCGAAACGCTTCTTATCGCCACTGGCTCCCGGCCGGTCGTTCCGAACATTGACGGCTTGTGCGACGTGCCTTACCTGACGAGCGATTTGCTCACTAACGATGAGCCGATGGAACTGTGGGAGCTCCCTCGCTCGCTGATCATTTTGGGTGGCGGCTATATCGCTCTGGAGTTGGGACAAATGTTTCACCGCTTCGGTGCCGAGGTTGCGATAGTCCAGCGCAGCGGACAGTTGCTGGCGCACGGCTATGAACCGGAAGTCGGCCAGTCGATTAGCGAAGTTTTCGAAAAAGAGGGAATCAAAGTGATTACCGGCTCGGTCGTGCGCTCGGTGCGACAAGACGGAAAGGAAATAACCGTCAACATCGAAACCGGCGATGAGAGGCGCGAGTTACGCGCAGAGAAACTGATAGTAGCTTCGGGCCGGCGCCCGAACTCCGACAAGATCGCCATCGAAAAAGCCGGAGTTGAGCTTGCCAAGGAAGGGCACATCCGTGTGGATGAATTCCTGCGCACCAGCGTGCCGCACATCCTCGCGGGCGGCGACGTGATCGGCCGCGAAATCGGCAGCCAGATGGCCACGCCGGTAGGCAGCCAAGATGGCGGCATCGCCGCGCATAACGCGTTCGTAGACGGAGAGCCACGCCGCGTCAATCATCGCGTGATTCCGCGTACCATTTTCACCGACCCGCAAGTGGCGACGGTCGGTGTCACCGAGGAGGAAGCGATCGCGGCCGGGCATGATTGTTGGTGCAATACTGTGCCGATGTCGCTCGTACCTCGCGCTGGCGCTATCCGAGACACACACGGCCTAATCAAAATGATCGCCGACCGCGACACGGAGGAAGTCTTAGGCGTTTCGATGGTTGGCAACAGCGCCGGGGAGGTGATACACGAGGCGGCCATGGCCATGCGTTTTCGCGCCAAGATCAATGACTTTGTTGAACTCTTGCACGTTTACCCAACAATGGCTGAGGCGCTCAAGATAGTGGCCATTTCCCGCCGCAAAGATCCGGCAAAACTCTCCTGCTGCGCGGAATAACTTTCCTCGGGTGAGCTCTGGCGGAATGGCGAGACCGTTACGCATCGATGTTGCCGGTGGTTGGTATCATGTTATTAGTCGAAGCATCGAGCGGCGGCGAATCTTCAGAGATGCGCACGACTGCCAGCATTTTGTCGAACTGCTATCCAGTTTGCCCAAGCGTTTGGAGGTAGAGGTACATGATTTAGGTCCGACCCCGCGAAGCCTTACCGTATTTAGTTCATTACTCCCCGAAACCCAGCTTCGCTTAGCAGCTATCAGGTTTCGTGATAAGCCATCATGATTCTGCATTACCAGTCCCACGGTTTTGATAGTACCGAGCATATACCTCGGAGAGAAACTGGATAGACGGATCGCCGCGGAAGGAGATATCTTGAACGATTTGTTTTTTGCCCGTTCCCAAATGGGGATGTCGTTGGCATTTCACATCATCTTTGCTGTCATCGGAATGGCGATGCCACTGTTAATGGCAGTCTCCGAAGGTTGCTACTTGTGGACAAAGAAGCCCATTTTTCTTGAATTGAGTAAGCGATGGGCAGCAGGGACGGCGATTCTGTTCGCCGTGGGAGCTGTGTCCGGTACGGTTCTTTCATTCGAGCTGGGACTGCTCTGGCCGAAGTTTATGCAATATGCGGGCGGGATCATTGGTATGCCGTTCTCGCTCGAGGGCTTCGCCTTCTTCACCGAGGCGATCTTTCTGGGAATCTATCTCTATGGTTGGAACCGAGTTTCTCCCGTGCTGCATTGGCTGGCTGGAATTGTGGTTGCCGTGAGTGGTGTTCTCTCCGCCGTTTTCGTTGTGTTGGCAAACTCCTGGATGAATGCGCCGGTCGGGTTTGACGTTGTCAACGGGCAGCTGGTCAACATCAATCCGATCGCAGCAATGTTGAATCCAGCGTCGCTTCACGAAACCATCCACATGGTGCTGGCTGCTTACGTGGCTACTGCGTTTTTGGTTGCAGGAATTCACGCTTTCTTTCTCCTGCGCGATTCACAAAGCGTCTTTCACCGCGCTTCCTGTAGTATTGGGCTGGTGGTTGCTTGCATTTCGATTCCGCTCCAGATCTTTAGCGGAGATTTTGCAGCGCGGGAAGTTGCCAAGCTACAGCCAGCTAAGCTTGCAGCAATGGAAGCGCATTATAAAACGGATAAGGGCGTACCTCTGGTGATTGGCGGAATTCCGGATGATGTCACTGGGAAGGCAAATTACGCGCTTCAGATCCCATATGGGTTGAGCATGCTGGTTGGATACAATCCAGAGACTAAGGTAGTCGGTCTTGAGGACTTCCCGCGCGATCAGTGGTCAAACGTCCGGCTGGTGCATTGGTCCTTCGACATCATGGTGGGGACGGGATTTGCAATGCTGGCAGTTGCCTCTTGGGTCGCTTGGATTTGGTGGCGGACTCGGCGGTTACCTGATAACAAGTGGCTGCTGCGCGCGCTGGTTTGTTCCGCACCGCTCGGCTTCATTGCCGTAGAGACCGGCTGGTTTGTGACCGAACTTGGACGACAACCCTGGATCATCTATGGGTTTATGCGTACCAGAGATGCTGTGACTCCGATGCCCGGACTGGTCGTACCATTTACCACGTTCACGATCGTCTACCTGCTGCTCGCGGTCATTGTCATCTTCTTGCTCCGGCGCCAGTTCATGGAAACACAGCCACGCTGGATCAAAAAGGAGCCGGTAAGCCATGCATGAAACATTACTAGCAGCGGTCATGCTGGCTTCGCTCATCCTTTATGCGCTGATGGGCGGTGCCGATTACGGCGGCGGAATGTGGGATTTACTTGCCTCTGGCGCAAGGGCACAACGTCAGCGCCTCGCTATTGTTGAAGCAATCGCTCCCATTTGGGAGGCAAATCATGTCTGGCTGGTTTTGGTCATTGTCTTGCTGTTTACAGGGTTTCCGCGCGCATTTTCGGTGATAATGATTGCGTTACATATTCCGATCACCGGCATGTTGATCGGCATCGTGCTGCGTGGCTCGGCGTTTGTATTTCGAAAATACGATTCGACAGAGGATGCCGTTCAGCGGCGATGGAGCACGATCTTTGGGATCGCGAGTTTCTTCACCCCTTTTTTTCAGGGGTTAACATTGGGTGCGTTGACCACCGGCGACATCCATTTCGTCGGAGATCGCGTTACAACAGGCTTCTTCGCGGGCTGGCTTACGCCGTTTGCTTGGACGTGCGGATTATTCGCGCTGGCGCTCTTTGCGTTCCTGGCGGGAACCTATATGACCGTTGATACGCAAGGGCAACCAGATCTCCAGAACGACTTCCGCCTTCGTGCGATCTGGGCTGAGACAGCGTTGATCCCGCTGGCGATCATTGTCTTTATTACCTCAAAATACGGTGCCCCATTAATGTACCAGGGTCTGACCAATTGGTGGGCGCCACTCCTGCTCGGGTGGACGGTTCTGAGCGCGTTAATCGCAACCCTGGCGCTCTGGTTTCGGAGATTTCGTGCGGCGCGCATCGCTGCAGTTGCGCAGGTGACATTTATTCTTCTAGGCTGGGGCCTGGCCCAATTTCCACACCTGGTCACGCCGGATGTCACTCTCCAGAACGCCGCTGCACCAGAGTCGACCTTAAAGCTTTTGCTGCTGGCCCTAGGAGCCGGTACAGTCGTCCTGCTGCCCTCACTTCTCTACCTTTTTCAAATCTTCAAAGGTCAAGAACAGCGTTGACGCTCAATTGATTCACACGTGCTCCGTGGCGGCTGGTTTGGTGGCAGACTTTACAGAGCCTCGCGTCGGTGGAGTACGAACGACCGACTGCACTACCGGCCACGTCCGGAAGCGATCATGCCCTATCAGGTACTCTATGAGCTAGCGAAAGCGGAAGTGCGAACCCTACCCGGTTACTTTCCCTTCGCCGCTTTTCCGCCGGAGGTTTGGAGCCTGGCCGTGATCCATTGATCGAGCTCCGGGAGGATTCGGGTGCGTAGTCCAGAGTGAAAGCGAATAAGGTTAGCAGCGTTTTCGCTGCCGGTCATTGCCGTGGCCGGTAATTTGGTCTTGGTAAACTCAATCACCTCCCGTGCAGATGCGTCATCAGTTAACCATTTGGTGACCGCTGGAAAAAACAGGTTTCGTCCAAAAAAGCCGAAGCGTGCTTCGATCTCCTTTAAATGGCCGTTGGCGAACTGCCAGACCAGCTCTGGATGTTCTCCTTCCGCCGCGTGTTCAAAAGACCGGAAACCGTCGCCGGGCGATACGGCGTTCGACATAAAAAATTCAAAAGCTTTCTGAGCCAGCGCGGGATCGATCGCCTGTGCGAGCGCTCGCAGATACATTCGTTTCTCTTCAGCGGTCTCAGCTTTGCTGGCGAGGGAAATGAGTTGATCAAACGTGGTTGGCGAACTGTATCGGCCGACCACATGAATGACAGCTGGACGTAAGTTAGGAGCTAGAGTCGAAGGATCCTTTTGGAATGCTTCGAATCGCTTGAACGATTCGTCGATAACCGACTTGTCGCCAAACGCGCCAAGTGTGTCGATCAACAAAATCCGAAAGAGTGACACCTCGCTGCTCTCGCCCGGTTTTTCTTCCCAGCCGATTTCAGTCAGTTTCGGAGCCAGCAAGGTGCAGATGTAGCGCTGATAATTCTCTCTGCCTGGTTGTCCGTGTTGCAAACGGTCAATAATGCGAAGTGGACCGATCGTGCGATCGGTCCCCAGGGTGCTTTCCCAGACCGCGTAGCTGCTGTCGGCACGAAGTTTTTCGAGCAGGTTGAAATATGCCGCGACGGCTCCGTGACCTGATTCTACCATCGCCCATATGTCGATTATGAAATTAACGCGATCCGCTTCTGAGAATTGATTGATGTTCTTTAGCAAATCATCGAATAACGCAGGCTCGTACTCGATTCGAAAGAACCCTATACCATCCGGATTGCCTTTTAGAACGCCGTTACATCCGGGAAAATCGAAGTTGTTAGAAAGCTTATCTAATAGCGCGTACTTGGGTTCATCTGGTTTCGCACTGGACAGAATTCCGACTGGAATCGTCCACTGAAGCGGCCTTGGATCAGGATCGCCGACGGTGAAATGAACCTGTTCGAGGCTGATCACCCGATTATCCTTTACACACTGGGATGTCATCTTGATTAAAGGAAAGCCGGGTTGTTCGGTCCAGGTGGCGGCCACCTTTTTGACCGGTTTACCGGTTGCCTGTTCCAGTGCGTCCCAGAGATTAGCAGTAGTCGTGTTGGAATACTTGTTCGTTGCTATGTAAGTGCGAATGCCGTCACGGAAGGGCCCTTCGCCAAGAAAGCTCTCCAGCATACGAATGAACGACTCGCCTTTTTGATATGCGATTTCGTCGAAGGAGCTTCCGGCCTCATCCTCATTGGCTATCGGTTGTTGGATTGGGTGGGTAGTCGCTCGTGAATCGCGCGCCATCGCCCGCTCTTTTTCATTGCTGGTGTGCAGCCAGGTTTTCCACTCCGGATAAAAATGGTCGTTCGCTTTTTTCTGCATCCACGAAGCGAAACCTTCGTTCAACCAAAGGTTATCCCACCAAGCCATTGTTACGAGGTCTCCGAACCATTGATGCGCCATTTCGTGGGCCATCACAGAGAAAACCCTTTGCCGGGTTATCTCCGAGCTCGCTTTCGGGTCGTAGAGAAGGACGTCTTCATTGTACGTAATGCCTCCCCAGTTCTCCATCGCGCCGCCGAACCCGGATGGGAGAGCGATATGATCAAGCTTTGGAAGAGGATAGGGGACACCAAAGTAATCGTTGTAGTAGGCCAGGATTTTTTTCGCTGCTTGCAGGGCGAAAACACCGTTCTCTTTTTTCCCGGCTGTAGTGACGATTCGAATCTTCACTCCCGCGACTTCGTCCTGAAGCCATTCGAGTCTGCCAGAAACCAGCACTACCAGATAGCTGGCCATAGGCGGCGTCTGCTGAAACATGACGATCTTCTCGTTCTGCCCGAATGGCTGTTCGGCAATGATCGGCATGTTCGATACGACGGTATTCTCTTTGCTGGTTTTTACTGTGAGTTGGTAGGTTGCACGGAACACAGGTTCGTCCCAGCATGGAAACATCCGGCGCGCGTCGGTGGCCTCCATCTGAGTCGCGAGCAGGGTTTCCTTCTTGCCTTGAGAGAGGTAGTGCTGGATGAACAGCCCGTGGGGTTGCTCTGTGATCCGGCTTTGGAACTTGAAACTGAGAGTATATTTGCCTGGCTGTAGCGATTGTTTGGTCTGGAGAGAAACTGTTTGCTGATCTTTATCGATGACCGGCGTCAGTTCTTGTCGGTCGGTGCCGCGAGCGAGCTCGACGGCCGAAAGGGTTGTATCGATCGCGTTGAACACGATGCGATCCGTCGGTTTGAGCACTTCAATTTCGACTGACTCAAAGCCGTCCGTTACCAGCGTTTCTACATTGGGTTCCAGGTGAACCAGGTAGCTGCGCGGAACAATCTCTTTTGGCAATTTTCCCGGAGTGGATTCAAACCGGAATTTTTCTTCTGAATGCAGGGAAGTCACTGTGACTAGGCTCAATAACAGGGCAAAGTAGAAACGCATAATCGGAGAGACTGCGAAGGCCGGAAACGTACAAGGGGGCCGAGGACATGGCAAGCGCCTCTACCTCCTTACACCTCCGCCGCGTAGTGCGCGCACTGGTTCCCCGATGCCGCTCGATCTCGCTCGATGCCGACGATCCCGCTCGATTCCTATCCCCCTACGGTGCCGGCGCTTTTGCAACCGGCAACTCGATGAAGCTGCCGCTCTCCCCGCTATCGGAGACTCTGATGGTCGCCCGTTTGTAGTCTGCCGCTTTTGCGAAGAAGATATTGTCGACGTAGCTCTGCGGGTTTCGATCGTACAGAGGAAACCAACTAGCCTGGACTTGGACCATCACACGATGGCCTGGCAGGAAGACATGGTTCGCGTTCGGCAAACTGAAATGATAGTGCACCTTTTCATTGGCCGGAATCGGCTGCGCCTTATCGAAACCGCCAAAATAGCGGCCGCGGAAGATGTCGGCGGAAATCATCAATTCATAGCCACCCATCTCCGGTTGGCGACCAACTTCGTCCGGGTACACGTCGATGAGCTTTACGACAAAGTCGCCGTCTGTACCGGTGGTTGACGCTATAAGATTGACAATCGGTTCACCACTGACCTTTAGAGGCGTGCTCAGCACGTCCGAGGTGAAGCTCAGCACGTCGGTCCGGCTTGATACCCCGCGCTGATCACTCAGCAGCCACGTCTGCCAGGCTTGCGCACCTTTTTCTCCATCCAAGTGAATCGGGCGTGGCAGAAAGGGAACAGGTTTCGCCGGGTCCGAAACGAATTCATCAAATCCCGGTTCACTGGCAGCCGCCGGTTTGAAAGTAAGCTTACCTCCTTGCTGCAAATATACCGATTGCGATTCCGAAGCTTCTGGCCAGGTCGACAATCGTTCCCATCGATTCGTACCGGTTTCGAAAGCAGTAACCGGTGCCAGATCCATTGGCGGCGCGCCATCCTTCAAAAAGTGATCAAAAAACGGCCGCACCAGGTTCTGACGGAAATAGGCGGTTGTGTCGCTGCCGAACCGGATTTGCCCAATCGCGCTTCCTTCCAAGCGCTCCTGATGGTGGAACCATGGTCCCAGAACGAGGAACAGTTTGTTGTGTTCGGTATCCTTCGGCTTAAGCGCCTTGTACACATGAGGAAGGCCGTAAATGTCTTCCTGATCCCACAAGGCGTGCACGATCATCACCGGAACCGTCAGCGGCTCTTTCGCGAGCAGCTTATCGACGGCTTGTTCTTGCCAAAAGCTGTCGTAGGCGGGATGCGCTAGAAGGTTGCGATAGAAGCCGATTTGGTCTAGCCCGTGGTTATGGCCGATTTCGCTTACTGATCCACCTGCAAGCCAGGACTCGTAATCATCGAAGTGATCGGACCACCACTTGGCTCCGTCGTCATGAGCGGCTTCCATGAATTGAAAGTAAGCCAGGGCGCCCTGCCGGAAGGCTCCGTTGTGGAACCAGTCATCGCCCATCCATCCGTCGACCATCGCGTTGATCGGCATCGCGGCCCGCAAAGCAGGGTGCGGATGGAATAGAGCCATTAATGTGGTGAAGCCGTCGTAAGAAATACCAAGAATTCCGACTTTACCGTTTGATTCAGGTACATTCTTAACCAGCCAATCAATCGTGTCGTATGCGTCAGTTGCATGATCGACCGTGGTCGGATTCAGAGGACCGCGCAGCGGTCGCGTAAGCACGTAGTCACCCTCCGACCCGTGTTTGCCGCGCACATCTTGTAAAACGCGGATGTATCCTTCCTTGAGCACCAACTCATCCGCTACATCAGAGTCGCCCAGAACCGCGGTCAGATTCTTACTTACATCTTTCGTCCCGTGTCGCTCAGCGCCGTAAGGCGTACGCGTGAGGAGAATCGGCGCGTGTTGAGCGCCTTTCGGAATCAGAATAACGGTGTAGAGCTTGACGCCGTCACGCATCGGAATCATCGCCGTTCTCTTGTCGTAATCGAAGCTATCCGTCTTTTGCGTGAATTTTGACGGGATTTCGCTTTCGAGCCGATTGGTTTGGCTCACGGCGACGGAAGAGAAGAATAAGCAGACTACCGGTAAGGTCGCTAAACGGAGACTAATTAACATAAAACAAAAAAGGATAGATCAGTGCCAACAATGCCATCAACGCCGATCCCGTAGTGGCGGGACCAACGTTGAAGGGGGTCCGGGGCTCGAGACAAATAGCCCATAGACCTGACAACCTTGTGTCAGCAGTGATAAGCCTGGATGGGCGGGTCGGCAATGCCCCCAAAAGGGCTAAGAGTGACTTTCTGGACGATTATAATATGCCATTTTGCCCGCTCTTCTGAAATTATCGGACACGTTTCCGGAAATGACGGGGGCGCGAGAATCGCCAATGGAGGCTCTACTTTCCTACAAATCTACCTTCTGGTTTCGCCGTTTAGCGATCTTGGTTGCGCTGTTCGTTCCGGTTGCGGGTCTGGCTGATGAATCCGGTGGCGATCGCTGGATTAATCCGGGGACAGGGAGTTGGTGGAGGGATTCAAACTGGGACTTCCTGGTTCCGGACAAGTTCGATACCGCCGTCATCCAAAATGGCGGAACCGTGCAAATCCCAGGTCCGTCACCCAGGGGGATGACAGGCGCCATTGCGTTATCCGTGATTGTGGGTAGCGCTGGAGGACCCGGAGGACAGCTGGACGTGTCAGGTCCGCAAGCCAGCCTTACTGTGAGCCACGGAATTTCGATTACAAATGGGTTGGTTCAAATCCAAAATGGCGCACTTGTTAGTGCCGCACACATAGTCATCGGCCAAAGTGGTACGCTCGATATCGGCGGAGGGGAGTTAGGTGGGACACTGAACGTTCTCGCCGGAGGCCGGGTCCAGATCGCTTCGACCGGCGCTCTCATTTTCGATCTACAGGATGCCGCCACATTAAGTGCTGCGGTTGCAGGCGCCGGAACGATCATCAAAGCAGGGAGCGGAACGGCAATTCTCACGGGAGACAACCTTTATTCCGGTGGCACCAGTTTGACAGCGGGAACATTGCTTGCCGGAAGCAGCACAGCATTCGGAACTGGACCGATCGCTATAAACGCCGGCGCGACTCTCGGCGGAAACGGGGCGCCGGTAGCTATTTCAAATCAATTGGTGCTGAACGGAAGCGCATCCTTGGCGTCCATCACCACAAACCAGGGAGGCACGAATTTCAGCGGGCCGATTTCTTCCAGCCCTGGGGTGGCGACAAACGTTTCGATCGTAAACGAGTCGCAAACTGGCGGTTCCGCCAGCGTCTTTTTCAGTGGCAATCTGCCCAACACCTACAGTGGAACGACAACCGTCGCATCGAACATGGAACTGTTTTTGGAAAAGTCGCCGAACGTTACGACGATCCCGGGAAACCTGGTTGTGGATGGCCAAGTTTTCGCAGGAACAACACAGCAGATCGCGGGCAATATCACCGGCAGCGGTCGGGTCACGGTCGGATCCGGCGCGATAGTTACGTTATCCGGCGCAAACCAGTATGGGATGTTGAGCATCGCTGGAATTGCGAGCGTCGGGAGTGATGCGAATTTGGGCGCCAATATGGTGTTCACCAGCGGTACTTTGCAGGTCACAAACTCTTTCGCGACCAATCGTAATATTACGCTTTTTCCTAACGGCTCGATTTTGGTTGCGAACGGCCAAACGCTGACAATCCGTGGAGCCATTAGAAACTTTGAAACAACTACTGGCGTTATGGACTTCGGCGACGCCGCAAATAATGGAACGGTCGTGCTGACCGGCACCGGATTAAACTCAAGCATTGACCTCAACGTCGATGCCGGACGTTTAGTGATGAATGCTCAGCCGGCTGGTCCGACCAGCCGCGCCTCGGCAAATAACCAGATCTCAGCAAATGTTGCTTCAGGAGCCACTCTAGCTGGCACAGGAGCTATCAGCGGCCCAGTAACAATTGGGAGCGGGGCAATCCTTTCACCGGGCGACGGATCAGCAGGAACCCTCACCGTTGGATCATTGAACCTGAACAGCGGTTCCATTCTGAACTATCTGTTGGGACGTCCGAATGTCGTTGGAAACGGAATCAACAGCCTCGTGCAGGTAAACGGCAATCTTACTTTGGCTGGAGCACTCAACATTACGGATGTCGGTGGCTTTGGTGAGGGAGTCTATCGATTGTTCAATTACAAGGGGAGCCTCACAAACAACGGATTGGCAATCGGCAGCACTCCGGCGGCATTTACGCCGAACCAGTTCTCTTTTCAGACCAGTCAAACGGGTCAGGTCAACTTGGTGGTGTCGGCGGGAGGTTTCCAGGTCCAGTTCTGGAATGGAACCAATATAGTCGGCGACGGGATGATTCACGGCGGATCGGGCACTTGGAACAATGAAACTACCAACTGGGTGAACTCGGCTGGGTTGGTGCCGCTGCCCTGGCGCCAAGGTTTCGCGGTGTTTGGTGGAGCGCAGGGCGGAAAAGTAACGTTGGGAGATAACGTGCAGTTCGGCGGCATGCAGTTCACAACCAATGGCTACCAGATCAGTTCAGGTGGTGGCCAAGAGCTGAATCCGATTGGGACCGTAGTAATCCGTGTGGATCCTGGAATCACCGCAACGATCGACGCGCCGATCGGGGATCTCGATGCGTTCAGGCATAGCGCCATTAGCAAAAGCGATTCAGGAACCCTCATTCTGGCCGGCAACAATACGTACTCGCTGGGAACGACTGTCACCGGTGGCACGCTCGTTGCAGCGTCAAACAATGCCTTTGGGACCGGGCCGGTCACAGCCGACGGAGCCAATCCCTCGGGTGCGGTGACGCCTGGTGTCGTGGTGAATTCTGGAGTGAGCGTGCCGAATGCTTTTTTCATCAATAACGGAGCGCTACTCGACAATTCTGGAGTGATCAGCTCAGTGACCTCACAATCCGGTGCGGGCAACATCTTGAATCGCATCGGTGGCCAGATTGGAACCGTATCGCTACAAAGCGGTGGCACTCTTCAGAACGAAGGAACTATCCTCGGAGCAGTGATATTGGCCGGGACCGGCTCGAAATTGATTAATACCGGCGCCATTCAAGGTTCAGTCACGTTTGGTAATCTTGCCAATACTGTCGAACTCTTCACTGGCGGCGCGATTCGCGGCGATCTGAATTTAGGAACAAACAATGGCTCTTCCATAATTCTCGATGGATCTGGAACGGAGTCGCTAAGTCAAGCGGTCGCTGGAACCATCAGCTCTGCCGGATCTTTGACCAAACAGGGGGCTGGAACCTGGAGAGTCGACAAGGACTTCAATGCGCCGGTTTCAACAAATGTTCTGGCGGGCATCTTAAGTGTTAACAAAACGCTCAGTTCACCGATGGTGACAGTGCAAAACGGCGCGACGCTTGCCGGTTCCGGTTTCATTAACGGCAGTGTCACTATGTTCGGCTCAATCAGCCCGGGTAACTCCCCTGGAACACTGACGATTAACGGTAACTTCAGCCAAGGGCCTTCCGGTATTTTCAACGAAGAGATCGCTTCAGCGACGAACTACGATCGCCTGGTCGTCAGCGGTCACGCGAATCTGGACGGAACTCTGCGTCTCACACTATTGAATGGGTTCAAGCCCGCGCCAGGAGATCGGTTTACTATCTTAACTGCAGCGCAGGGGATCAGCGGACAATTTCGGAATGTTGTCAGTCCGGCTGGCCAAGCGTTTCAAGTGACCTATGGGCAAGGCGGAGTGGTAAGTCTAACGCCGGCAACTATCAAGAAAGCAGCTCTGCCGGTTCCTCATCTCTCCGATGGCACGCCGGATAGCACGACCGCTTTGCTTGCGGATCTGACGTTCAATAGTTTTGGTTCAATAGCTGGTGGCCCGGCAGCTGACTTCGGTCCGGCTGCTTATTCCGGAGCGGCTAAGTCAAATGCCGTTGGAATCACGTTCGACGCTGGGGAATTCAATTTCGAGGGCCACCATGGAGAAGTCTACGGGTTCCCGATCTCCGGACAGTTTAGGATAAACAATCGGGTTCGTCTGGACTATCAGATCCCACTGCAATACCTGTCGTATGCAGGAGCACATCTTCTGCAAGCGGGATTGACCGTCGAACTTCCCACCAGACTGATTCTTGCCTCCGAAAATCACCCGTGGATCTGGGACTGCAAACCGACGCTTTACTTTGCATCCTCGGGAGGCAAGGAAATCATCGGAGGCGCCGCATTGACGAACGTCCTTTGTTATCGATGGCGTGACACGTTTTTCACATACGCCAATTACATAGGCGCTTTCGAAGGCGAAACCTTGGTAGATAACGACATCCAATTCCAGAGAGGGGTCAGTCAACAGATTATGAAGAATGGCCTGAGAGTGAGTATACCGCTCGCGAAAGGAAAGTGGTTATTCGAATCCTATGGCGTGTACACGCAATTTTTCGAAACTGCCGCAGTCAGTTCCTATTTCACAGTCGGAGCGGAGATCGGCCGGCACTTCGTCTGGAACGTCGAAGGCCGGCCAATGGATCTAGGGTATTTCAGCCTTGGTTTCTATTCTGACATCGGCAACCGGTATAGCTCAGGTCACTTCAAAGTCGGCTCCGGTTGGCGATTCTAACAATAGAGGATCGGATGGAACATGGGTGAGGCCTGATTTGGTTTGTCACGCCTCGTCATGTGTCGTTATCATCACGGGGATGAGGGCCTTTTTGCTTCCGTTCCTCGCCGCGCTCTCCATGGTTCAAATTGGGTTGGGCGCCTCGGCTAATTCTAAAGTTTATGCGTTGAAAGATGGCTACGTCGACGCGAACGGGGTGCTGATTTACTATGCTGAGCTCGGTCAAGGTTCACCGTTAGTTATTCTCCACGGTGGTCCCGGCGCCTCTCACGATTACCTGCTGCCATGGCTGTTGCCGCTCGCCCGGACTAATCGCGTGATTTTTATCGATGAACGCGGCTCCGGACGTTCAGAGCGTCTGGCAGACGTGCATCAATACACGAACGAAAATATGGTTGAAGATTTGGAGGCAGTGCGTTCCGCATTAGACCTTGGAAAGATCTCTATCCTTGGCCACAGCTGCGGCGGTGTACTCGCTTTAGGATACGCACTCAAGTATCAGGAAAACCTGACTCATCTGGTCCTTGCTTCAACATTCGCTTCGACCAAGGCAATGAATGAAGTGCTGGCGCGCGAGAAAGCGAAGATGCCGCCAGAGAAATTGGCTCGGCTGGAAGAACTGGAGAAGGCCGGGTTGTTTGGGAAGGGCGAAATCTGGGAGCATGGCCGATACCCGACCGACTATCAAAAACTCGCCTGGGGCGACGGCTATTTTCCCTTCCAGTTTGGTGCGCATCCTGACGCTAACTACGATCCGACGAATGGCCAAGCGCCCACAAACTGGGATCTCTATCGCGAGATGTGGGGATCGCACGGCGAGTTCGTGATTGATGGCAATCTGACATCGGTTGAATACGTCGATCGATTACCCACCATCAAGGTGCCGACTCTTGTGATGGCGGGGGACCACGACGAATGCGATCCATCTCTGGCCCGAACGATGCACGAGAAGATCGCCAACTCGAAACTTGTGATTCTACCAAACTCCGGCCATCAGGCGTTTCGAGATCAGCCAAAGCTTTGGATCGAGAGTGTTCGGGATTTCGTGAACGGCGCCGAGACAAAGGGGATTAGCAAATAGAAGCTGGGTCACGGGAAGATGACGAAGAAGCGCTCGACGCAACAGCTGGAATACGATTTCCAGTTTGCGAGAAGCCAAAAATCCACTATTCTGGAATCATGAAAACCACGGTCGATATTCCCGACGAAGATTTACGGGAAGTCATGCGATTGACCGGGGCGAAAACGAAGAGAGAAGCGATCGTTCAAGCTCTTCGAGACTTTAACCGTCGAAAACGGGTTTCTCGCCTGGTAAAGCACTTTGGTACTTTCAAATCGATCCGTACAAACGCCGAAATCGAGGCGGACCAGGTGCGAACTCAGGAGAAGCGTCTTCGTGGTACTGGTTGATTCCTCCGTCTGGATCGATGCATTGAGGGAATCTGGCCCGGAAAGCGTGCGTCTGCGGGTTGCTTCTTTGATGGAAGCGGGAGAAGCAGCTTGGTGTGCGGCGGTGCGCTTGGAACTTTGGAGCGGGATCCGGCACGATCGGGAACGGAGGATCCTTCAGCAGTTTTCTTCGGTGATAGTCGATCTGCCGATCTCTAACCAAGTTTGGGATCTGGCAATCGCAATGGCGGAAGCAGGCCGGCGGCGGGGATACACGTTCCCGTATCCGGATCTTCTCATTTTCGGGTGTGCGACAGTTCATCGCGCCGAACTCTTCCACCGGGATAGCCATTTCAATGCGCTCGCGAAGTTGGCTGGATCCGGAATGTTCAATTAAAGGGGTTTGCGCTGGGCGAGCCCTACCGATTCCCGGACTCAACCATTGCGTACGCGTTATGGTTGTGGATCGATTCGAAGTTTTCGGCTTCTACGCGGTACCAAGTGATCCTTGGATCGGCATTGGCCTTCACGGCAATGTTGCGTACAAGGTCTTCGACAAAGACCGGGTGATCATACGCTCTTTCGGTAACGGCTTTTTCGTCCGGCCGTTTCAATAGGCTGTATAATTCGGAGCTGGCGCACGATTCGACCATCGCGATTAATTCTTCGATCCAAACGAGAATCGAGAAGCGGACAGCGAGTGTCACTTGGCCGCGCTGATTGTGCGCTCCCTGGTCACTGATGGCTTTGGAGCAGGGACAGAGAGTGGTGACCGGAACAATCACGGTAAGCATGAAGTCGGTCTTGCGATCATGGGCGGTCGCGGTCAATCGAACTGTGTAGTCGACCAGTCCAACAGCGCCGGTGACTGGGGCTCTTTTTTCAATGAAGAACGGGAACTCGAACTCGACATGCGCCTGCCTCGAATCCAACCGCTTCCGTAGATGGTGCAGGATCGCTTTGATATTATCGACGTGAATGACGGAGCCGTGCTCATTCAAAACCTCGATGAAGCGGCTCATGTGGGTGCCTTTGAAATGATGCGGCAAATCAACGGTCAACGAGACCTTAGCAACGGTGTTTTGTAGCGTATGTGCCTTGTCGCGGACCTGAATCGGGAAGCGGACATGGGTTACGCCGACGCGGTCGATTGCCACCTCCCGGCTGTCTGGCAGGTTCTGTGTATCAACTAGTCCTGATACCTTTTGTGATTGCATCGTTGAACTCTGTGGAAAGTGAATTTTGCATTGGGTGATACAAAATTCAGGCTAAATTCGAACACCACGACCCGCGAGACATCTACATTAGCTGATTTATCCCCGTGAAAGAGTACCACGATTTGCTTCGCCTAGTTCTCAAAAAAGGCAAACTGAAACAGGATCGAACCGGAGTAGGAACGATCTCTTATTTCGGTGCCCAGGCCCGATTCGATCTGACTGAAGGATTCCCGTTGCTGACTACGAAACGTGTGCATTTCAAATCGGTTGCTTATGAGCTGCTTTGGTTCCTGCGCGGCGAGACAAATACCAAATTTCTAACCGAGCACGGCGTCACAATCTGGGACGAGTGGGCCGATGAGAACGGAGATCTCGGGCGCATTTACGGCGCGCAATGGTGCGACTGGAAGACGACTGATGGGCGTTCTATCAACCAGATCGAACAGGTGATTTCTGATATCCGAAAGAATCCTGCCAGCCGGCGGCTGATCGTGACGGCATGGAATCCAGGCGAAATCCAGGAGATGAAACTGCCGCCCTGTCACGCGATGTTCCAGTTCTATGTTCAGGAAGGTAAGCTGAGCTGCCAGCTCTACCAGCGAAGCGCCGATTTGTTCCTGGGTGTGCCTTTCAATATTGCGTCCTACGCGCTTTTGACTCGAATGATCGCGGCGATCTGTGGGCTCGATGCCGGTGAATTCATTCACACTTTTGGTGACTTGCACATTTACCGCAACCATCTCGACCAGGTGCACGAACAATTGGCTCGTACTCCGCGCCCGCTTCCGGTCCTGAATTTCAAGCGGATACCGTCCCGGCTTGAGGAATTTGAATATGAGGATCTGGAGTTGGTCGGATACGATCCGTATCCAACGATCAAGGCGCCGATTGCGGTGTGATTTAGGGAAGGAGCCAGGAGTCAGGAGCCAGGAGTCAGTAGAATGAATGTGATTGCTGCGATGGCCCTGAATCGAGTGATTGGAAGGGAGAACAAAATCCCGTGGTATCTGCCGGAGGATTTCAAGTGGTTTAAGAAGATCACGATGGGGCATCCGATCCTCATGGGGCGCAAAACATTTGAATCGATTGGTAAGCCGCTACCCGGTCGCCGAAACCTAGTGGTGAGTAGAACTGCTGAGATCGAGGGAGTTGAAATGGTCCGCGACCTGGAGCGATTCGAGCCGGCGGCCTTTGAAGAGGATGGGAAAGAAGTCTTCGTAATGGGCGGCGCGGAAATTTATCGCCAGCTGCTTCCACGATGCCAAAAAATCTATCTGACGCTGGTAAGACGAGAATGCGAGGGCGACGCCTTCTTCCCTGATTTTGAAATCGACTTCGAGTTATCAGAGAAGATTTTGGAAACGCCGGATTTTGAAGTGCGACTCTATCAAAGGCGAAGCTAGCCCTCGTTCTCGACGACCTGTCCTCCGTAGCCTCCTCCTTCGCTAAAGCTACGGAGGACAAGTTGGCGAAGGAGGATGCCGGCGATGTCGGCGTTCCCTCTACCAGGCCGTGCCAGTGTGATAGTGCTCATTGCGCCATGGATACGCTGCTTCTTTCCATGGCTGACTCTTGTCTGCGTCTACTCTCTTTGAGATCTGGTCCCAACGGACAGCTTCCTGTGTGCGGTTGTCGCATCCGGTTAACATGAAGGTCGTTAGACTTAGACAAAAAAGCAGGATCCGAATCATAAGGAGGAAAACTGTAACGGTGCGGACCAAATGCCACAGAAGCGGGAAGAACTCAAGTACGTGAAGAGGGGGAGGCATAGAGCCGTTTGTCGCAAGGCGACAACAAATCGCAGCCAGGGGTGAGCGGAGCGAACCCCTGGTAACCCGCCTCGAGACGTGTCGGCCCTGAAAGGGCCGCCGAGGGGCGCCACGGTGGCAGCCAAACAATCAACCCCTCTGCCATCCTTTCAGGATGGGCCCCGTGAAACGAAACATACCAGGGGTTCGCTCCGCTCACCCCTGGCTGAGATTTGTCGTCGCTTCGCGACTATGTCCACACCCAAAAAGATTTTAAGTATTGCTCGCCGGTGAAGTCGGGTGGCATCGGGCTGGAGTCGATCTTGCAACGTCCGGTGATCGCTTGGCGCAGAGTTTTTCTGAACGTTTCATGGGTTAACGTTCTGGAGTTGGTACAGCAAAGCAGGACGCCATCGGGCTCCAGACAGCGCAAAGCCAGCTGAACAAGCGAACGGTAGTCGGTTTCGACTCGGAATATCTTCGATTGCCGGTTCCGGGAAAAAGTTGGTGGATCAAGAATGATGATATCAAACCGGCGTTGGCGCCGGCTGAATCGTCCGAGCCAATCGAAAACGTCGCCATAGATGAAATCGTGCTTTGCCAGGTCCAGATGATTGAGCTGGTAGTTGCGCTTGCCCCATTCGAGCGATTGCCGGGACAAATCCAGATTGGTGGTGGTCCCGCCACCTGCGGCTGCGGCGATGCCAAATGCGCACGTATAAGCGAATGTGTTTAAGACGGTTCTTCCGGCCGCCAGTGTGAAAAGCTTCTCTCGATTGGTTCGTTGATCGAGAAAAATCCCTTGGGAGTAGCCAGCCTGGAAATCAACCTCGAACGAGCGGCCGCCTTCCAGAACGGGGAATGGCCGATCTGCCGGTGTCCCGGCCAGCAGCACGGGAGTGGCTTTTTCGGTCTGATGCAGCCGTTTCCAGTACAGCGACTGGTACCCGAGATTACCTGGTAAAGCCGCCGGCGCGCTGCCGCTTTTAGTCTGCATTAACCATCGGCCGGCGAAGTCGTCGATTATGAGGCCGGCTAACCCGTCGCCGGAACTGTCGACCAACCGGATTGCATTCGTGTCCGGCGAGCGAATCGATCTGCGCTTATCGATCGCCCCTAGAATCTTTTCGGTTGGAAACATCGCGGTTTGGTATCAGGATGGATAGGCGAGCCGTGCCGGCAAAAACACAATTTTCTAATTGGAGTGAGACTTATGAGCGATCTGCGTAAGAGTCTTGAGCGTGCGGCGGAAGAAGGTCAGCTCCTGACCACAACCGTTGCGAATATCCTGCAATTGCTCTCGCGCGAGGACAATCCTGTTTCTCGAGCATCGATCGAGGAGCTGGTGGATCGAGAGGAGTGGACCGAACTGAACGATCGTTTTTTTAAGACGCTTGCGTTCGGTACTGGTGGATTGCGCGGGCGAACCATTGGAAAGATCGTCACGAAAGCGGAATTGGGTACGGCGGGAGCCGGTCCACGTCCGGAGTTTCCTTGTGTGGGAACTAACGCGATGAATTTCTATAATGTGAGCCGGGCCACCCAAGGCCTGGTGAACTACTTGAAAGAGCATTTGGGTAAGACCGAGTCTGGGAGAAGGCCGAGTATCGCTGTGGCCCATGATACCCGATTTTTTTCCCGCCAGTTCGCTGAACTAACAGGCAAAGTCGCGATAGAGAACGGATGCGATGCATTCCTGTTCGAGGCTGCGCGCTCGACTCCAGAGCTCTCTTTCGCAGTTCGTCACACCAATGCCACTGCGGGTATCGTGATTACGGCGAGCCACAATCCGCCACACGACAACGGGTACAAATGCTATTTCTCGGACGGCGCACAGGTTGTGGAGCCGCATGCTTCTGCAATCATCCAGCATGTGAATCGGGCGGAAAGCTACGAGCCTCTGCCCAAAGAGCAGCAAGGAAAGCTCAACGTTCTAGGCACCGAGCTGGATGAAGCTTATAAAAGCCGATTACGAGCCCTTGTTTTGCGACCTGAAGTCGTAGCCGGTCAGAAAGACCTCAAGATTGTCTTCACTCCAATCCATGGGATTGGGGCAGTGATTTCGGTCCCTGTCTTGCGTTCGCTTGGCTTCCAGGTTTTGACCGTTCCGGACCAGGACAAAGCCGATGGCGCGTTTCCGACCGTCAAGTCGCCCAATCCCGAAAATGCGGAAGCGTTATCAATGGCGATCGCGTTAGCGGAAAAGGAGGGAGCAGATCTCGTCATTGGAACCGATCCGGATTGCGACCGGATGGGAGTCGCCTTCCGCGATTCGCAAAAAGGGATGCAGTTACTGACCGGCAACCAGATCGGGTCGCTGCTGGCCTATTATCGGACCAAGACTTTGAAGGAGCAGGGCATATTGAACGACCAGAACCAAGCTCGCGCTGTCATCATCAAGACGCTGGTCACAACTGACCTGCAAAAGGCAATCGCGGCGAAAGAAGGTGTTCGCTGTGTGGAAACCTTGACAGGATTTAAGTACATCGGTGAGAAACTCGGTAAGTATGAAGCGGCTTTACCGGCCGATGTCGGCGCACGCTATCGTTCATTGTCAGAAGAGGAGACGCGAGCGTTGCGGCTGAAGTATTCTTCCTTCTTTGTGTTCGGAGGAGAAGAAAGCTACGGCTACAGTGGAGGCGATTTTGTGCGTGATAAAGACGCAAACGCAGCGACGCTGATGTTTGCTGAGGTTGCTGCCTACGCGAAATCGCAGGGCAAAACGCTCGATCAGTTGCTCGATCAAGTCTATCTCGAATACGGCTACTACCTGGAAAAGAACGGATCGCTGGTCTTTGAAGGGGCGGAAGGAGCGGACAAGATCCGTCGCCTGGCCGAATCGTACCAAAAAGAGCCGCCCTCCGGGATGGACGGATCAAAGGTTGTTTCGGTTAAAGATTTCTCGGTCGGCGGGATTAAGGATCTTGAAGGTGACACGCTCCCGAAAGAAAAGATGACAATGTTCGAGCTGGCAGACGCTCGACGAATTGCTGTGCGGCCGTCGGGTACCGAGCCGAAAATCAAATTTTATCTGTTTGGCAAGAATTCGG
>Ga0207684_10001737_pt1 | contig 23047 bp, 24 predicted proteins | sample KBSK5501metaG_FD_184342 | JGI IMG/M metagenome (GOLD analysis project Ga0207684, IMG submission 184342) | Corn, switchgrass and miscanthus rhizosphere microbial communities from Kellogg Biological Station, Michigan, USA - KBS K5-50-1 metaG... | ecosystem: Host-associated > Plants > Roots >...
AAAATGGCCAGATCACCTATGGTCTGGGTGGTTTCTCCTATTACTACTCGCGCACGAGAATGGCGCTCTCTGGCCTCCTGATCGATCATAATCAGCAATTACATGTGAATGGTGTGGTCTGGATGGATCATCAATGGGGCAACTTCCTCACGCTTGGTGGGGGCGGCTGGGATTGGTTCAGCATTCAGCTCAATAATGATACGGAGATGATGTTGTACCTCATTCGTGATGCCACGGGCAAAACTATCTCTACCTATATTGAGTATGTTGGACCACTGGCGGATGTCCACCTGCTACCGCCTGGTGCCCTACGGGTGGATGTGCTCGATCACTGGAAAAGTCCAGTGACCGGCGTAAACTATCCATCTGGCTGGCATCTCGAGGTAAACAAGCAGCAATTTCAGGCCTCGTTGACGCTCATGCCGGAATTGAAAGACCAGGAGCTTGTGGTGTACCAATCAACGGGCAATAGCTACTGGGAAGGCGCTGTGAGCATTCAGGGGCAGAGTGCAGGACAGGTCGTCCAAGGTGAAGGCTATGTTGAGTTGACGGGATATACCCATGGTTCGTAAACATTCCGAAAAATGTTTGATAGGATGCGAGTCGACACACTCCGCTAGAGAATAGGCCCGTTTGCTGATTCCTGTTGTTGGACCTGCCTCACTACCTGCTCCCACACTCTTAGCCATTGTTGCCTGACGTAGACAGTTTTGGTCTTTTTACACACACTGCAGAGTACTGTGTCGGCATCTACATAGGCTTCCAGGAAATCGCCCACGATTCTCCTGATATCCTTACGTGGGCTACTGCTCCTGGTCGTGGCCTCATAAAGGAGGTCTGTTAGTTCATCGATCAAGGCATCGCTGATCGGTTGGTTTGCTAACTTGTCTACCTTACTCATGATGAAGCATACTTTCTTCTAATACTCTCTTCTTTGTTCAAAATACTGGAACTTTATGTTTGTACTTTTTGGGAATGCCAGGCTTAGAGGCCAGTTTTGCAACAATTTCGTACTCAAATTGCTTCAAGATCACCTGCTTGATACCATTTGGCATCCTTTCTTTCCAGCTCACTTTAGAAAAGCGCAAAGATAGATCTGGAAAAGGAGACGCTTGGTATTCTGTGGTAGCTCGTATGCTTCCAGCTTGCCCAGAAGGTCTTCTACTTCCGCGGATACACGTAAGTCGTGCAGATTGTCATCGCGCAGTAATATCTCGAGAAACAGGTTGAGAGATTTGAGGTAGCTCTCATAGGCTGCCTCGGGATTGCCTTGATCCTCAAAGATGTCACCTTCTGCTTTGAGCAGCGTTGCAACTAGTAGAGCTTTCTCTACGTTCAATACACCAAGTAGAGTGAGCATCGCTAACAAGGTCTCTTCTGAGATGGCATGAATAAAGCCAGAACCGGCTCCCACTGTCTGTTTGAATAACTCGTCTATCAAGGAGAGGGAACCTTGATAGTCATGAATTTCTTTGTGATAGATAATTTGGGCTAAAGCACGGCCAACATCTTCAGCAATTCTTAGGATGTAATCTTTCTGCGTCATGTTCTCTTTCCTCAATCGCTTAGAGCGAGATTACCAAAGCAACGATGGTATTTGTATCGGCTAAAGGGGTCCAGTATGTACGGCGCTGGTATCCTCTATAATCGCACGCAACTGTTTGGAATCAAGCGTTTCATGCAAGCGCAGTGAACGAGCGATGCCATCCAATGTCTCACGGTGCGAAGACAACAGACTGACAGCATGATCATATGCCGATTTCACAATGCTATTCACTTCTTCATCGATGATGCTGGCCGTCTGCTCGCTATATTCGCGAGAGCCAGTCGAAAGGGCAGTGCCCGCAAATGGGTCATCGCGTTCGCTAAAGGAGATGGTACCGAGCCGGTCGCTCATGCCCCAGTGTGTAACCATCTGGCGCGCAATCGCGGTGACGCGCTGCAGATCGTTTTCAGCACCGGTCGTGATGCGACCGATTGCCACTTGTTCAGCGGCACGACCACCCAGGGCCGTCACCAACTGCGCTTCCAGGTACTCTTTCGAGTAGTTGTATCTGTCATCTAGTGGTGTATACTGTGTCACACCGAGCGCCTGGCCACGCGGCACGATCGTCACCTTGGTCACCGGATCAACATCCTCTTGCAGCAGACCGGTCAGCGCATGGCCGCTTTCATGATAGGCAACGACATTCAAATCAGCTTCACTCAACACCAGAGGGCGCTCGGCACCGATGAGAATCTTGTCCAGAGAATCATCAAAGCAGTTTTGTGTCACCTTACTCAGATTGCGGCGCGCTGCCAGCAGAGCCGCTTCGTTGACGAGATTGGCAATGTCGGCGCCAACCATCCCAGGCGTGGCACGTGCAATCGTGATCAAGTCCACGTCTTGTGCCAGTGGGACGCCGCGAGCGTGAATCTTGAGAATGGCAAGGCGACCGTTCCAGTCGGGCCGTTCCACTACCACGCGGCGGTCAAAGCGGCCCGGGCGCAAGAGCGCTTTATCCAGCCCATCTGGCCGGTTGGTGGCGGCAATGACCACAACAGCCTGGCGTGTATCAAAGCCATCCATCTCAACCAGCAACTGGTTCAAGGTTTGTTCGCGCTCGTCATTGCTATTGATACTGGTGCCTCGCTGGCGACCGACGGCATCGATCTCATCGATGAAGATGATGCTGGGAGCCGCTTTCTTGGCCTGAGCGAAGAGATCACGCACACGACTCGCGCCGACACCGACCAGCACTTCCACGAACTCCGAGCCGCTCATAGAGAAGAATGGCACTCTCGCCTCACCGGCAACGGCGCGTGCCAGCAAGGTCTTGCCAGTTCCCGGAGGCCCTACCAGCAGCACACCACGCGGAATCTTTCCACCCAGGCGCTGGAACTTCTGCGGTGTCTTCAGAAATTCAACCACTTCGACAAGATCGTATTTCGCCTCATCGACGCCTGCCACATCGGCAAAGGTGGTGCTCGGCCTATCTCCTGGCACAACTTTGGCTTGGGTCTTCCCGAAGCTAAAGACGTTCTGCTGTCCCTTCGTCGCTCGTCGAGCGATGAAGAAGATGACGCCAAAAATCAAAATGAGGGGCAGGAGGTTGAGTAACACGATCAGGAAGCCATTATTACCGGGTACGGGCTTCGCCTGGAACTGCACGTGATACGTGTTCAGCAAGGGGATGAGATTCGGGTCTCCGTTGGGTATCTGTGTCAGGTGATACTGGTTCGCAAGCCCGATATTCCCATTGGAGCCGGTCAATGAGATGGGGTTCTTAAAGTCCCCAGTAATGTCCTGTCCCTGGAAAATGGCATCCTTGACATTGCCATGCATGACTTGCTGGTAGAACGAGCTGTAAGGAAGCTCGACGACTGGTTGACCATTCATCATTGAACCCTGAGGGTTTAGTAAGAGGGGAACGATTGCAAGCAGTGAGAGCAAAGCAATTACGATAAGGAAAACCCTCAATGGAGAAGTCCCTTTCTTCCGTGGATCATTGCCGTTGGCGTTGTCGCCATTGCTTGGATTATGAGGATGCTGTCGTCGATCCGGACCTTGATCGTCAGAGTTGCGCTGGTACCTTTGTGTAACCTGGATATCCATTGGTTTATCTGCTTCCTATATGATCGTTGATCATGTAGATAATAGAGAATGAGTATCTTTGCATGATTGCGGCAGCTCCCGATGTCAGAGGCAAAATCACCTTCATGACTTCATTGTCAAAGTGATAACCACTAGCAGAAGGCTGGTTTGAACGATTTTGCGGTCTGATACCAGGAACTTCTCTTGAAGAACGCTGTGTAATATCGTTCTTTCTTATGTAGATTCGCCAGAGGTTACAGCATTTGGCAATCCCCTACCCTTCTCATCACCGAACCTTCACACGAGCGCGTCCGACCCAGATAAGTACCGCACCCGTGATGGCACCGATGATGCCCCAGGTGGTTCCTACGACCAGCCATGTTGCCGCCTGTGAGAACGGTGTTGACCCATGCCACAAGAGACTTGCCAGAAACTGTTCGCCCAGAGGGTACCCGACTCCCCAGGCGAGGGCGCTGCCGATGACCCACCAGAGCAGCCACCTGGGGACTACTCCCCATCGCCTGATCACCAGGATGCTCTGCAGCAGCCCCACGAGACTCCCAAAGATGAGCGACATGATCCCGAGGGAGAAACTCACTTTCCAGAACTCCTGGGTGCCAAAAATCAGTGACTGCCCACTGGTTAACAAGGCAGAGAAGCTGTAGGTGAGAAGATAGGGGTACACGAAGAAAAACCCCAGCACGCCCGCGAGCAGCCACCAGCCCGACTACGCAACGAAGTGGCGCAGGAGCACCCACTGGCCGAGCGCGACGAAGAAGAGGGGCGAAGCCACGTAGAACCAGATAAGAAGCCCGTTGAGCGATACGTTCAAGTTGGGAACGAAGCTGAGCAGGAAGGTACCGACTATTCCCCCAAACGTGGTCAATACTACCCAGTCTAACCATGTCACCAGACCTGGCATTCTCCCGAAGGTGTTTTGTTCTTCATACAACATGGTGACAACCTTTCAACGGTGTTTTTTGTGGGCCTTCTAAGGAAGTATAGTGCCTCGCACCGTAGATTACCGGGTTGTGAAGACGGTGCAGGTAGTGCTTTGGTGCGTTTCTGACAAAACCTCGGTCTCACGTTTTGGAGAACTATGTCTCGGAAGTTAGCTCACTTCTGTTAAAAGCGAATCGGACTGACCAATAGTAGATTCGTTGAAAGTTACAACATACTCATCAGGAGGATAGCTTCTCCCTAATAATCGAGAGTTCAATGAACTTGTCTACAGAAGTAGGTAATTTTGTCTAGGCGATGCTAGAGCAAAAAAAGGGAAAAATTACACGATTCTGTCGATGGCTCCCTGCTTCCACTCATGCTATAAGTCATGTGTCCCTTCTCGGGACGTCTCTTGCAACGAACGTAAAATCACACAATGGTCACATTTGACCAAGAACGGAAAGAGGAACTATTTCATGAGTTTTTTGATGAATACGGTGACAACCCTATTCCTGAGTAGTGAATCAGTCAGTAGGAGAACGCAGATATGAAGAAGAAGAATCAGTTAATCTTGGCAAGCTCCATTGGCATTTTCTTGGTGATCGGTTCACTGATCACCGCGTTGGTCATTTCATCCGCACTGGCGAGCGGCACGAGCAGCAACGCAACTGCGAACGGCTCCAGAGGCTCTGGCGCCATCGTCATCGCCTGGAATAAGGAGCTGCTCAAGATCGTCAAAACGCCCGGCGCTCAGCCGGCCACCGTTCACCCGACGCGCAGCTATGCCATCCTGCACGCGGCGATCTACGACGCCGTCGTCTCCATCACCAGGGACGACCCTGCCTATGTCTTCTCGGTAAACGCTCCGCGCAGCGCGCGGGCCGACGCAGCCGCCGCCGTGGCCGGCCATGACACCCTGGCGGCGCTCTACCCCAAGTGGCAGGCAGCGCTCGATCAGCAGCTTGCCAGTGAGCTCGCCACGATCCCGAACGGAACGGGCAAACAGCAGGGAATCCAGGTCGGCCAGGCCGTCGCCGCGCGCTTGATCGCCATCCGCGCCAATGACGGTTCCGCCTCCACGCCCCAGCCTTTCGTGCCGGGCAACCAGCCAGGCAATTACCGGCCCACGCCGCCGCTGTTCCCGGCACCCGTTTTCACCAACTGGGGTAACGTGACCCCCTTTGTGCTGAACAACGCGGCGCAGTTCCGCCCGGGGCCGCCCCCCGCATTGACCAGCCAGGCTTACGCGCAAGCCCTGAACGAGGTGAAGAGCCTGGGTCAAAACACCAGCACGACGCGGACGCCTGACCAGACCGTGATCGGAAAGTTCTGGGCGGGACCGATCTGGAACACCTGGAATGAGATCGCTGAGAACTCCGCGCTGGCGCACCACACGAACCTGGAGCGCACCGCGCGCCTGTTCGCGGCGCTCAACCTGTCCTTCGCCGACAGCACAATCGCCTTCTATGACGCCAAGTACCACTACCAGCTCTGGCGGCCCATCACGGCCATCCGCCTGGCTGACACCGACGGGAATCCGGCGACGGTCGGCGACCCGACCTGGACGCCGCTCGCCGTCACCGCAGCTGATCCCTCTTATCCAGGCGCCCACAGCACCATTAGCGCGACCGGAGCGACCGTGCTGTCTGCCTTCTTCGGGAACCAGGATCAAATCCGCGTCACCTCTGACGTACTGCCAGGCGTCGTTCGGACCTTTGCCAGCTACAACGACGTGGCGACGGAGGCCGGCCTGAGCCGGATCTTCGCGGGACAGCACACACGGATCGATCACGAGGCGGGCCTGGCGCTCGGGCACGCCGTTGCGCAATTCGTACTCCCCCACTTCAGCGGTAAATGAAGGCGAGACGAGCAGCTCGTGACAGCGCACAGAACGAGTTAGAGCAGCGGCCCACGCCAGCCAGGGTTTTGTCTTGCGGCAGCGGGTTCAAATAGAGAGCCCGGACGAACCCGATCAGCTTGGCAACTGGTGGACGACCTCGCAAACAGGTTGTGAGGTCGTCCACGTGGTCGCTTGGGTCAATTTGTGGTGACTGTAATATGTAGGGCTAAACATACGCTAAGCGGGCGAAGAGATGCAAGAGAAGATGATGAACATGACACCTAGATCTCCGACACATATGCGTCCAGCGGTAGATGCGGCGCCGCGCATTGATGTCGTCCAGCCTGACACCGCGGCCCTCACGGGTGGTGGGTTCACGACCTTGTGGGAGAGTGCGGAGCAGCAGATACTGGCGGTGACGTACTGGTTCGATCCTGCCCCACATCCGGGGCCCTATCCTGTCACGGTCAGGTTTTCCGGGCGCCGCGTCGATGTGAAGGGGCGATTGCAGCCTGGCGATCGGTTCGTCCAGGACGAGACGATTGAGCAGGTCATCCCCGGGAGTGGCCCAATCTCACTCACGGCCCGTGTCCGCGGTATCAATCCTGGCGAGTGGGTTGTGACAGCGCGCATGCTAGGGTCCGCTCACCCTACACGCGGGTCGCGGGAGCAAGAGAACGCGACCCCTGCGGCTGTTCCGCTGCGTCCAGCCGCTCGGTTTTGGTGCAGGTGGGCGCCGTCGGCGGAGTCGGCCGAACATCTGAGAACATGTCCGACCCCTTTCGCTCGGGTGCCGGGGATCTTACCCGGCATTTGGGGAGTGATGGTGATGCTGGGCATCGCTGTTGCGCTGGCGCTCCAATTCCTGGTGATTTCCGTTGACCATCTTGCGGTCGGCCCATGGTTGACGATATCACTTAGCGCCACCGTGGTCGGCATCGTCGGGGCGAAGGTGTGGTTCATCGTCCTTCACCGGCGCGAGCACCGCATCAATGGATGGTGCATTCAAGGGTTCATCACCGGCGCCATCCTGACGGCTGCGATCCTGCTCGTTGTGCTTGGCGTGCCTGCCGGAGTCTTTCTCGATGTGATAGTTCCGGGTCTGCTGGTCGCAATGGCCGTGGGCAGAGTAGGATGCTTTTTCGCTGGCTGCTGCGGCGGGCCGCCTACTGCGTCCCGCTGGGGAGTGTGGTCATCCGATCAACGCGTGGGGGCGCGCCGTATCCCCACACAACTGCTGGAGTTGATGCTCGCCTTGAGTCTGGGGCTGGGAGTGCTGGTGGCGATCTTGGTTCATGGACCAGCGGGCGGCGCCTTCTTCGTTGCGGCGCTAGCGGCCTACACCATGGGGCGACAGGGTCTTCTGCGTCTGCGCGCCGAGCCGCGCAAGACGAGGCTAGGTGGGCTGACAACTTCAGCCCTGGCAGCGCTCGTGCTCATCGCAGCCGTCGTATTGCTCGCTCGGTAACCTTTGAGTATGTCTTGGCGTGCTGCACCTGGCGGCGAAGACCTCTGAGGCCGAAGTCGAGATGGTGCTCCAACTTCAAATCGAGTGACTGCGCAGCGGCTCCTTCGGCACTGCTAGGTAATTCTGTCTAGAGTGTTTGTGACACACTCAGAGATGGAATTACACGATTCTGTCGATGTACTACTGCCATCCAATGAGGTATATCTTTTGTTGGGGTGAGTAGCACTGGCATCTTCTCCGGCTACATCATGGGCGAACCGCTACTTGCCTCAAGAGAGGTAATACTACATGGAACTAATCATCTTGCTCGTTGTACTGGGTGCACTCGATAGAGCATCCTTGCCATGGGACTTCAACAGCAATGATGACATTGACAGTCCCGAGTGGCAGCGGCGACAAGGTTGGTATGGATTTCACTAGTGCATATGCAGAGCATTTTGTAGGAAATGGATCATTATGAGTATTAATACACCACCTATCACACCACAGCAATATGAAGTTTTGCACGGCGGAGGGGCCGAAGCTGCTGAAATCGCAAAACAGCGATTGTCGCGGCGACGATTCCTTCGTCGATCTCTGTTAGCTGTCTTCGGACTGTCTGCAACCGCGAGTGTGGCTGGTGCAGTCAATCTGCTCTATCCTAACTTGGCTGGTCAGTTTGGCGCAGTCTTGACACTTGGCACAAAAGCGGATTTTCCCGCCGCCAGGCCTGATAATTTCAAGATCGGTCAAGCGGGCGTTTTCTATCATCAGGAGGCTAAAACCTACATCGTGCACCTGGCCAAAGATACAGCGTTCTCATTGAAAGGGACGACGCTTACGGACCAGTTGGCCGAGGAGACAATCGTCAAAGATAGTGATGGTACCTACTGGATTGGACTATATCAACGGTGTGTCCATCTAGGTTGCACCGTCCCTTTCCGCGATGACTGCGTGAGCTTCAAATGTCCCTGTCACGGTTCGCACTATCATGTTACCGGTGAATACCTGGACGGACCGGCACCCAGGAGCCTGGATCGCTTTGCTCTCTCTTTCAATGGAGAAGATGTGGTGATTAATACCGGAACCCTCAACAATCTGGTGCCGCATCCTGATGCCACCACACGTTTGATCTCAGTACCAACGGTACAGTGCAACGCGTAAAAAATTCACTTGATCGTCCCAGAAGGAGGAGAAGCGATGAACAAGTATGACGACGAGGTACAAGCAGTGAAAGGCAAGGTGCAAGTGGGTGACCTGACCCCGGACTTTACGCTCCTTAACCAATCAAGCGGACCAGTAAGCCTTGGGGATTTTCTCGGTAAGAAACATATCGTGCTGTATTTCTATCCGAAAAATAACACTTCACTCTGTACTGAGGAGGCGTGTGCCTTTCGGGATAGCTATGAAGTCTTCAAGGACGCTGGAACGGAAGTAATTGGGGTCAGCTCCGATTCGGTGGAGTCACATAGACAGTTCGCCAAAGAACACCAACTCCCCTTCATCCTGTTGAGCGACGTGGATGGCGTAATCAGAAAGCGCTATGGCGTGCCCACAGCTTTTGGGCTACCAGGGCGCGTGACATATATCATTGACAGTCAGGGAATTGTCCGTCGCATCTTCTTCTCGCAATTCACCTCGAAGAGACATGTCGACGAAGCACTCGAGACGCTGCAAAAGATACATGAGGAACATGTGTAGTTGGGCTCAGCTGGGAAGAGCAGCATCATATGAACACACGAAACAGTATCACTTTTGGCATCAGTCGGTAGCCAGCGATGGATAGTGAGTACACTAGACGGAAAGCGTCATATCTCGATCATGAGTGACATTTCCAAACAAGGGTAGAAGAATTGTCTGAACCAGGCACTAAAGCAACCAGAAGGGCCATATTGCTACGCTACAAGAATGCGCCGGGTCCACATGGTCATTTCTTGCTTGGAAGTACGAGAGAGATACGGCACGACCCTTTACGTTTTGGATTGGCCATGACCGAGCAATACGGTGATGTTGTCCGGATACGCTTTTTCATCTGGCCCGCCTACCTGGTCAACCACCCGGATGGCATTAAGCATGTCCTCCAGGAGAATCAGCAAAACTATAACAAAGACCTCTTTCCTTACAAGATCTTTAAGCCTTTGCTCGGTAAAGGACTCGTCACCAACGACGGAAAATCCTGGCTGCATCAGCGGCGCCTTATGCAGCCCGCCTTCCATCGAAAGCGCCTGGATGCCATTGGCTCGCTGATGACCGACGCTACAGTCACAATGCTGGATCAGTGGCAAGATTTTGCTACGCGTGAACAACCACTGGATATTGCGGCCGAGATGGTGCGCTTGACACTGCGTATCGTTGGTCAGACTTTCTTTAACATTGACCTCAGCGATGAGACGCAAATTGTCGGCCAGGCAGTAACGACGGTGAACAAGCTGCACTCAGATTATATGTATGCTCCTTTCCCACCACTCCACATTCCTACGCCGCGCAACCGTCGACTTCAGGTCTCATATCGCGCCCTTGACCAGGTAGTGCGTGGCATCATCACCAATCGCCGCAGCCACAATACAGACACGGGTGATCTGCTCTCGATGCTTTTGTTGGCACGCGATGAAGAGACCGGACAGGGGATGGATGACCAGCAAGTACGTGATGAAGTAATAACGCTGCTCATTGCAGGTTACGAAACTGTATCAACAGCACTCACATGGACATGCTACTTGCTTTCCCAGTATCCTGACGTAGAGCGACAGCTACACACCGAATTGGATACTGTGCTCGGTGGCCATCTGCCTATGGTAGAACACCTCCCGAGGCTATCTTACACCCGCTTGGTACTTGAGGAAGCACTGCGGCTCTATCCGCCAGCCTGGATCTTCGGACGGAAAGCAATCGCAGAAGACGAAATCGGGGGCTATTTCATTCCTGCAAACAGTATGATCGTGCTGAGTCCATACATGACGCACCGCCATCCCGCTTTTTGGGGTAACCCGGAAGTGTTCGAACCCGAGCGCTTTACACCTGAACGCTCTGCAGGTCGCCCGCACTATGCGTACTTCCCATTCGGGGGTGGGCCACGCGTGTGCATCGGCAACAACTTCGCGCTGCTGGAGATGCAGTTAATCCTGGCGACTGTCGCGCAACGCTACAAATTGCGCCTGGTCCCTGGCCATACGGTCGAGCCAGAAGCGTTACTTTCGCTGCACCCTCGGTATGGTTTGCCGATGACGCTAGATCGCACGTAACAACCCTCACCGATTCGTGTGACGCTCATTTGGAGTCCGGCTGTATTGCCGCCTGTAGCTCTACGCCTGGCGCGGTGAGTGACAGAATTGGCTTACGGGGAAGCAAACTCGCTTCTTGTTGCCATTGTGCAATCACTTTCATGGACCAGGTTCCTGCCTCGCTCGTGGCCGCGAAGTAGAGGTTGGAAAGTGCATCCAGTTCCCCAACGTCCCTGGGCGATTGAAAGCAATGGAACTCTTCGATCACCAGGTAACTCCCTGGACGCAAGGCCCGCTCACTGCGCTCTACGAGATCGCGACTTGCCTTCTCATCGAAGTGGTGCAGGAGATTCCCGATGAAGATGAGATCGTACTCCTTGTTCCCAAGGTCGTCTGTCAGCGCATTCCCGGCCCGATGTACGATGCGTTCACCCCATTCCCTCTTGCGCAAGGATCTTTGCTGCATGTTCAACAACCTCTGGCAAATCGAACACAACTGAGTGTAATCCTGGGAGACAGCGGCAGAGTATAACTGAGTGTAGCCATGGGAACCGCCGATGTCTAGCATCTTCCGTGCACTGTGTGGTACCGGAATATGCCGGGCTACCTCAGAAGCAGAGAAGACCAGTACGGACTGCACAGGTTATCATTCTGATGATCTTCTGGCAGCATATCTGTGCATTATGGACTGTTTTCTTATCAACGGATCAATATCCTATATAACTCGTTTCCACTTTGAACATGAAGTATACTCATGAAAGTCTTTTGCTGACAGCAAAGTTGATAGCTAAGCCTGCGTTACTCAGCACAATTCAGCGAGTGTCAGCAATACAACATACGATTTGAAAGGAAGTATACAGGCTCTCACAGGCAGCTCCAACTGCCCTTGTGAATCCCCAGAGAGGAAACACCCGTTTCCATCCCAAATGCAGTCGTTATACTTTTTCCATAGTGAAACTGTGGCAGCAATTATAGCAGCAACGCCAATGATTTCAGACGAATAGAGACGAACAAGGACTGGTTGACAGTTTGTTTGGTTCTCTCATAGGTTGGCATTGTTGACGAATTCAGTTTTTGAGCTTGGAACTCCTTGTTCTGCTGGTAGGTGATCTCGTTGCGCTCATCGTCGGAGAGATTCCAGAGGTCCGAGCCGGCAAGCACGTTCGTGCGCAGCACCGGAGCTAGCTCGCTCTCGCCCCAGGTCACATGGGCGATGACATCTTTCACCGACCATGTGGAAGCCTCGCCTGGCCTGTGCATCTGCTCCTCGTCGATCTGGGCCAGCAGTGCCTCCCACGCGACTCGCGACTCTGTCAGTGTTTTGAGCAAGGTTGTTTTCTCCATTTCAGCCTCCTTTGAGTGGTATGGGAAGATCAGCGAGGGTCTCGTAATGGGCCTTTGGCACGAGCAGGCAGTGTCCAGGAAAAAGAGGCCTACGATCCAAAAAGGCCAGAGAGACGCGATCTTCAAAGATCATGGAGGCCTGTTCCTCACCACGGATGATGCGATAGAACGCGCACGTCGTACTGGCGCGTAGTTCGTCGGCAGAAGAATCTGGCATGTGTTCCCTTTCATCATCCAAGCGTTCGATTGCACAAAAGGCGAGTGCTGTGTTTGTCTCTGATGATGCCTCATAGCTTCTTGTACGCTATAATATTAGGACATGCGTTGGGTGCCAGGAGGAATTTCTTTAGGAAGCGGAAGGCTTCCTGAAAGCGGAGGCAGGTACCAGGTTGAACGATACACACGCTGCCTCAACTCGAGCGGGAAGAAGGAGGAACATTCTGTGGAATTTGCCATGCTTGCACACACATTTGAGGAACTGGAACGCACCAGCTCCCGGCTGGCTTTAATCGAGCTCTTAACAGCGCCGTTTCGCTCGGTCGAACAACCAGAGGAAATCGAAAAAGTTTGCTACCTGGTCCAGGGTAGGGTGGCGCCTTTCTTTGAGGCGCTGGAGATGGGAATGGCGGAGAAAACCGTGGCCAGGTCCATTGCCATCGCCGCTCATACCACCCCAGAGGACGTGTTACAACGCTATGCTACCCTCGGCGATATGGGACTGGTGGCAGAGCAGCTCCACAAAGGAACAGGAGCGATGTCTGATGCTCTGAGCGTCGACAAGGTGTTTCTTGGGTTGAGAGCCATCGCACAAATGTCCGGGAAAGGGGCGGTCGAACAAAAGATTGCGGGGCTAGCCGACTTGCTCACACTGGTAGATGGGGTGTCTGCCAAATATGTGGTGCGTATCCTGCTGGGCAACCTGCGGCTGGGTATCGGCGATGCGACGATCCTCGACGCTCTGGCGAAGGCCAGGTGGAACGACGTCAAAAAGCGCAAGCTGTTGGAGGGAGCCTACAATAAAACCTCGGATCTCGGCCTCATTGGCAGGACACTCTGGGAGCATAGCGACGAGGAAGAGGCGCAACGCGCAGTGGCAGCCCTGGATATCCAGGTCGGCAAACCGATCCACTCGCAACTGGCGGAACGGCTGCCTACCGCCGAGGCCATCATCGCGAAAATGGGGGCGGTGGTGGCGCAGTACAAGTACGACGGCTTGCGCGCGCAGATCCACAAGGATGGCCAGCAGGTGACTATCTTCTCGCGCAACCTGGAAGACCAATCGCACATGTTCCCCGAACTCATTGAAGGAACGCTCAAGCAGGTCCGGGCGGAGAGCGCCATCCTGGACGCGGAGGCCCTGGCCTACAACGCCACCTCCGAGGAATTCCTGCCCTTCCAGGAAACGACCCGCCGGCGGCGCAAACACCAAATCGAGGCCCTGGCCCAGCAACTGCCGCTGAAGGCCTTCGTCTTTGACATCCTTTACAAAGATGGAGCGTCGCTGCTGGATACGCCGCTGGCCGAACGCCTCAAGATCCTCGCGGAGACTCTTCACCCGGCTGACGATACCCTCATGCTCACCGCGAGCCATACCGAACAGGATGCCGACACGCTCACCCTGCTCTTTGATGAAGCGATCAGCAAGGGATTGGAAGGCCTGGTGGTGAAAAAGCCGGAGAGCCGCTACGAGGCCGGCGCGCGAAATTTTAACTGGGTGAAGCTCAAGCGACACTCGGCCGGAGCCCTCAACGACACCATCGACTGCGTCCTGCTGGGCTACCTCTATGGCCGCGGCAAGCGCACGGCCCTAGGAGCGGGTTCCCTGCTGGTGGGGGTCTATGATCCCGAACGGGACCTATTCGTCACGGTGACCAAGATCGGCACCGGGCTCAGCGATGAGCAATGGCGCAGTATCCGGGAGCGCACCAGAGGACTGGAAGTCGATCACCGGCCTGCCCGTGTCTCCTCGCTCATCGAGCCGAGCGTCTGGGTCGAGCCGCAGCTCGTCCTCGAAGTGCTGGCTGACGAGATCACGCGCTCGCCCAGCCATACCGCGGGGAAAGTGGGAGCAGAGCCGGGCTACGCGCTGCGCTTTCCGCGGCTCGTCTCGTTCCGAGAGGGAGACAAGAAGCCGGAGGATGCGACGACGGTCCAGGAACTGATCGAACTGTACCAAAGTCAAGGCAGGAAATAACAAGTCATCACCTGAGCTTCGTCTCCTCCTGAGCAGTGATTCAAAGATTGAGAGAAACTGATGAGACCACTCGCCGAACAAGTCATCTTGATTACCGGGACGACCGATGGGCTGGGAAAAGCAGTTTCCCTCCTGCTTGCGCGTGCCGGGGCCACACTCTTGCTGCATGGGCGCGATGAGGCCATGGGGTAGCAGACGCTGGAGGAGATCCGGGCACAGACGGGCAACACCCGCCTGCAGTGGTATCGCGCGGACTTTGCCTCGTTGGCGCAGGTGCGAGCGCTGGCCGAACGACTGGCTCGCGAGCAGGAACGCCTTGACGTGCTGCTCAACAACGCCGGCATCGGGACCACCCTACCGGGTGGCGGCAAACGACAGGAGAGCGAGGACGGCTATGAACTACGCTTTGCCGTCAACTACCTGGCGCCGTTTCTGTTGACGCGGCTGCTCGTGCCCATGCTGCGCCAGTCGGCTCCTGCCCGCATTGTCAACGTGAGTTCGGCGGGGCAGGCTCCCATCAACTTTCGTGACGTCATGCTCACGCGCCGCTATGATGGCGTCCAGGCGTATTGCCAGAGTAAGCTGGCGCTTGTGATAATGAGGTTTGATCTGGCCGAGGAACTTGCGGGGACAGGTGTCACGGCCAACTGCTTGCATCCGGTGACCTACATGCCGACGAAAATGGTGCTGGCTGCCAGACGGACCGGGGCCACGATCATCGGTTCGCATGAGACGGTGCGGATCATGGAACAGGAAGGCGTGCCGCTGGCACAGCTGCTCCCGGTCGGCGGTGGGGAGCGCATACGCATCTCCCCGGAGGTCACCGTCGCGGTCTATCCGAATCGAGATCGTCCCTCTGGTGGCTCAGTAGTCCATGAGCGCGCCGCAGGAGATGTTTACGGTGGAGGCAGTCATGGTGCGAGCTTGATCTGAAGCCACGAAGGCGGCCACGTTGCCTACGTCCGAGAGCTGAGCCGCTCGCTTCAGCAGGGTCGCCTGCTCAATCGCAGCTGTGACCTCGTCGCGCATGGCGACGCTCTCATCGATGGACTCGGGGATCCCCCCCGTTTTGATGGTGACGACACGAACGCCGTGCTGGCCGAGTTCGCACGCCCACTGCCGGCGAAGCCCCTCAAGGGCGTCGAGAGCAATTTTGAAGCCTCCCAGCCCGGGGAGCGTGTGGGGACCCGATCCGCCGAAGGCCAGGATCACTCCCGACCCGCGCCTGATCATGTGCCGGGCGGCTGCCCTGGTCGTCAAGAAGTGGGTTCGCATCGCGGTCATGATCGGCTGAAGGAAATCCTCAACCGAGAGCATCGTCAGCGACTGCTGGACATCTCCATACGAGATGAGGTTGAACGAGATATCGATGGAGCCAGCCTGCTCAACCACCGCATCGACAGAGGAGTCAACAGCCTGCTCGTCGAGGGCATCAACGACGATGGTGGAAGCAGAGCCGCCAGTGGAGCGGATCTCGTTGGCAACCGTGTCGAGCCTGGCCAGAGTGCGACCGGCGAGGAACACCCTGGCTCCCTCGCGCGCAAAGGCACGGGCCGCGGCACCGCCGATCGGGCCACCCGCGCCGTAGATGATAGCCACCTTGTTTTCCAGCAACATGTTTCATCCTCTCATGGAACGTTTTCGCTCAAAGGTTGTGACTCGTTCGCCTCAAACAGGCAACCGGTTGCCTGTTTGAGGCGAACACGTGCTTCTTTTCCAGGCACAGGCACCGCGCAGGGGCGCCTGGACGACGTATGGGACCAGCGTCAGGTGCGGTCACCGAAAGCGCACTGTGCGCCACACGAGCAGCAGGCAAACGTCAACCGGTGACATCTGCTATCTTAGCATAGCACACGTGAACAGCAAAAACTTCTCGAATAGAGAAAGATTTTAGATAAGAAAAGCGACTATGGGTAACTCAAAAATACAATTTCGCTTGTATAGTCAAGATTCGGGTGAGATAGAACGAAGGAAGGAACCGATTGCACGTTGTAGCTGTCAAAAACAGAAGGATGTGAACCTGGCGCCCGCGAGGGGCGCCACTACAGTTTTCTGATTGCGCGTTGTTGTTTTAGGAACATTCACACATCTGGAGGTAGGGTACTAAACTGCACACGCTTTCTGATGGTTGGTGTTATAATATGCATTATGCACAACTCTCAGCTAAATCGTCAGTGCCACTAACGTCAGAAGGAACGGAGTCTCCCACTATGGCTCTCTGAACAGCCCGTATTTGCCTCACGTGGTATGGTCGCTTGTGCACACTATCTTGCTACGCAGGCAGGTGTACAAATTCTGACGCAGGGCGGAAATGCTATCGATGCGGCGATTGCAGCAAATGTCACTATGACTGTTGTGTATCCATCCACATGTTCGGCCGGTGGCGACGTGTTTATGCTGATCTGGGATGCGAAGTCACGCAACTTGTATGCGCTGAATGGCAGCGGTCGAGCTCCACGGGGTATGACGCCTGAGTTTTTTGCCGCGCAGGATTACAAGCAAATACCTGAACGTGGTCCACTCACTATCACTGTTCCGGGGGCAGTCGATGGTTGGTTCGAGGCTATGGAGCGTTTTGGCACACTTGCTGCGGAAACGATATTTGCTCCGGCTATTGCGTACGCTGAAGAGGGTGTGGCCGTAACAAGCAAATTGAGTGGCTGGCTGGGCCAGGCGGCTCTACCTGTATTGAAAAGGTGTGAGAGCAGCGCCGGTGTCTATTTGCCGGATAACAGACCTCCGCGTACGGGAGATGTGTTACGACAACCCCATCTGGCTCATACATATCGTATGCTGGCTAAAGAAGGACGTGATGCTTTCTATCGTGGCCCAATAGCACGAAAAATTACTGATTATGTCCAGCAGAGCGGTGGAGTGCTCAGTATGGAAGATATGCAGAAACACCATTCTGATTGGGTAGAGCCGATCTCGACGAACTATCGTGGATACAATATTTTTGAGTTTCCACCGAACTCACAAGGCCTTACAGCTTTGGAGATGTTGAATATAATCGAGGGTTATAATCTGAAGTCACTTGGCTATCAGACACCTGAATACCTGCATATCTTGCTCGAAGCAAAGAAACTGGCTTTTGCCGACCGTGATCAGTATATTTCCGATCCTGATTTTGTGGATGTGCCGGTTGAACGGCTCATTAGTAAGGAATATGCTGAACAACAACGCGCAAGGATAAACCCGCAAAGGGCAGCGCCGAATGTAGCAGCAGGGCTTGAAAAAGATGGCGACACTATGTACCTGTGCGTGACGGATGGAGAAGGCAATGTGGTTTCGTTAATACAAAGTCTCTACTTTGGCTTCGGGAGCGGGGTTGTTGGAGGCGACACAGGAGTGATGTTGCATAATCGTGGGACGTACTTTTCGCTTGATCCACGGCACGTGAATTATTTGCAGCCGGGGAAGCGTACAATGCATACGTTGTCACCCGCGATGGTCTTACGTGATGGCGCCCCTTACATGGCGGTTGGATCGATGGGTGGAGACGCGCAACCACAGATTCATGTGCAGTTGCTCTCAGCAATGCTTGATTTTGGCATGAATGTTCAACAGGCAATAGCGGCGCCACGCTGGCGCAGTGGACATATACGCATAAATCCGTTGAGTGGCAAACAGGACATTATACAAGGTCAACGAGGAGTGGATGGGCACCAGGAACGAAATATGGCTGAACTGGTGTTGTTGGAAAATCGTTTTCCAAGTGGTGTACCCTTGTTGCTCGAAGTGCTTGGCCATCGCACAAATGTTGTAGGTCCATGGGATGATGTAATGGGTCATGCACAAGCGATTCAAATCAATTCCATCTTCAATTATTTTGAAGGAGCTGCCGATCCACGCTGTGATGGACTTGCGCTTGGTTGGTAGCTGATCTGCACTTCCATGTAATTTTATAGAAGGATAAGCACATGACTATACAATCTTCGCGCCCAAGTATACCTGCTGATATATTAGCGCTCTCACATGAACGCGATGAACTACGAAGACGAGGAAAATATGATCGAGCCGATACTCTAAAACGGCAAATCGAGGAGGCTGGATATGGTATTAAAGATAATCCACATGGAGCGCATCTTATCGTTCTACCCAGTGTTGAAGTTGATGGAGCAGTCTATCGTACAACTCGACATGTGCCCTCTTTGTTGAACGAGGTGGACCGCTGCGAGTTTTCGATTAATATCCTGGCAAATACCAGTTTTGAGGGGACGAAACATTGTATTGAAAGCGTGATGCGATATAGTGGGACCCGCGAAGTCGAAATTATTCTGGTTGATAACAGATCGTTAGATCAGCTTAATGCCTGGTTTAGAGAACTGCAGCGTAACGACTCGCGTTTGCATCTGTTGAGTACGTCCCGACCACTGGGCGAAGCAGAAGCACGAAATGTAGGACTGAATCAAAGCAGTGGCAAGTATATACTACTACTCGATACGAGTGTCGAATTGATAGGTGATGTTTTCACCCCCTTACTACAGGTATTAGGGGATAGAAGCATAGGAATAACCGGATTCAAAGGCCTGAGCACTGAAGACCTGCATCATTTTGAAGAGTCCACAGATTTAGAAGTTGAAGTAATAGATGGATCATGTATGGCTTTTCAGCGCAAGCTTTTGAAGAAGATTGGATTGTTTGACGAGCGTTATCGTTTTCGGTACTACATGGAGATCGATTTTAACTTTGCGGTACGTGATAGCGGCGTTCGAGCGGTAGTTACGCCAGATTTACCCATGAAAAGCCATCCTCTGTTTAAAGATGACACTCTCTCTGATGCTGAACGAACGCGATTGACGAAAAGGAATTTCTATCGCTTTCTAGAGAAATGGGGGCATAGAGATGATTTATTGATCGGCAATGAGGAATGATCTAGATATATGCACATATAAGTGAAGGAGACGAATACATTGCAAACATTGACAAAGCGTAGTGATATTGCCAGAGAGTATACGTGGGACCTGGAAAGTATATTCCCAACCAATGATGACTGGGAAAACAGCTTCAAGAGGCTTCAGCAGAGTTTACCAGAACTTGAGGCACTCAAAGGAACGCTTGCTCAAAGTGGGCAGGCGTTACTAGCAGTATTACAGAAACGCGATGAACTGTTTGAGGAACTTGAAACCCTTTATGTGTACGCTTCTATGCGTAAGGACGAGGATACTACAAACAGCACCTATCTGGGGATGTTTGATCGTGCTATGCAATTATATGTTCATGCTACTACAGTTAACTCATACATCGAGCCAGAAATTCTGGTCTTGCCGCAAACTACGCTTGACAGATTTGTGCAAGAAACTCCCGGACTGAGCCTTTATAGCCAACAATTGGACGATATAAATCGCAATCGTCCTCATGTCCGGTCCGCGGAAGTAGAGGCTGTACTGGCGGCCGCAGGCGAGATCTCTGAAGTTCCTGATGGAGTTTTCTCAATGATTGATAATGCCGACCTGAAACTCCCACAGATTCAAAATGAGAATGACGAAGAAGTTCAACTCACAAAAGGCAATTACCTAGTATATATTCGTAGCACAAATCGCAGGGTTCGAAAAGAAGCGTTCGAAGGTATGCATGGAACGTTCCTCAAACAGCGAAACACAATTGCTGCTACTCTTTCGGGACAGGTCAAAGGAAATATCTTTTTTATGAGACAACGCGGTTTTGGCTCTAGCCGAGAAAGAGCGCTGGCGCGTTACAATATTCCGATTAGCGTCTACGACAACCTCGTGGAGACGGTTGGCGAGCATATTCACCTCCTCAATCGTTATATGAAGTTGCGAAAACGCCTGCTACAACTCGATGAGTTACACATGTACGACCTTTACGTGCCGATTGTAAAGGAAATTGCTGATGAGATTAGCTATGCGGAGGCAAGTGATACAGTAGTGACTGCCCTTGCTCCATTGGGCGAGAATTATACAAGTATTCTTAAACAGGCGTTTAAAGAGCGGTGGATCGATGTCTACGAGACTCCTGGGAAGCGTGGTGGGGCTTATAGTGGCGGAGGGTACAAGACTCGCCCGTTTATCCTATTGAACTTCCAGAACAAACGGGACAGCATGTATACGCTGGCACACGAACTCGGGCATTCGATGCATTCGTATTTTACACGCAGCTTTCAGCCGTTTCAGTATGGTGACTATACAATCTTTGTAGCTGAGGTTGCTTCAACACTGAACGAAGGTCTGCTCACAGAATACCTGTTGAGAACAACTGATAATCCTACTGTACGGCTAGCGATACTCAATCACTCCTTGGAAGACTTGCGTGGTACGCTATTCAGACAAACAATGTTTGCGGAGTATGAGCAGCAAATTCATAGCCAAGCCGAACAGGGTCAACCACTGACTGCTGACACATTGAGCGCGATGTACCGCGCAATTAATGAAAAATATTATGGTGGAGAGGCAGTCATTGACGATTTGACAGATATTGAATGGGCGCGCATCCCCCATTTCTACTACAATTTCTATGTCTATCAATACGCGACGGGTGTCTCTGCTGCGTCCGCTCTAGTTCAGCAGATACTGCAAGAGGGGAAGCCTGCGGTTGATCGGTATATGAAGTTCCTTAGCTCTGGCTCATCCGAATATAGCATTGAATTGTTGAAGAAGGCGGGGGTGGATATGACTTCGCCGGAACCGGTACGACAAGCATTACAATTGTTTGATTCTCATTTGACGCAGATGGAGGAGTTGCTGGGGTAGGAAGAGCTTAACGAAAATCCGCCGTCAGCATTTAACGGCGGGTTTTTTTGTCTTATTAAGAGGGAAGTACCGCATGGCCTTCCTGCTAGCGGTTGTTCGAGTGCCAGAAGTCTCCGAAAGTTGAGCCTAAGATGGCGCCAAGTATCCCCGTTAAGAGCGCCAATGGAAGTGTGAGAAAAGTAGAAGACCAATTCTGCTCAAATATACTCACTCCAACTGGCAGCGGTAGCAAAGCTGGGATGCTCATAACAGACTCAATGATTAAGGGTGGCAGTACCAAAGCAGACAAGGCAATCAAAGCACCAGGCAGCCAAACGTTAGACAGTACGTCAGTCTTGTCTTTACCATGCTGGTGCTTCCAGAAGGCAATGCCATCAACAATCAATGCAGAGACTAAAAAGAGAAGTGGCAGGAGAGCCAGTGTGACGTTAAAGACAGGTGTACGACCAGGAAGATTTGGAAAACGGTAATGAAGCCCGAGTCGCGATACCATGATACGTATCGCCACTGGCACAAAGGACATTGTATATAATGTTTCAAACCAAAGCAGTAGAGCTGCCAAAGTAGCACTGCCGGGTTTACGCGTAAACTTCACCGCAGCTGTTAAACTGAAAGCGGCAGTAAACGCTAGCGGAAGAGGATACGTGATAAATTGTAGCGAACCGAGCGTGACAGGGATGAAAGCTGTATCCGCAGGTATCGTCAGATTCATGTAAGCTGAGAGAATTACAAGCGTTCCCCATTCGAGACCAGTTAGCCCCAGGAAACGACGTGGTGGGTATGCTGACTGGCGTTCGATCACTGCCTCCGAGGCAAAGACAAAAACGATGCCCAGTCCAACAATGATGCCGCCGACGGTACCCATGAGGTGGAAAGGGGACCATAGGGTAACATCTATACCATAGAGTATGTGCCAGTAGTTATCTAAAGGTGCGGCTAGAAGATCGATGAGCGCTCCAAAACCCAAGATGATATAACCGAGTGGTGCGTGGAAGTAATGTAATATCTTTACCGTCGAATTGTCGTCAACTCCAGGTTTCTTGTGATAGTAACGGTAAGTATCTACCAGGACTACAAACAAAGCTATCAGTCCCGATCCAGCAATTCCGCTGTAGAGCATAATGTGTGGCGGGGTAAAGAATTCATTGCGTCCAACGAAATCATGCCAATTTCTGTCCCATGCAAGGCCAAGTTCGGCTTGTAGAGCAAGGAAAAGCAAAAACCATGCGCCTATGCGACGTAATCTACGTTCGACGAGGTCTGGTGGTTTCGAGAATTGAGTTCGTGCAGATTCTTGTTTGTTTGCATTGACAGATAATCTAGCCATATTGTATTTCTTTCAGCCTCGTTCAATTTGGATATTGTACCATGATAGGTTGTATAGCTCTATCATGTCAACCCGATCAATCAGGGCATTTGTTGATTACATTGCTAGTATGTCGTGCGATCATCAGATCTTCGTCTGTTGGGATCACCCAAACTGAAACGGCACTGTAATCATTACTTATCTTTGGTCCGCCTGAACGGTTGGCTTGATCGTCAAACTCAATTCCTAACCATTGCAAATCCTGGCAGACTCTTGCTCGAATAGGAGCGGCATGTTCACCAATACCAGCCGTAAATACAAGCACATCGAGTCCACCTAAAGCGGCGGCAAGCGATCCCAGTTCACGTTGAATGTGATACACGAACAGGTCAATTGCTTCGGCTGCACGTGGGGAATCGCTGGTTAATAGTTCGCGCATATCGGAGCTCTGACCTGAGACACCAAGCAA
>Ga0207684_10001738_pt1 | contig 23045 bp, 25 predicted proteins | sample KBSK5501metaG_FD_184342 | JGI IMG/M metagenome (GOLD analysis project Ga0207684, IMG submission 184342) | Corn, switchgrass and miscanthus rhizosphere microbial communities from Kellogg Biological Station, Michigan, USA - KBS K5-50-1 metaG... | ecosystem: Host-associated > Plants > Roots >...
GTATCGCGCCCAAGGCGGTGACCAGCAGGCCGGCGCTGATGCTCGCGAAGAACCGGTCGTAGTACATCCCTGGATGACTCATGGAGGGTCCCTCCGTTAGGATCTGGTTCGCTGCCTCTCGTCAGGGAATGGTAACGCGGCTTACGGTTGCCGCCAGGACTCCGGTTGACGGGCGGCGCTCGGTCGGTTCCAGGCTGCGAGCAGGTCCACAACCAGGAGCCCGAGGGCCGCCAGAATAGTCAGCATCCCTAGGCCAAAGGCCAAGGTCGCGAGCACTCCCGCCCAATTGAGCAGGCCCACCGCGTCCAGCAGGTAGTTCCAATCGTGAATGACGCCGTCGCCGCCCAGCAGGGGCAGCGCCCGAGTCGGCGCGTCCGCCATGTACACCGCCACGTCCGTGATGCTCTCGCCGGTCCAGAACAGCGCCACGGCGAAGGAGGCCATTTGCCGGTGCAGCAGGAAGTACCCCGCGCAGATGGCCGGCACGATCACTTGCAGAGCCGAGCCGCCCAGCACGTGGAGGAATTGGCCGAAGAGGAGAAAAATCGTGTGCCCCGCCTCGTGGAAGGTCAAATTGACGCCGTGGAGAAATCGCAGGGCGGCCGAGGCGCGGAAGAAATCGAGCCCCTGGGCGAAGACCTGCCAGCCGAGAACCGCCAGGACGAGGAGTCCCAGCGCCCGCCCCGCGACCGGGGCAAAGGTGACGGCGTTCGCGCTACCCTCCGGCCTTCGCCGCGGGCGTCCCAGCCGGCGCCGGGCCGTCGTGGCCGTCGATGGCGCAGGCGGCCGCGCTCCCCTCCTTGTGGATGGAGAGATCGGTAATGCTCCGATCCTCGCCGCAGAGCGGGCACTTGGGGTCGCGCCGGAGCTTGACCTCGCGAAACCGCATGCCAAGCGCGTCATAGGTCAATAACCGCCCGATCAGCGGCTCGCCGATGCCGAGCAGCAGCTTGATTGTCTCGGTCGCCTGCACCAGCCCGATCATGCCTGGGAGCACGCCCAGGACGCCAGCCTCGCTTCAGCTGGGGACAAGGCCCGGCGGCGGCGGGGTGGGGTAGAGACAGCGGTAGCACGGGCCCTGGTCAGGGGCGAAGACCGTCGCCATTCCCTCGAATTGGAAGATGGAGCCGTGCACGTTGGTCTTGCCGGCCAGATAGCAGGCGTCGTTGACGAGATAGCGGGTATCGAAGTTGTCGGAGCCGTCCACGATGAGATCGTAGTCCTTGATGATGTCCATCACATTGTCCACGTCGATGCGCATGGGCAGCGGGATGACGTTCGTGTCGGGATTCAGCGCCCGAAGCATCTCGGCGCCCGACTCGACCTTGGGCCGGCCAACATTTCCCGTGGTGTGCAGGATCTGGCGCTGCAGATTCGACACATCCACGATGTCGCCGTCCATGAGCCCGATCGTTCCGACACCGGCCGCGGCGAGGTAGACCGCGGTCGGGGAGCCCAGGCCTCCCGCTCCGATGAGCAGCACCTTGGAGCGCAGGAGCTTGCGCTGCCCCTTCTCGCCCACGTGATTCAGCAGGAAGTGGCGGCTGTAGCGCTGGATCTGTTCCGTGGTCAGCGGCCGATCCTTGACGACCGGGAGCCCGGACTGCGCCCACTTCTGGAAGCCTCCCTGGAGGTTGACGACATTGGTGTAGCCCAGGTCCTTCAGCGCCCTCGCCGCCAGCATCGAGCGCAGTCCGGTCTGGCAGTAGAGCACGATGGGCGTCGCGGGATCCGTCACCGCCCCGCCGACGCGGAACTCGAGAAAGCCGCGGCTGATATTGATGGCGGGCTCGATGAAGCCGTCGCGGTACTCGTCCGGGTCGCGCACGTCGATGAGCGCCACGGGCTCCCCGGCGTCGAGGCGCTGCTTGAGCTCCGCAGGGCCCTGTTCGGGCACTACCTGCCGGGCCTCGGCCAGCATCTCTTTCAGCGTTTTCATCTTGTGGCTCCTTGCTCGCGATTAGCCTTCCAGATCAGCATCTTGATAATACCACTATTCCCGGTCGGATCATGTGTGATTCCTCCCTGCCCTGTTGGTATCAGGTTAAGACTGCTATAATTGGCCGCGAAATGAAAGGCCTAATCCTCTCCGGGGGGCGCGGCACCCGCCTCCGGCCCATCACCTTCACCTCGGCCAAGCAGTTGGTTCCCGTGGCCAATAAGCCCATCCTTTTCTACGGCATCGAAGCCTTGGCCGCCTCCGGGATCCGCGAGATCGGCATCGTGGTCGGCGATACCAAGCAGGAGATCAAGGACGCCGTCGGCGACGGGAGCCGCTTTGGCGTGCAGATCACCTATATCGAGCAGGAAGCGCCGCTCGGCCTTGCCCACGCGGTGCTGGTTTCGGAGCCCTTCCTCGGCACGGATCCATTCTGCATGTACCTCGGTGACAACCTCATCCGGGAGCGACTCGAGCCGCTGGTCACCCGCTTTCGCGAGGAGAAGCCCAATAGCCAGATCCTGCTCGCCTCGGTGCCCAATCCGAGCCAGTTCGGCGTCGCGGAGCTGCGCGACGGCCAGGTCGTCCGGTTGATCGAGAAGCCGAAGCAGCCCCCGTCGAACCTGGCACTGGTCGGCGTCTACATGTTCGACGCCACGGTGTTCAAGGCGGTCAAGGCCATCAAGCCCTCGGCCCGGGGCGAGCTGGAGATCACCGACGCCATCCAGTGGCTGATCGACCAGGGCCACCTCGTGCGGCCGCACATCATCGAAGGCTGGTGGAAAGACACGGGACGGCTCGAGGACATTCTCGAGGCCAATCGGATCATCCTCGACACGCTCCTGCCGCGCAGCGACGGCCAAGTCGAGGCGAGCGAGATCCTGGGCAAGGTCATCGTGGATGCCGGGGCGCGCATCAGCAAGAGCACGGTGCGCGGGCCGGCGATCATCGGGAAAGGGGCGGTGATCGAGAACTCGTATATCGGGCCGTTCACATCCATCGGCGATGGCGTGATCGTGCGGAGCAGCGAGGTGGAGCATTCCATCCTGCTGGAGGGCGCCAGCGTGTCCGACGTGGGCGGGCGGATCGAATCCAGCCTGATCGGGCGCAACGTGTCCATCTACCGGACCCAATCCAAGCCGCGCTCCTTCAACTTCATGCTCGGCGACCGCAGCGAGGTGGGCCTCATCTGATGAATCTTTCCGACGACGCCAAGCGGGCCTTCTCGCTTCAAGACTACGCGCCGGCGCCCGAGATCGAGGGCGTGCAGGTGGTGGAGCTCAAGCGCTTCGCGGATGACGGGGGCTCCTTCACCGAGCTCGCCCGGGTCAGCGGCGGAATCGCGGCCGCATTCCCCGGGTTCGAGATCAAGCAGATCAACTACAGCGAGATGGATCCGGGGGTCATCAAGGCGTTCCACGTCCACCGGCAGCAGACCGACGTCTGGTTCGTGCCGCCCGGGGACAAGATGCTGCTGGTCCTGCTGGACGTGCGCGACGGCTCGAAAACGCGCAACGTGCAGCGCCGGCTGGTGCTTGGTGACGGCGGCTCCCGTCTCGTCAGGATCCCGCCCGGCGTGGCCCATGGCGTCAAGAACCTGGCGCCTACTCGCGGCCGCGTCATCTATTTCGTCGACCGGCAGTTCTCGCCCGACCCGAACCAGGGCGATGAGGGGCGTCTGCCGTGGGACTTCGCGGGCGCCGCGATTTGGGAAGTCGTCCGCAGCTGACCTCGTCGCCATGAAGATCCTGGTCACCGGGGGGGCGGGATTCATCGGCTCCAACTTCGTCCGCCACGTCCTCGCCGCGCATCCCGACGACGCGGTCGTGAACCTCGACAAGCTCACCTACGCGGGGAATCTGGAAAACCTCCGGGACGTCGAGCGCGACCCACGCTACCACTTCGTCAAGGGCGACATCTGCGATGTTGCGACGGTGCGCGAGGCGATGCGCGGGGTGGACGCCGTGGCCCACTTTGCCGCGGAGACCCACGTGGACCGGTCGAACGCGGGCGCCGACGACTTCCTCAGGACGAATGTCACGGGCACTTACGCGCTCCTCGAGGCGGCGCGGGAGCTCAAGGTGGGGCGCTTCGTCGCCGTGGGCACAGACGAGGTCTACGGCAGCATCCCGCAGGGACATTCGCGCGAGCGCGATGCGCTGAACCCGTCCAACCCTTATTCCGCGTCGAAGGCCGCCGCGGACCTGCTGGCCCGCGCGTACTGGATCACCCATCGCGTGCCGGTCGTGATCACGCGCAGCAGCAACAACTTTGGGCCGTATCAGTATCCGGAGAAGGTGATCCCGCTGTTCGTGACGAACGCGCTGGAGGACAAGCCGCTGCCCCTCTATGGCGACGGCAAGAACGTGCGCGACTGGCTCTATGTGCTCGACAACTGCGCCGCCATCGACCTGGTGCTGCGGAAGGGAAGGGACGGGGAGATCTACAATATCGGCGGCGGCGCGGAGGTCGAGAACGTCGTGCTGACGCGGCAGATCCTCCGGCTGCTGGGGAAGCCGGAGAGCTTCATCACGCCGGTGGCCGACCGGCCGGGGCACGACCGTCGCTATGCCCTCGACAGCAGCAAGGTGCACGGGCTCGGCTGGAGGCCGGCGCATTCCTTCGCCGCCGCGCTCGAGGCGACGGTTGAGTGGTACCGGGGCCACGAATCCTGGTGGAAGCCGATCAAGTCGGGGGCCTTCAGGGCCTATTACGAAAAGCAGTACGCCGCGAGGTGAGCGGCGCTTCTATCGCACCGCGGACAACTAGAGTAGGCTTGAGCCATGAAGGGCGTGGACACCTACCAGGGACGCGGCCTCATCGCCGATCCCATCCACCAGTACATCCTCTATACACGCCCTGACGGCATTCCCGGAGAAGCCACCGAGCAAGAGCTGATCGATTCGCCGTGGATGCAGCGCCTGCGCCGGGTGCCGCAGCTGCAGTCGGCGCGCTGGGTGTTTCCGGCCGCCGAGCATAGCCGCTTCCAGCACTCGCTGGGCGCCATGCACCTGGCCGGACGCTTCGCCTGTCAGCTGCGCCCCTCGCTGAAGGCGGAGTTCCCCGATGCGCCGTCGGCGGCCCTCATCGAGGAGCTGCTGCGCATGGCGGGACTGCTCCACGACGTGGGCCATGGCCCCTTCGGGCACTTCTTCGACGACAACTTCCTGGCGGATTTCGATCTCACGCACGAGAAAGTCGGACAGCGGATCATCCGCGAGGAGCTGGGAGAGCTGATCCGAGGACTGCGGCGCAGTCCGTCGGGTCCCTTCGAGTCCGGCGAGTTCGTTGATCCCGACTGGATCTGCTACCTGATGGGCAAGACCTACACCAAGCCTGAGGCGGAGCATCCGCGCTGGCTTGCCCACCTCAAGCCGCTGCTCTCGGGGATCTACACCGCCGACAACATGGACTACGTGCTGCGGGACTCCTACATGTGCGGCGTGGCGGTGGGCCCCATCGATATCGAGCGCATCATGTACTACTCGTTCTTCAGCGACAAGGGGCTGACCCTCGACCGCGGCGGGATCCAGGCGTTCATCATGTTCCTGAACGCCCGGTTCTACATGTACACCAACGTGTATTACCATCGGACGACTCGAGGGATCGACTTGCACTTGAAGGAGATCTTCCGCGACACCATGCGGCTGGTATTCCCGTACGACCTCAACAAGGAGCTCCACCCCTACCTGCACATGACCGAGTGGACGCTGCTGGAGGAGGTGGGGCGCTGGGAGCATGCCGATGATTCCGAGCGCAAGGCGCTCGGACAGGAGTGGCGTCAGATCCTGGACCGCCGGCTCAAGTGGCGCATGTCCCATGAGGTCGTGCTCGATCTGTTCGAGCCGCGGCGCGGTCATCGATTCATGGAGGCCGAGGACGTGGAGAAGCGGGTGCGCGAGCTGCTTCCGCCTTCGCTCAAGGACTTCCCGTTCAAGATTGACATGGCCCAGCAGGATCCGCGGCCGCTCAACCCCATCGGCATGCAGGACCGGCAGATCTTCGTCTACGACGCGGCCACCCGCACGGTCTCGGCGGAACCGCTCAAGGAGCTGCTCAAGTACTTGCCGGGCAAGGTCGCCCAGTGTCGGATCTTCGCGATGAGCCACGAGCACGACCAGCAACTGGCGGCGGCGCTCGAGAAGGCGCTCGGTGAGGATCGTCCCGCCCATCCCACCAACCTCTAAGGAGGCAGGCAGTCTCCGAGAAGGATCGTAGCCATGGAAAAATTTCGGGGCGTTGACTATTGCAGCATCGATGAGCTGCTGACGGAAGAACAGCGGATGATGCGGGACGCCGTCCGCGACTGGGTCGAGGCGAAGTTCCTTCCCATCGTCGGAGAGCACCACCGAGCCGGGACCTTCCCGATGGAGCTGGCAAAGGACCTAGGCGAGATGGGCGTCTTCGGCGCCTCGCTCAAGGGGTATGGCTGCGCAGGACTGGACAATGTCGCCTACGGGCTCATCATGCAGGAGCTCGAACGCGGCGACTCGGGCCTCCGCTCCTTCGCGTCGGTCCAGAGCGGCCTCGTGATGTATCCCATCTACGCCTACGGCTCCGAGGCCCAAAAGGACCGGTGGCTACCGCCGCTGCAGTCCGGAGAGGCGCTGGGCTGCTTCGGACTCACCGAGCCGGATCACGGCTCCGATCCCGGCGGGATGAAGACGCGCGCGCTGAAGAAAGGCAATGAGTACGTTCTCAACGGCACCAAGCTGTGGATCACCAACGGCTCGGTGGCCGACGTGGCCGTGGTCTGGGCCAAGGGGGATGACGGCGAGATCGGCGGCTACCTGGTTGAGAAGGGGACACCCGGATTCGGCACGCTCGACATCTACGGCAAGTTCTCCATGCGGGCCTCGATCACCTCGGAGCTGTCCTTCCAGGATTGTCGGATCCCGCTGGACAACAAGCTGCCCGGCGTCAAAGGGCTCAAGGGGCCGCTCGGCTGTCTCAGCCAGGCGCGCTACGGGATCGCCTGGGGGGCCATCGGCGCCGCCATGGCCTGTTTCGATTGGGCGTTACAGTACGCGCAGCAGCGCATCCAGTTCGGCAAGCCCATCGGTTCGTTCCAGCTCGTTCAGCAGAAGCTGGTCTGGATGGTCACGGAGATCACCAAGGCGCAGCTGCTCTGCCTGCGACTCGGCCAGCTCAAGGACGCGGGCAAGGTGCGGCCGCAGCAGATCTCGATGGCCAAGATGAACAACGTCCAGATGGCGCTCGATGCGGCCCGCATGGGACGGGATATTCTCGGCGCGGCCGGAATCGTGGACGAGCATCCGATCATCCGTCACATGATGAATCTGGAGACCGTCAACACCTACGAGGGCACGCACGATATCCATATCCTGATCATCGGGCGCGATATCACCGGCTTGGACGCCTTCGGGGCCTAGCGGTCAGCTGAGCCCGTCCGCTCAGGCCCGTCGCTCCCTCGTCATCGCGGCCCTGACGCTGGCCGTCCAGAACGGCATCGTCATGGCCTTCGCCATCCTCTATCTGCCGCTCGTGGAGGAGTTCGGCGCGCCGCGCGGTGACGTGGCCCTGGTCCAATCCGCGGCGCTGCTGCTCGGCGGCTGTACCGGGCCGATCGTGGGCTGGGGGATCGACCGCTTGGGCCCGTGTCGGTTCTTTCCCGGCTGCGCCCTTCTCGCCATCGTCGGACTCGTGCTCGCCAGCCGCGCGCACAGCCTTTCCGCCTTGATCTTCGCGTACGGCGTGCTCGGCGGGCTTGGGCTATCGGGCCTCGGAAGCCAGGCCAATATGACGGTGGCGGCGCTCTGGTACCCGGGCGCGCGCGCTCGCGCTATCGCGGCGGTGGACCTGGGAACCGGATTCGGCGCCTTCGCCTTCATCCCGTTAGGGCAATTGCTGCTGAATTCGTTCGGCTGGCAAGGTGTCCTGCTGGTATGGGCCGGACTGCTGGCTGTGGTCGTCATTCCGATCAATCTCCTCCAACGGCTGCCAGAGCATCCGACGACGTCCGCGCGGGGGCACGAACGACCCTCGCCGGCGTGGACTCTTCGCCGGGCGCTCAGGACCGGCGCCTTCTGGAACCTCGCGACTTCGCGCTGGCTCTCGGCCATGGGCTTTCCGCTGATGAATGTCCACATGGTCGCCTTCGCCGTCGGCGCGGGCGTCCCGGCCGTGCAGGCGGCCGCTGCGCTCGGCAGCGTGAGCCTGGTGAGTCTGCCGGGGAGGCTCGCGACCGGATGGCTCGCCGACCGGATTGGCCGCGCGCCGACGCTGACGATCACCTATGCGAGCGCCGTCGCCGGCATCGCGTGCCTGGCCATGCTGGCATGGCATGGCGCTCACGAGTGGCTGATCGCCTACGTCCTCTTCTACGGCTTGGCACAGGGCTCGTCGGGCATCGTTGCTTCGGCGCGGACGGCGGATGTCTTCGCCGGGCCGACGTTCGGGACGATCTATGGCTGGATGTCGTTGGCCGTGGGACCGGGAGAGGCCATCGGCGCCTGGATGGGGGGCGCCGTCTTCGATCGCACAGGAAGCTATCTCGCCGGTTTCGGATTCGTTGCGACCGTGCTGGCCGCGGCGCTGCTGCTGATGTGGCGCGTCCGCCCACCGCGGGCCTTACGCTGAGGCTTCGACGTAGAGCTCGATCTCGTGGCCGTCGGGGTCCTTCACGCAGAAGGAGGGGTTGGCGCCGGCCACTTCGCCGAAGGGCACGAGGCCTTGCCGCTCGACCTCGCGGCGCGCGGTTTCGAGATCGTCGCGGCTCGCGCCCACGCAGAAGGCGATGTGGTAGAGCCCCGGAGCACCCTTGACGGCCGCCGGCCCCTCGGTCCGGGCGACTTCGAGCGAGACGTCGTGGTGGTGGACGCCTGCGGAGAGAAAGGCGATGCGGCCGCCCTTGGCGCGGCCCGTCTCCTTGAGGCCGAGAAGGTCACGGTAAAAGCGCAGCGAGGCTTCGAAGTCTCGCACGAAGAGAGAGACGTGGCCGAGCTCGGTGACCTTCACGGCGAAGTTAGTGTAGCATAGGCACATATGACCCCGGACCCCGCCGCCCCCGCCGTCACTCTCCAGGCACCCGTTCCCGTCGCTTCCGTCGAGCGAGTGGGCCCCAATATGCGGCTGCTGAGTCTGCTGGCGCTGGGTCACCTCGTGATCGACACGAACCAAGGCTCGCTGCCGGCGATCCTGCCGTTCCTCAAATCGTCGCTGTCACTGTCCTACACGGCCACAGGCGCCATCGTGCTCATGGCCAACGTGACGTCGTCGCTCATTCAACCGCTCTTCGGCTACTTCGCCGACAAGACCGCGCGGCGCTGGCTGCTGCCTCTCTCCGTGTTCCTTTCCTCTCTCGGCCTGGGGTTTACGGGACTGGCGCCGTCGTATCCCGTCGTGCTCGCGCTCGTCGTGATCACCGGCTTCGGCGTCGCCGCCTATCATCCCGAAGGCTATCGGACCGCCACGGCCGTCGCCGGCGATCGCAAGGCGACCGGCGTGAGCGTTTTCTCGACCGGGGGGAATATCGGAATTGCCATCGGACCGCCGCTGATCACGGCGCTGCTCACGGGCTTTGGGATGGCTGGCAGCCTGGGCATGCTGATTCCGGGCATCCTCGTAGCCGCCCTGCTCACCGGGGCGCTGCCCATGCTCTCGGCGCCGCCACCGGCACAGGCAAAAACGGCGGCCGCTGGCGGGGCCAGGACCATGGTCGGGGCGATGAGCCTGCTGATCATGGTGATCGCGGTGCGCTCGTGGACCCAATTGGGGTTCACCACCTACGTACCGTTTTACTACCTCGAGGTCCTGCACGGCGATCCGCGTCTCGTGGGCACGTTGCTCGCCGTCTTTCTCGGCGCGGGCGTCGTCGGCACCGTCGTGGCCGGACCCATCGCCGACCGCGTCGGCGTGCGCCGCTACGTGGTCAGCGTTTTCCTGCTGGCCACGCCCATCGCGATCTCCTTCTTCTTCGTTAGCGGCCCGCTTGCGTTCGTCGTTCTGGGAGGTCTGGGTTTCGTTCTGGTCTCGACGTTCACCGTGTCCGTCGTGCTGGGCCAAGCCTATATGCCGCGCAATCCCGGCATGGCGTCCGGTCTCATTGTGGGCTTCGCCATCGGCGCGGGGGGCCTGGGCGTGACCATGCTGGGCTGGGTCGCCGACCACTTCGGCCTGACGCGCGCGCTCTGGATCTCAGCGCTGATGCCGCTGCTCGGGTTCGTGTTGGCGATGTTCCTGCCCGAGCCGCGCTCACGCTAGGCCGGATGCGATGAGCATCGCCGATCGGTTCCAGGATGGCGAGCAAGCGCTGCTGATCGATCAGCGCGGCAAGCGGCATCTGCTCCTGCTGCGCAAGGGCGAGACTTTCCACTCAGACCGCGGCTGGATCCCGCACGACACCATCATCGGCCAGCCGGACGGCTCGTGGGTGCGCACCTCGAAAGGGATGCGCTATCTGGCGCTCCGGCCGACATTGTCCGAATACGTGCTCGACATGCCGCGCGGGGCCCAGGTGATCTATCCGAAAGACCTCGCGATGGTCATGTTCTGGGCCGACATCTTCCCCGGCGCGCGCGTGCTCGAGGCCGGAATGGGCTCGGGAGCGCTCACGCTCGCGCTGCTCCGAGCCGTCGGACCCGAGGGCAAGGTCATCAGCTATGAGCAGCGCGAGGACTTCGCGCGCCGAGCCCTCGCCAATATCCACCTGCGAATGGGAGAGGTCACCAATCTGGCCGTGAGGCTGAGACCCGTCGAGGAAGGGCTGGCGGAAGAGGAGCCGGTCGATCGGGCCGTCTTCGATCTTCCGGAGCCGTGGTTGTTGGTGGAGCCGGTGGCGCGGGTGCTGCGCTCCGGCGGTATTTTCCTCTCCTACGTTCCCACCATCATCCAGTCCCACCAGCTCAGCGAGGCGCTGCGACGCCACCCCGGCTACGCGCTGCTGGAAACCTTCGAGACGCTGTTTCGCCCCTGGAACATCGAGGGCACCTCGGTCCGTCCTTTCCACCGCATGGTCGCGCACACGGGATTCCTCACAGTCGCCCGCCGCGTCGTGCCGGAAGAAGGGGCGACGCTGCCCCGGGTCGAAGAGTCCGAGGCCGACTGACCGGTGCTCGAGCGCTACTTCGGCCTGGCCCGACACGGAGCGACCGTGGGCGGCGAGGTCCGCGGCGGCCTTACCACCTTCATGGTGATGGCCTACATCATCTTCGTGAACCCGGCCATCCTCTCCTTTTCCGGCATCCCCGCGCTGCAGGGCCAGGGCGCGCCGTTCGCGGCGACCCAGGCCGCGACCTGCCTCGTGGCGGGGGCGCTCACCATTGCCATGGGGCTCGCGGCGAACTACCCACTGGCGCTGGCCTCGGGAATGGGGCTGAACGCCGTCGTGGCGTTCCAGCTGATCGCCGGCTTGAAGCTGCCGTGGCAGGCCGCGATGGGCGTCGTGTTTCTCGAGGGCATCGCGATCACGATCCTCGTGCTCACCGGGTTTCGCGAGGCGATCATGGACGCCATCCCGTTGGCGCTGAAGCGCGCCATCAGCGTCGGCATCGGCCTGTTCATCCTGTTCATCGGTCTGGTGTCGGCCGGCGTGGTCACGCCGGGTCCACCCGGCGTGCCGATAACCCTGGGGGAGCTGACCTCAGCGCCCGTGGCGGTCGCGCTCTTCGGACTGCTGGTGACGCTCTGGCTTCAGGCGCGGGGAACGAGCGGCAGCCTGCTGATTGGTATTGCCCTGACGACGGCGCTTGCCGTCCTGGTCAATTCGGCTACCGCGGGCCGCGCGTTTCCCACTCCGGGCCAGGCAGTGATTCCGCCCTCGTGGCTCGCGCTGCCGGACTTCTCCACCCTCGGCGCGGGCGTCGACCTGTCGGTGTTCGCCCGGATCGGGTCCTCGCCGCGTGCGTGATCATCTTCTCGATCATGCTTTCCGACTTCTTCGACACCATGGGGACGGTGATCGGGATCGGGGGGGAAGCCGGATGGCTCACCCCCGACGGCAAGCTGCCGCGGCTCAACCGCGTGCTTCTCGTGGACTCACTGGCCGCAGTGGCGGGAGGCGCGGCCGGGGCCTCCTCGGCGACGACCTACATCGAGTCGGCGGCGGGCGTCTCCGCCGGCGCCAAGACGGGTCTCGCGTCCGTGGTCACGGGCGCGTGCTTTCTCCTGGCGCTCTTCTTCGCCCCGGTCGCCGGAATCGTCCCCGCCCAGGCCACGGCCCCCGCGCTGATCGTGGTCGGCTATCTGATGTCGGCGATCGTCCGCGAGATTCCCTTCACCGACCTCGACGACGGGTTCCCGGCGCTGCTGACGCTGGCGGTGATGCCCTTCACCTACTCGATCACGAACGGAATCGGCGCCGGTTTCATCGCCTACTGCTTCATCAAGGTCGTGCGGGGTAGGGGGGCGCAGGTCCGCCCCATGATGTACGCCGCGGCGGCCGCGTTCGTCGTCTATTTCGCCCTGCCGGCCCTCCAGGGGCTGGCAGCGTCGCTGGCGTTCGTCCGCATTTAGCGCGATCTCGCGCTCGCCCCGCGGCTGCTATGGTAGGCTAGAGCTTCGAGTGGTGCTCACTCTGCGTATCTCCGGGAGGCCGTGGCCGTGATCAGCATCATGCGGGACTACGCCAGGAGCCTGAAGGTCGTGCTCTTGGCCGTCATCGTGATCTTCATCCTCACTTCGGGTGTGCTTTTCTACTTCGGCACCAGCGCCCTGCCTGGCGGAAGCAAGCCCAATGTCATTGCCAGCGTGAACGGCGAGGAGATTCCGGTCGACCGCTTTCGCCGCGCGCAGACCAACTATGCCGCGGCATACGAGCGGCTGACCCGCCAGCGGATGACTCCGGAGTTGGCCGAGCGCATGGGCCTCAGCCAGCAGGTGCTCAACGAGCTGATCACGGAAGCGGTGGTCGTCCAGGGCGCGGATCGAGAGGGAGTCGCCGCGTCTCATGAAGACGTGAGCGCGGTGATCCGGGAGTTTCGCGTCTTTCAAGAGGATGGGAAATTCTCGCAGGAGCGTTATCTCAGTGTGCTGAAGCGGGAGCGAATCGACCCGAATGAGTTCTATGGGGAGATCAAGCGGGGCTTAACCCGTCAGAAGATGGAGAGGCTGATCAAAGGAGGCGTGAAGGTGTCCGAGGCCGAGCTGCGCCAGGCCTACGACCTGCGCCACGAAAAGGTGAGGGCCGCGTGGGCGCATCTCGACGTGCGGCCGTTGATGGGCCAGATTCCCGTGACCGACGGGGAGCTCGACGCCTACAGGAAAAGTCATGCCGCGCAGTTCACGCGCCCTGAGCGCCGCCGGCTCCAGTACGTGGTCGTGAGCCCGAAGGCGTTCGCCCAACTCGTCTCGGACGCCGATGCCGAGGCCTATTACAAGGAGCACGGCGCTGAATTCGAGCAGGCACGCCGGCTCCGGGTGGCCCACGTTCTCGTCCGCGTCCCGCCGGTGGGCGGCAGCGAGGCCGAGAACCAGTCCAAGGCGAAGGTCGAAGAGGTGATCCGGCGGGCGAAGGCCGGCGAGGATTTTGGCAAGTTGGCGAGAGAGATATCCGACGACAAGGCCAACTCCGGCCAAGGTGGAGATCTTGGTTTCGTCGGGCCTGGTGAACTGGTGCCGCAGTTCGAGCAGGCGGCGTTCGCGCTGAAAAAGGGCGAGGTGTCCGCGAGCCCCGTACGCACGCCCTTCGGCTACCACGCGATCAAGGTGCTCGACGTCAAGGAAGGTGGCCGCACGCCCTTTCGTGACGTAGTGGGCAAGATCAAGGAGGCGATGCTCAACGAGCGCAGTGATCGCGCGGCGCGTACGCGGGCCGACGAGGTCAAGGCCAAGCTCCAGGAAGCGCCCGACTTCGCCGGCGAAGCGCGCAGGTTAGGCCTCGACGTGCGGGAGGCGACCATCGCGCGGGGCGACTCGATCGAGGGGCTGGGCCGCGACGCCCAGCTCGAGGACTCCGTGTTCTCGCTTGCGGTGGGCGGCGTGTCGCCGGCCAACCGGACGGCGGGCGGCTATGTCATCGTCAAGATCGGGGGGCAGGCCCCGGCCGGCGTGCCGCCCCTGGCGGAGATCAAGGATCGCGTCGCCGACGCATTCAGGCGCGAAGGGGCCGAGGCCCGCGCGACCGACAAGGCAAAGGCGCTGACGGGGGCGCTCGGCAAAGGCGGGGACTTCCGCGCGGCGGCACGACTCGAAGGCTTCACGACCGGCGATCTGCCGCCCTTCTCCCGCGCCGAGCCGCCCAAGGAACGGGGCGCGGTGCCCAACGCCGTATTCCTGGCGGCGGCGCAGACGGCGGTGGGCGGAGTATCGGAGCCGATTCGAACCGAGGGCGGCGTCTACCTGGTCAAGACGCTGGACCGTCAGCCCCCCGATGCCGGACAGTTCGAGAAGGAACGCGCGGACATCGAGAAGCAGGTGCTCGAGCAGAAGCGCAACCTCACATGGGAGAGTTGGATCCGCACCCGGCTGGCGTCGGCCAAGATCGAGGTGGGCGGCGAGAAGCTGCCGCCGCGGTAACGATCGGACCGGGCCCGGAAGGAAGCGACCGCGTAGAAGGCATGGCCATCCAGCGCACTCCCATGACGCGGGCGGGATACGACCGGCTCAAAGCCGAACTCGAGCGCCTCAAGAAGGAGGAGCGTCCTGCCATCACGCGCGCCATCGCCGAGGCGCGCGCCCACGGTGACCTGTCGGAGAACGCCGAGTACCATGCCGCGCGGGAGAAGCAGAGCTTCGTCGAGGCACGAATCAAAGAGCTCGAGAGCAAGGTCGGCACGGCCGAAGTGATCGAGCCGCCCACGTCCGGTGATCGTGTGACGTTCGGCTCGACGGTGCGGCTCGAGGACGATGACGGGAAGGAGACCGCCTACCAGATCGTGGGATCGGACGAGGCCGATCCGCCGCGCGGGCGGATCTCGATCATGGCGCCGCTGGCGCGTACGCTCATTGGCAAGAAAATCGGCGACACGGTCGTAGCGCAGCTGCCGGGCGGCAAGAAGACCTTCGAGATCCTCGACGCGAACTTCCTCTGGCCGGGGACGGCGTGATCAGGCTCTGAGCGACTCGCGAAGCTCCCGCGTCAGCGCCTCCACCGTACCGCGCGTGCCGCCCGCCAGCTTCGCCTTCCACTCCCGTTCGGTCTCGAAGCGTCGATCCTTGAGGCGTTCGCCCCACGGCTTGACGGCGTCGCGGATCGCGTGGAAGTCGAAGGCGTCGCGCTTGAGCTCGCGCGCGCGCGCCATCACGTCGGGTGCTACGCGGATGAAGGCGCGCAGCGCGGCGCCGGTCTTGATGGAATACTTCCGCCCGGCCCAGGCCGTCGGAAAGGCGGCCGCGACAGCCTTCATGTAGTTCAGGAAGAACCGCTTGGCGTTCTGGCGCAGCTCGTTCATGCGCGCGCCCCCGCCGATCTTCTCCACCGCCTCGAGGAAATCCACGATCTCCTCGGCCAGCGGCGCCTGCGACACGCGGCCGCGCCCGGTGCCCAACATCTTGATGTCTCCGTGCAGCGGCGACGTCTCGTCCTCGTTGAGCGAGCGGATGACGTCGTGCGCCAGGGCCTGGTTGGGATCCGGATAGAGCTTGCGGCCCGCCAGGCTCACGATGTGTGACGGGTTGAGGCGGGTGTGCTTGGCGTTGATCGTGACGAACAGTTCCACGATCTGCCGAGCGTCGAGTCGGTCGAAGAGGACCGCGGGTACCTCGATGCCGAGATTCTCGCCGGCCTGGGTCAGCGCGTGGAGCGCCAGCAGCCGGTGCTGGCCGTCGAGCACCCGCAGCACGCCGTGCTCCTCCGGGATCTGCAGCAGCCCGAGATCGTGCTGGCTGGCCATCGGCGTGAACGTGAAGCGCTTCTCGGAGGTGATGATCACGGCGCCCGGGATGGCCGGAAGGGTCCCCGCGTCCTTGCAATCCCGGTAGTAGTTAACGAGCTCGTCGATCTTGCGCCGAATCACGGGGCGCTGATATGCCGTCTCGCTCTCGCCGATCCGCTTTTCGAGGGCTTCCCAATTCACGCGAGCCCGGTTCGCGCGCCGCGCCTTCGCGGGCGCCGCGGCGTCGCCCCCATAGCCCAGGACCTCGAACTTGACCAAGCGATCGATGTCCTTTGCGGAGAACGAGGCCTGGAAGAACTCAACCCCGAATTGCTTCACCCGGTGCGCGGGAACCGTGATCATGAATGCCTCCAACTCCTGGGGGCGCTGATATGGCGCGGATCCTAAGCTGGGATACTCTAATCGAAGCGTAAACGCACGTCAACATTTGCCTTTTTCCCCAATCGCCTGAGTCGGCTGTCCCCTATATATTGGGCTCCTTATTCGAGTTATCCACAATATGTGGGTAACGTGGGGATGGCCGAAATCCCCCCTCGAAGCGAGGATTCGCCCCGCGGGGAGCGAGAAGAAGGAGAGCCCGGGCTAGCTTTTCAGCGCGCGGAGGTATGCCGCCGAGTCCATCACCGTGAGGTACAGGCCCAAGCCGCGCAATGAGGCCAGGTGCAGTTCCTCGTCGAACGCGGCCACGCAGTCCTCGAGGATCACGACGGAGAAATCGCGGATCATCGCGTCACGCGCTGTGGCCTCCACGCCCCCATGGGTGACAATGCCGCTGAGCACCAGCGTGTCGATGTCCAGCGAGCGGAGCAGCACTTCGAGCGGCGTGCCGTGGAAGGCCGAGAAGCGCGGCTTGTCGAGCTCGTAATCCGGCCGCGGAAGCTCCGGGATGAGCTCCCGGCCCGCGTCGTGGAGCCGAAAGCCCTCCTGGAGCAAAAACGGCCGCGCCTTGATGATGTGGTCGAGACCGAGCGGCGCGCCGCCTGGGGCCGTGTAGACCGTGAACTTCGACGCGAAGATGGGAACGTGGGCGGCCCGGCTCGCGCGCGCCACCTGCCCCACGGCCGGGATGATGGCCCGCAGCCGCTCGATGGGTAGCCCGTGGCGCGCGTAGATGCCTTCCGGGTCCATGAAGTCGCGCTGCAGGTCCAGCAGCAGCAGCGCTGTCGCGCCGCGACGGAGTGTCATCGGAGCCGAGGGCGGCATCGCGGGTGCTCCCTACTTAGGCCCCGGGGTGGCCCAGTGTCAAGCACCGCCCCGCCGCCCCTTGACGCACGGAACCCGGGAGATATCATCGTCGCGCCGCGTCGGCGTGAGGCGGGCCACGAGCGGCCGGAAGGCCCTATGGACCCCGAGGTGTGGCGACCTCCCGAGTTGCCAGGCGCCCTGATCCAAGGAGGAATGAATGGCCGGCAAGCTGTTCGAGGAGCTGACGGTGGGGCAGGTGTTTCAGCACCAGCCCGGCCGCACGATCACCGAAGCGGACAATGTGTTCTTCTCCTGTCTCACGATGAATCCCCAGCCGCTGCACGTGGACTTCCACGCGGCGGCGAAGGCCGAGTTCGGCAAGCCGCTGGTGAACAGCTTGCTCACGCTGGGCGTGGCCATCGGGCTCTCGGTGAGCGAGACGACACTCGGGACCACGGTGGGCAATCTGGGGTTTGAAAAGACGGAGTTTCCGAAGCCGGTTTTCCACGGCGACACGATCTACGCCGAGACCGAGGTGGTTGACAAGCGCGAGTCCAAGTCGCGCCCCCAGTGGGGGATCGTGATCTTCGAGCATCGCGCCCGCAACCAGCACGGCGAGATCGTCATGACGTGTCGGCGCGCCGCGATGATGCGCCGTCGGGACGGCTGATGCGCCGTTCTCTTCATTTCGTCCCGGGCGGCAATGAGAAGATGATCCAGAAAGCCCTCACGCTGCCCGCCGACGGGCTCATCCTGGATCTCGAGGATGCCGTGACGCCGGACAAGAAGGCGGCGACCCGGCCCATTGTGCGGCGATGGCTCGAAACGCTCGACTTCGGCAAACGCGAGCGGTGGGTGCGCATGAACCCGATTTTCACGGTGTATGCCGAGGCGGATATCGAGGAAACCATCGCGGGCCGGCCGGACGGCTATGTAGTGCCCAAACCGAGGCGTGCCGAGGATGTCCGGCGGATCGCGGCCATCCTGGACCGGCTCGAGCAGCGGCACGGGCTGCCGTTCGGCTCGACCAAGCTCTTGCTGATCGCCACCGAAACGCCGGAGGGTCTCCTGCACATCGGCGAGGTGGCGTCCGCGAGTCCTCGCATTGCCGCCGTCTCGTGGGGGATCGAAGATCTGTCCGCCGCCATGGGCTTGCCGAGGACGCGTGACGCCGAGGGGCACTACCTCGACATCCCGCGCTACGCCCGCGTGATGTGCGCCGTGGCGGCGTCCGCGGCGGCGGTGGACGCCCTCGACACCGTGTATACCGACATCGCCGACCTGGACGGTCTGCGGCGAGAGTGTCGCGACGGCGTGGCCATGGGCTTTGCCGGCAAGATCTCCATCCACCCCAATCAGATCCCGGTGATCAACGAGGTGTTCACCCCCTCGCGGCCCGAGGCTGAAGACGCGGTGGCGCTCATCGCCGCCTTCGAGGAGCACGCCAGGCGGGGCGCGGGTGCCTTCGCGTGGAAGGGCCAGATGATGGACATGCCGCACCTCACGCGCGCCCGGAAAATCGCCGAGCGCGCCCGCCACGCGGGGGTGATCTGAGCCGCCGGCCCGCGGCCGCGCTCCTGGCGGTCGTGCTCGCGGCGCTGGTCTTGTTCGCGCTGCCGGTGGGCCGGCGGTCGCTCTTCAACCAGGATGAGGCTCGCTTCGCGCTCCTCGCCCGGGAAGCCGTGGAGCACGGCCACTGGCTGCTCCCGCACGTGCGGGGCGACATCTACCTGAACAAGCCGCCGCTCTTCTTCTGGGCCGTCGCGCTGTTGTCGTGGCCGTTCGGCGCGGTGACCGACGGCACCGCCCCGCTGGTGTCGGTTGTGGCCGCGCTCGTCACACTGCTGGCCGTCGCCCGCACGGGCCGTGTGCTGTGGGGGTGGGAGGTAGGGTGGGCCGCCACGCTGGCGCTGGCGACGGTCCCGTTCTTCTTCTTCATGTCGCATCAGGTGCTCTCCGACATGATGCTGACGGCATGGCTGGCTGCTGCCGTATCTGGTCCAGCCGGAGCGAAGCTACCTCAAGACGGTCGTCGCCGGCCATTACGGAGAATGGTATTTCCGCCATGCTGCGGGATCGAAGCTCGGCGCCCTGCTGGGAAATCTCGGGCGGATCTTGCCGTGGTCGCTGTTCCTCGTGCCGGCGATCTGGTGGGGCTGGCGTGACCGCGGCGGCAACCGCCGTGAGCTGATCCTGTGGATGATCGTCATGGCCGGGGCAGTGAGCCTGTCCGGGGAGCAGCGCGCACGCTACTTCCTGCCGGTCGTGCCGATCTTGATCCTGCTGGTGGCCGAATTCCTCGTGCGCGCGCCGGCGGAGCCGTCCGGCCGCGGCCGTCGGGTTGCGATCGCCTCGGTCCTTGGGCTGCTGCTCTTATCGGCTGCGGGCGCGGCGCTCTTGTTGTCGGGGCGCCTGGATGGCGGCGGCGCTGACGCTTTCATCTTCGTGCCCGGCGCGGGCTCGGAGCGCCTGATCGTGGCCGCCCTCGCTCTGGCCGGCCCTGTGGCCGCACTCGTCGCGCTCGCGATACGCCGCTCGGGGCTCTTCGCGACCTCCGCGCTGGCGCTTGCGCTCGGCGGTATCCTGTTCATCGAGGCCTGGACGTACCCGGCCCGGTATATGGACTGGTACGACGTTCCGGGCTTCGCCGCCCGCGCGGCGGCCCAGCTGCCTCCCGGCAGCCGGCTGTTCGGGTACCCGGACGCCGGCCTGGCCTATGATTTCTATCTGCGGCGCTCGATTCGAGAAATCCAAGAGCCCGAGACGCTCAGGGCATTTCTCGGGGCGTCGCGCGAGGGAGAGATGCTTCTGATACGCGAGGATCGATGGGCCCCCTTCCGCCGGGAGGCAGGGAGTAAATGGCAGGCGCTGGCATCGGGGCGCGTGGCGCGCCATCAGACGCTGCTGGTGGGGAAGCGGCCGTGATCGAGGGGTCGGCGGAGGCGGGGCCGCTGGAGCTGTCGGTGATCTTGCCGGCGTTCAACGAGGCCGACAGCCTTCCCATCGTGTGGGCAGAGCTCCGCGCAGTCCTGGATGTCAGCGGATGGGTGGCTGAGGCGATTTTTGTGGACGACGGCAGCACCGACGGTTCCAGCGACGTCATCCGGGAGGTTTGCGCCCGTGACCCGCGCGCGCGGCTCGTCCGGCTCAAGCAGAACTCGGGCCTGTCCGCCGCGCTCGACGCGGGATTCCGGCGCGCGCGGGGCCGGACGGTCGTCACCATGGACACCGACCTGCAGAACGACGCGCGCGACATCCCGCGGATGCTGGCACATCTCCGCGGCTACGACGCCGTGACCGGATGGCGACAATCGCGCCAGGATCCCTGGCTCAAGCGCGTGTCTTCCCGGATCGCCAACGCGATTCGGAACGCGGTCACGAGCGAGAGCGTCCGGGACAGCGCGTGCACGCTGCGGGTGATTCGCGGTGGGTGCCTTGCCGACCTGCCGCGCTTCCGCGGCTTCCACCGCTTCATCCCCACGCTGCTCCGGCTGGCCGGTCACCGCGTGCTGGAGCTGCCCGTGAACCACCGCCAGCGGCGATTCGGCGTCTCGCACTACGGGATCCGCAACCGCGCCTGGACGACCTTCGAAGACCTGCTCGCGGTCCGCTGGATGCAGTCCCGGCGGCTGCGCTACGAGGCCGTGGAGGATCCCTGAGCGGTCGGGGACGCAGCCTCGGCCGGCGCCCGCTCTAGAAGCGCTTCGTCACCCGCGGCTGCGGGGCCGGGGGCTCGAGCTCGCGCGTTCCGGCCAGCGGACCCGTCGCCGTCCAGTAGCGGGTGCCGGCAACGATCAAGGTCTCGGCCGGGAAACGGGTGAGGATCTCGTGCCCGGTGTCGGTGACGAGGATCTCCTCCTCGATGCGCGCCGCCGACCAGCCGTCGGAGGCCGGCCAAAAGTTCTCGAGCGCGAAGACCATGCCGGCTTCGAGTGGGACCGGATGGTCGAGCGAGACGAGCCTGCTCATCACGGGCTGCTCCCAGATGGAAAGCCCCACGCCGTGGCCGTACTGCAGGCCGAAGCAGGCCTCCTCGTCGGGGAATCCGAACTCCTGAGCCCGGGGCCAGGTCGCCGCGATGTCCGCGGTGGTCACGCCCGGCTTTACCATCGAGATCGCGACGTCCAGCATCTCGCGGCAGCGCGTGTAGGCGTCCACCATGGCGTGCGAGGCGCTGCCCACCGCGAAGGAGCGGTAGTAGCAGGTGCGGTAGCCCATGTAGGAGTGCAGGATGTCGAAATAGGCAGGATCGCCAGGGCGGAGCACGCGGTCGGAGAAAACGTGGGGGTGGGGGTTGCAGCGCTCGCCGGCGATGGCGTTGACGGCCTCGACGTCCTCCGAGCCGAGGTCGTAGAGCTTCTTGGCGGCGATGCCCACCAGCTCGTTTTCCCGAATGCCAGGCCGCAGCGCCTGATAGAGGTCGTCGTAGGCGGCGTCCACCATCATGGCCGACGTGTTGAGCAGGATGATCTCGTCCCGCGTCTTGATGCGCCGCACCGTCTGCATGAGCTGCTGTCCGTCCACCACGGCGAGCCCTTCCTTCTGGAGCGCGTGGAGGATCGGCATCTCGATGACGTCCACGCCCAGCGGCGCCTTGTGGAGGCCGCGCGCTTCGAGCTCGCGCTTGATCTTGCGCGCCAGGTCCTCGGCACGGCCCATCTCCGGCGTCATGGCGCCCCGCAGCAGTGAGATGCCGGCGCGCGAGCGCTCCCCGAGCCAGGGGCAGTGCAGCTGGTGATGCTTGGCCGCGGAGCCGAAGTCCCACATGATGGGTTGATCGCCGCGGGGCAGGAGGGTGAAGCGAGAGAGCTTGTCGCGGGCCCACTCGCCGATCGTCGTATTGGTGATATAGCGGATGTTGTACATGTCGAAGCAGAGCAGGCCGCCGAGCTCGGACTGGTCGAGCTGACTCCTCACACGCGCGAGGCGCTCCTCACGCAGGCGCTCGAAGTTGACGCGCTCCTCCCAGTCCACCGCCATCGTGCCGTAGGTCGGAAGGGCCATCGGTCATCCTCCTTATTGCCGGCTGGTGCCCGGTATCGCCTTGGGGCTCGGGGGCAGGCCGCTCAACCGCGCCAGCACGTCGAACACAACGGCGAAATCATATTCTCCGAGGCCTAGGCTGCGGGCTGCGGTGAGCACGGTCTGGCACAGCGATGTGGCGGGAAGGGGCACGCCCACCTGATGGCCCAGCTCGAGCGCCAGCTCGACATCCTTCTGCATCATGGGAACGTTGAACCACGCTTCTTCGGGCATTCCGAGGACGAAGGGTCCGCGGTACCTGACCATGGGCGAGGCGATCACGCTCTTGAGCAGCGTGTCGACCGCGCGCCCGCGGTCGATTCCGGATTTCTCCGCGAGCAACACGGCCTCGCAAAAGGCCAGCATCTGAACGACCAGGCCCAGGTTGGTGGCGATCTTCATCGTCACCGCCAGCCCATTGGGCCCCACGTGGGTGATGGTGGGGCCGATCGCCAGCAGGTAGGGGCGCACGCGCTCGAGCGCGGCCGCCTCCCCGCCCACCATGATCGAGAGCTGCCCCTGCTCGAGGGTGAGCACGCTGCCCGACACGGGCGCATCCAGCAAGGCGGCGCCCTTCCCGCGCGCTTCTTCGGCGAGCCGCCGGCTCGCGCCGGGGCTGACCGTGCTCATCTCCACCCACACGCTCCCCGGGTGGAGGCCCGCGAGCACGCCGTCGGCCCCGTGGGCGATCGCTTCGAGGGCCTCTGTATTGGTCACCATGCTGAAGACGACCTCGGCGGACTCGGCCGTGTGCCGGGGCGAGGCGGCGAGCTTCATCCCGGCTGCGACGAGCGCTCGGGCCTTGGCCGCCGTGCGATTGTAGCCTACGACGGGGTGGCCGGCCTCGAGCAGGCGCTTCACCATCCGCCCACCCATGGCGCCCAGGCCGATGAAGCCGACGGTGGCCGTCGTCATCTGCGGGGACCTCGATCCGGCCCTCGCACTCCTCCAACGCGTCGTGAACGTTTCCGCCGGCGCTTTGGCGGGGTGGAGTCGGCGACGGCGATGACGCTGATCTCGAGCTTGCAGCGCGGATGAGTCGCCAGCCGGGAGACCTCGACGGTCGTCGTGGTCGGCAGGTGATCGCCCAGATAGGCGGACCAGAC
>Ga0207684_10001742_pt1 | contig 23018 bp, 19 predicted proteins | sample KBSK5501metaG_FD_184342 | JGI IMG/M metagenome (GOLD analysis project Ga0207684, IMG submission 184342) | Corn, switchgrass and miscanthus rhizosphere microbial communities from Kellogg Biological Station, Michigan, USA - KBS K5-50-1 metaG... | ecosystem: Host-associated > Plants > Roots >...
TCCTTCTCGGCAAGCAATTAACACTTCATCCTTTCTATCCTAATGGATGAGGTCTAGTCACTCCTTTTCGACTTCGCCACCAGTATCTAAAGTGGTCATGAACCGCATCCTTATGTAGAAGCCATTGCAACACTCCAGGACGATTTGTCGACTCTCAAGGCTCTATTTACTTAAGGAGACAGGGTCTGGGATTCTGAAAACAAATATTTGTCAGGAACGTTTGAGATTTTAAATACCTCCCAAAACTCTTCCTTACTCCCCGCCACTCTGCTATACTAAGCCCCGTACATCAACACTAAAAGGGCAAAAGTAGCGTAGAGGTTTTGTAGATGCCAGCAAATCACAGTGAAATTGAAAAGAAACTCTGGGCCTCCGCCGACGAGTTACGCGCCAACTCTCACCTCAAATCGTCCGAATACTCCGTCCCCGTCCTCGGCCTCATCTTCCTGCGCTTCGCCGACCAGCGTTTTGCCCACGTCGAGCGAGAACCAAACGCTACCGTCCACGTCGGCAGTCGCCGTACCATTGGCAAAGCCGATTACCAGGCACGCGGTGTCATGTACCTTCCACTACAGGCACGTTTCTCCTACCTGCTCAGGCTCCCAGAAGGCGAAAACACCGGCAAGGCGATCAATGACGCTATGAAAGCCATCGAGGCCGAAAACGAAGAACTGCGCGGTGTCCTGCCCACCAACTATGCGCAGCTCAACAATGATACCCTGGTCGCGCTCCTCAAGACCTTCTCCGAGATACCCATGGATATCGAGGGGGATATCTTCGGCAAAATCTATGAGTACTTCCTGGGCAAGTTCGCCATGTCTGAGGGACAAAAAGGCGGCGAATTCTTCACACCTACCTCCATCGTCAAACTGATCGTCGAGATCATCGAACCATTTCAGGGGCGTATCTTTGATCCCGCCTGTGGTTCTGGTGGCATGTTCGTGCAGAGCGCTCGTTTCGTGCAGAACCATCAGCAGAACCCCGGCACCGACATCTCCATCTATGGCCAGGAGAAGACCGCCGAGACGGTGCGCCTGTGCCGTATGAACCTGGCAGTGCATGGCCTTTCAGGCGACATTCGCCAGGCCAACAGCTATTACGAAAACGTGCATAACTGTCGCGGCAGGTTCGACTTCGTGATGGCAAATCCTCCATTCAACGTAGACGGTGTGGACAAAGAAAAGATCAAAGACGACCCACGTTATCCCTTCGGCCTGCCGCGCGTCGATAATGCCAACTACCTCTGGATACAGGAATTCTACAGCGCCCTCAACAAGCATGGACGTGTAGGCTTCGTGATGGCAAACTCCGCCAGCGATGCCCGTGCCTCTGAACTGGACATCCGCCGCAAATTGATCGAAGCGCAAGTCGTCGATGTAATGATCTCGATAGGCTCCAACTTCTTCTACACCGTGACGTTGCCCTGTACGCTCTGGTTCTTCGATAAAGGTAAATACGATACAGAACGACGTGACAAAGTATTGTTCATCGATGCCCGTCACATCTATACACAACTCGACCGCGCCCACCGCGAATTTACTCCTGACCAGGTCGAATTTCTCGCCAATATCGTGCGGCTCTACCGTGACGAAGCTATCGAGACAACCAAAGGCAGCGCAGCACACATGCAAGAAGTGTTTCCTAACGGCACATATGCTGATGTTCCAGGCCTATGCAAAGTGGCGATACTTCAGGAAATAGAAGCCCAGGGTTGGAGCATTAACCCGGGAAGATATGTTGGTGTAGCCGAAAGGGCAGTTGACGACTTCGATTTCAAACTGAGGTTGGAGGGACTGAACGAGGAACTGGAGGTGCTCAATGCCGAGGCGCGTGAGTTGGAGGAACGGATTAGTGAGAATGTGACGATGTTGTTGGAGGAAGTGTAATGAATAAATTTTGGACATCATGTACTGTTTAAGATTTGCTGAAAAGGGGCGAAGCTGAACTGAAAACAGGACCCTTTGGTACCCAGCTACATGCTAGCGACTATGTGAAAGAGGGAACACCTGTCATCAATGTACGAAACATTGGTCAAGGAAACGTCGTCCAAGATAAATTGGAGTTCATCTCAGAGAAAACAGTGCAAAGGCTTCATTCACACCTTTTGGAACAAGGTGATATCGTATTCGGGCGAAAAGGTGCGGTTGAACGGCATGCATACATTCAACATCAAAACGCACGTTGGTTTCAAGGGTCAGATTGTTTACGGCTTAGGCTAAAAAGCCCTTCGATTGATCCTAAGTTCGTCTCCTTTTGTTTACTTTTGGAGTCTCATAAGACTTGGATGGCGAATCAATGTTCGCATGGATCAACTATGGCCTCTCTTAATCAAGAAATAGTAAGCCGTATTCCCCTATATCTACCCCCGCTTCCCACCCAGCGCAAAATCGCCGCCATTCTCTCAGCCTACGACGACCTGATCGAGAACAACACGCGCCGCATCGCCATTTTAGAGGAGATGGCGCAATCACTTTACCGCGAGTGGTTCGTGCATTTCCGCTTCCCAGGGCACGAAAAGAAGAGGTTGGTAGAGTCAGAGTTGGGGTTGATACCAGAGGGGTGGGCGGTGAAGACTATAGGTGAAGTTGTAGAAATTTTGGGTGGAGGAACGCCGTCGACAAGTAACTTAGAGTACTGGGACGATGGGAATGTAAATTGGTTTTCCCCCTCTGATCTTACAGCAGTGGGGACAATGTTTGTTACCAACTCTACCAAAAAGATTACAACTCTAGGGCTTCAAAAAAGTTCAGCACGGATGTTTCCTGCGTACTCTGTGACGATGACTAGCCGTGCAACAATCGGCGTGGTAGCCATTAATACACAGCCTGCCTGCACGAATCAAGGATTTATTACCTGTATACCAAACGAAAAGCTGTCAGCTTATCAGATCTACTTTTGGTTGGCTGAAAACAAAGAAAAAATTAATACTCTTGCATCAGGTGCGACCTTTAAGGAAATAAACAAAGCAACGTTTCGGAAGCTGCCTATTGTTATAGCTGATACAACTGCAAACAAACAATTTAATGAGATGCTGGCACCTATAGGCAAGCAAATCGAAAATCTTATAGCAAAAAACGCCAACCTTCGTCAAACTCGCAACTTGTTGTTACCTAAACTTATTTCGGGAGAGGTGGATGTAGAGGGGTTAGATATTCAAATTGGAGGAGGAACATATGAAAGCAGGAGCAACAAACTTCCTGAAATTTCTTCGGGGGACGAAACAGTTCATTATTCCGATCTATCAGCGCACGTATAGTAAGGGAGGCACTTGCCTGCCCAAGAATCAATCTAACGAAAAGCCCATCAATGCCCGTAGGGGCGAGGGAGGATAACGTGGGGTTGGGTGGGCCTTTATGGTCGCCCGTGGGTGGGGGAAAATAACGATCAACATATCGCAAACAACTAAGGGGTATAATTCAGGAGGTATTATTAATGAATCATCGCAGCTTTAATACAAAAACCTATACAAGACGCAATTCTAACCGCCTCCCCTTTTATAACTATCGCTCACCTGGCGCCTATTTTGTCGCCATTTGTACCTACAAGCGACAACGAGCGCTTGAAATACCACGCATCCATATAACGGCGCTCGAAAAGTGGCTCCATCTCCCTCAGTGCTTTCCTGGAGTTTGCATAGATGCATTTAAGATTATGCCCGATCATATGCAAGGTATTCTCTGGCTTGATGGGAATGTGAAGAACACCCCAAATTTAGGTAGCGTGGTCGGAGCTTGGAAAGGGCAGTTGACCATCGCATGGCGTAATTACCATCGAGCGACAAATATCCCCTGTCTGAGCCATCTGTGGCAGCGAGATTATTATGAGCATGTGATTCGCAATAAGGAGGATTTAGAGCTGACCTGCGGCTATATCTTGAACAATCCTCTTAAAGCGTTATTGATGCAGGAACATCGATACGCAGAGATGCAAAGAGCGAAGAAGGACGGCGTGAAACCATGAAGACAGGCAGAAGGCTGGATGATCCGTAGGGGCGAGCGGGGTTGGTTTGGGAGGGCCTTGATGGTCGCCCGCCGGGGATGGGAGTTCCCTTGCTGTGAGCGAGATGAATGGGCAGCACGCCCCACCCACGGGCGACCATAAAGGTTGCCCCTACGGTTTACGGTTTACAGTCTGTATAGACCATTAATATATCTCGAGACAGTCAGCGATGCACGAATACTCTGAAGATATCCTTGTTGAACAACCTACTATCGACCTTTTTGCCACGCTGGGCTATGAGACAGCTAACACGTTTCATGAGAAACTCGGCGAGGATGGCACGCTGGGACGTGAGACGTGCACTGAAGTTGTGCTCGTCCGTCGACTGCGTGTTGCTCTGCAACGCCTCAATCCTGACTTACCACACGAGGCTATAGAACTTGCCATCGAGGAGTTGACGCGCGACCGCAGTGCCCCCAGTCCCGCCAATGCCAACCGTGAAATCTACCAGCTACTCAAGCAGGGTATCCCTATCCGTATCAGCGCCGGAGAAGACGCAGAACTTGTCGAGACTGTGCGCGTTATCGACTGGAACAATCCCACGAACAACGACTTCTTTCTCGCCTCACAGTTTTGGATTTCAGGTGAGATGTACAGAAAACGAGCCGACCTGGTGGGCTTTGTAAACGGCCTTCCCTTGATCTTTATCGAACTGAAGACAGCGCATAAACGTGTTGAAAATGCCTATCATGATAACCTGCGCGACTACAAGGATACCATTCCACAAGTCTTCTGGTATAACGCTTTCATCATCCTCTCCAATGGGCATCAGAGCAGGATCGGCAGCATGACGGCTGGCTGGGAACATTTCTTCGAGTGGAAGAAGATCAGCAACGAGGAAGAAAAGGGTGTCGTCTCGCTCGAAACCATGATTCGCGGTACCTGCGAAAAGCGCCGCCTGCTAGATATCGTGGAGAATTTCACCCTTTTTAGCAGCGCAGGAGGAGCTTCAGCCAAACTCATCGCCAAAAATCACCAGTTTCTGGGTGTCAACAATGCGCTGGAAGCCATGCGCTCCTTGCGTGATAACCAGGGACGTCTGGGTGTGTTCTGGCATACACAGGGCATCGGTAAAAGCTATTCGATGGTCTTCTTCTCGCAGAAGGTGCTGCGCAAAATCCCAGGCAACTGGACATTTCTTATAGTAACAGATCGTCAGGAGCTAGACGACCAGATTTATAAGACCTTCCAGGATGTGGGCGCGGTTACTGAACACCAGGTGCAAGCCGAGAGCGGCGACCATTTAAAGCAACTCCTGCAAGAGGACCATCGCAACATCTTTACCCTGATCCACAAATTTCATACAGAAAAAGGGCAGAACTACCCGAAGCTCTCCGACCGTTCAGATATCATCGTTATCACAGACGAGGCGCACCGCATGCAGTACGACATACTCGCGCTCAACATGCGCAATGCTCTACCTAACGCCGCGTTTATCGGCTTTACAGGGACGCCCTTGATGGTTGGTGAAGAGAAGACCCGCCAGGTTTTCGGTGACTATGTAAGTACCTATAACTTCCGCCAGTCGGTCGAGGATGGCACCACGGTAGCCCTTTACTACGAGAATCGCATCCTTGCATTGCAGCTTACCAATGTCGACTTAAATGCAGATATGGAACAACTCATCGAAGACGTGGAGTTCAACGAGGGCCAGCAAAGGCGACTCGAACGCGAATTTGCCCGCGAATATCAATTGATTACCCGCGACGAACGCCTTGAAAAGATCACCGAGGACATCGTTGCGCACTTTATGGCGCGTGGGCAAATGGGCAAAGCTATGGTCATCTCCATCGATAAAGCCACCGCCGTGCGCATGTATAACAAGGTGCAAAAATACTGGCAGATTCACCTCGATGGATTAAAGAAGCAGCTATCTGGCTACGCGGAAGGTGAATCTGAATGGCAACTCTTGCAAAAAAAGATTGCCTATATGGAAACGACGGATATGGCAGTCGTCGTCTCATCGTCGCAAAATGAGATCGACGACTTTAGAAAGAAGGGACTTGATATCATCCCTCATCGCAGGCGCATGCAACAGGAGGACCTGGAAACGAAATTCAAGGATGCAGATGATCCCCGCGTATCGTCTTCGTCTGCGCCATGTGGATTACCGGCTTTGACGTGCCCAGCCTCTCTACGCTCTATCTCGACAAGCCCATGCGCAACCACACGCTGATGCAGACCATTGCCCGCGCTAATCGTGTCTTCCATGACAAGGTAAATGGTCTGATCGTTGACTACGCCGGGGTCTTCCGCGACCTGCAAAAAGCGCTGGCTATCTACGGTTCGGCGGGTGGTGGTGGCGTCAAAGAAGGCGAGATGCCTGTTAAGGATAAGAGCGAGTTGGTTGCCTCGTTGAGGAGCATGATTAACGAAACCAGGGAGTTCTGTGAAGAGCGCGGCATCGACATCCAGGCTATACTGACCTCCACGCCTAAAGGCTTCCAGCGTATGGGCTTGATCCAGGACGCGGTGGATGCGCTTTTAGTCAACGATGAGATCAAAGAAGAAGTATCTATCGTTGGCAAATGCAGTCGCGCAACTCTACAAAGCTATCCTGCCCGATCTTACCGCTACTGCATTTAGTGGCATCGTCGCTCTATTCGTCGTCATCGCACGCGAAATACTCGCTTTGATGCCAGGTAGCGACATCTCCGAAATCATGGGCGGCGTCGAGCAATTGATGGACATTTCTATTGCAACGAAGGACTACATTATTCGCGAGCCTGGCGTAACCTATGATACACATACACTCATCGATTTGAACCAGATCGACTTTGACGCGCTCCAGGCCCAATTGAATACGAAGCACAAACATATAGAGTTCGAGAAGTTACGGGGGGCCGTAGAGCGCAAGCTCAAACGCATGGTGCAGCTTAACAAAAGCCGAACCAATTACTATGAAAGGTTCCAGCGCCTGATCGATGCGTACAACGCGGATAGCGAGAACGTTGATCTATACCTGCACCAACTGATGGCATTTACCCACAACCTTAATCAAGAAGACCAGCGCCACATCTCCGAACAACTCTCCGAAGAAGAACTTGCTGTGTTTGATCTGTTGACGCGACCCAACACGGCGCTTTCCGAGCAGGAGAAAGCCGAGGTAAAGAAGGTTGCGCGTAGTCTGCTGGAAAAGTTGAAACGCGAGAAGCTGGTGCTTGATTGGCGCAACAAGCAACAGGCGAGGGCAAATGTAAAGGTAACGATAGAGGAGATGCTGGATATGCTGCCTCCAAGCTACACACTCGAAATCTATTCGCAGCTCTGTACCGATGTCTTCCAGCACATGTACGAATCATACTTTGGCCAGGGGAAGAGTGTTTATGCGTGGCGAGTTGAGAGCCATGTACGCTCAGTTTGAGCAAGCACACGGCTCGTTATCCCGGTGCTATCAATTAGCCTTTGCGGCGTTCCTATGCGATCACCGGAATCTTACGAGTCGTCCTCGCCTGGTACTCGCCGAACTGAGGATACAACCCTGCTTGCTTAGCGAACAGCCTATCTCGCTCCTCACCGGTTAGGGGAGTGGCGGTAGTCTCGTAGGTCTCAGTCCCGACCTCTACGGTGACTTCCGGGTGAGCTACCAGGTTGTGGTACCAGTCAGGGTTGGTCGGTGCGCCACCTTTGGACGCGAATACAAGCAGGCGGTCACCATCCCGCAGGTACATCACCGGGTTCGTGCGGCGTTGGCCGCTTTTGGCCCCCGTGGTCGTGAGTAGAAGCAGGGGCCTGCCTTCCCACATTCCACCGACCTTGCCCCCATTCGCGCGGAACACCTCGATTGTCTGGCGATTCCAGTCGTTCCTATCAGCCATAAATTTTCCTCTATTGTCGACAACTCGCTTGCGTGCGAGGTTTGTCCTGATTTAAATCCATATCACGCGACGGCGATGCCGTTTTGGGTCAACACTTTGTCGATCTCGTTCTTTAAGCGGCTGGGATGAGGTCCCATCAGTCGGCCAATCATCTGACCATCTTTGAAGATCATCAGTGTAGGAATAGCCTGAATGCCCAGGTCAGAAGCTAAGCGGTTATTCTGCTCGCTTGCATCAATATCCATCTTAACGAAGGCCAGTCGTCCCTTGTACTCATCACTCAAACGCTCGTAGACGGGAGCAATAGCGCGGCAGGGACCACACCATGCGGCCCAGAAGTCAACGATCACCGGAGTATCGGACTTGATCACCTTCTGCTCAAAGTCACTAAAATTCACATGCAACAGGTTGGTATGTGTATCCATACTGGTTTCTCAACTCACTTTCTGTATTTGAGGATGTATCTATTTTTCTGTTCGCAAATGCTGCTATTCAAGACAATAAGATGGCCCGGTTTTCTCTTCTGACTCTTACCCAATATTACACGTTTTTTGACCCAAAAGAAAGCGTCTCTTCCAGGTGATTACCCATAACTCCACGAGTTGAAACGCGAGAAGCTGGTACTAGATTAGCGCAAAAAGCAGCAGGCGAGGGCAAATGTACAGGAAACTATCGAGGAGATGCAGGGTATGCTACTTCCTTACAAACTTTTTACAAGCTTTTTACCGATCCCTGCCTATTTTTTGATATGAGTGGGTTACCATTTATACTGGCGTGAGCGAGAAATGGTAGGTTGACGAGATGAGCCACAGAGATGTTGCTTCTTCCGCAACGATTCCCTGGAAGCATTTAGGAGGCTGTGTGCAAAGTGGTTTTGAAATGGCTTGAAAAGAGCACCGAACAAGAGAAAAGGAATTTCTTGTCAAGTCCCTCCTTGAGCGGCTCGAGATGACCTTTACACATAGCCTCTAGTTCATATAGCTTTTATTGTAGAGTATGTATAATTGGGTGCTGATAAAAGAACCAATTACTATGAGAAGCAGAAGAACTATCCATAAGGGAAAAAGCATCGTGTGCCTCCTTTCACATCTCCTTCTTTACTAAATGCAAACATATTCTCTCCATAGAAGTAGTGTAACCAGTATGTGGCTGAGGTGATAGGAGCTAGTTCACAACTGGACAGTGAACTTGATCACTAATGACCATCTGCGGAGTGTTCTGTGCCAGCTCTGTGATGTATTTAATATGCCTTGTGTTGGCTATTCAACTGCGTTTTTCACCATATTCAGATATAAATAATATAGCAAGGAAAAAGCTCGACAAAGCAAAGGGGATGACTCAGCCAATATGAGCATTCCTCATGCAGAGAACCCTAGTTTTTATAAAAAACTTATTAAAAACCGTCTTTATACAAATTTTTAAGGAAGCATTGTAAATGATCGACCTGATTACAGAATTAAATCTAGATTTTGATTTAGATATAGATTTAGATGCAGATGCACGCACGTACCAACCAATCAATTCCTACGGTGTCATTGGCGATTGTCGTTCCGTTGTGCTGGTAGCACCAGATGGGTCGGTGGATTGGGGATGCCTACCAGATTTTGATAGCCCGGCCATCTTCTGCCGTTTGCTTGACGCAGAGCATGGTGGATACTTTCAGATAGCTCCTACCGATAGTACAATTCCCGGCCAGCAACACTATCTACCTGAGAGTAATGTTCTTCAGACCAGGTTTACCAGTATTGCTGGCGAAGTCGTGCTGACCGATTTCATGCCTGTAGAGACATTGAGCGCTCTGCCATTTCAGGAAATGAATGATACTACCCGGAAAGCTGGGGAGGGTGCACGCCATTGTTTAGTGCGTATCGTGGAATGTACACGTGGTGAACTGCCGATTACAATGACACTAAAGGCAACCCCACAATATGCCGCTGCATCAAGTGCAGCCCATCTGGTCTCGCAGAATACAGGAGCCATCATCTCCGGTGGAGAACAACACCTGGGACTGGCCATTTTGGATGCGCATCGATTCCCTTCATTTTCGATGTTCATCGAGCAAAGAACTGAGGAAATAACCCCTACTGTTTTTGCCCAGGCAACACTTCATCAGGGTGAGCGCCTGCTGTTTGCCATTGGTGTGGCTTCCACTGCTCAGGCGGCACGTACACTTGCGGAGTACCCGCTTTGCCAGAGTGACTTCGAGGAAGCGTTGACTCATACACTGCATTGCTGGCAGACATGGGTGAAACATTGTACCTACCAGGGACGCTACGCCGAGTTGGTGCAGCGCAGTGCACTGGTTCTGAAAATGATGACGTATGCACCGACAGGAGCTATTGTCGCTGCGCCGACCACTTCTCTCCCTGAAGAGCTAGGGATGGTACGTAACTGGGATTACCGCTATACCTGGCTACGCGATGCCACCTTTACGCTCTATGCGCTCGGCGCGCTTGGCTATACAGAGGAGGCTCACGCGTTTACATACTGGCTGCGCCGTCTTTCTTACTCGAGCGGTGAAGACCTCCAGATTATGTATGGTATTCGAGGTGAGCGCGACCTGGTCGAGCGGGAGCTGCCACATCTCAGCGGCTATCGCAGTTCTCGTCCGGTACGTATCGGGAACGGAGCTTCACATCAGAAACAACTGGATGTTTTTGGAGAAGTGCTCGATTGTATCCATTTCTATCGGCGTCAAGGCTGCTTCGAGCGTTACGGTGAGGCGCTGGATGGCCCTATGTGGGAGATGATGCGTACCCTGGTAGAGCATGTGTGCGCCCACTGGGACGAGCCTGATAGCGGTATTTGGGAGATGCGTGGTGACCCACGTCAGTTCGTCTATTCCAAGGTCATGTGCTGGGTTGCGCTCGACCGTGGCATTCGCGCGGCCCAACAATTGCACCTGGAAGCCGATCTTCCGCGATGGTGTTTCGTCCGCGACCAGATTCGTGCCGATATTCTAGCGCGGGGATTTAACACGACGCTAGGGGCGTTCACCCAGTCATACGAGGATACGGCCCTGGACGCCGCAAACCTGTTGCTGCCGCTGGTCGGGTTCATTTCCCCGAACGACCCGCGTATGCGCTCAACAGTCGAACGCATCATCGAACACCTCACTGACGAGCAGGGGTTCGTCTACCGCTACAACTCCTGTGACGGAGTGGCTGGTAGTGAGGGAACCTTTGCGATCTGTACTTTCTGGCTCGTAGATAACCTGGCGATGCAAGGGCGTGTGACTGAGGCCCGCGCGCTCTTCGAGCGTCTACTAACCTATGCAGGGCGCTTAGGCTTGTTTTCAGAGGAAATCGACACGCGCGACAACGTGGCATTGGGCAACTATCCACAGGCCTTCACGCACATCGCTCTTATCAATAGTGCTCTCAATCTCCAAAAAGCCGAGCGGCGTTTCACTGAGCATCACACCGATCCGATCATGGCAGCGATCACAATCAAACTGCGATAGCGCCTACTCTTCTACTTGCGGTGGGGAACTTGATGTTTCTGTCGTGGGAGATACTGGTTTGCCAGGAAGGTAGCGGTCGAGGATTTTTTCGGCTCCTCCCAGCGTGATGCCATAGATGAGAGGCAGTGCCGCGAACATGATCTTGTTCAGGAGAGGTATCCCAAGGCTGATGTCCTCCTGGGGAAGCAAAGATATCAGCAGGCTTAGTAGTCCGCTAATTGCAAGAATGAGCACACCGAAGGTGAGACCTCTCCAAATGGGGCCAGGAAGATACTTTCTGACCTTGGAAGAAGCGTTAAGGGCTACCATTGAGGGAGTGTAGACGAAGCCAGCGATAAGCCCTAGAATGAACCCTATGAAGACAATGTTGAGGGTGGCCCCTGTGAATTGCAGTGGGAGGTGTGCAGTCAAAGCCACGATCCGCATAACAATCCTGGCACTGATGCCAGCGATGAGACCGGCGATCAGGCTGGAAAGGAGTAACACACCAACCATCCTGTCTGTTGTTGTTTGTTGCGACATACTCTCCTCCTTCTTTCATGATAGAAGGCCGTTAAGGTACGCAATAACGATATCCAATACTTTACTTTCTCTTATGTTGCGATCAATCTAGATGTTTTTGACAATGAGGAAATGCTATCCAATGAGTAAGACGTCAGAAGTAGTGGTTTTTTATTGATAAAGTAGCAATGCTATAATACTAGTGCACATGTGAGAAGTTTGAAAAGGTATTATAGTCATGACTCTTTCTTCTCAACTCTACTGCAATAACTGTGGAGCAGCCAATCAGGACCAGGCAGAGCTTTGTTTCGTCTGTGAAACACCTTTACATACCCTTTCGAGGGAACCTTTGCTCAAAGAGCGTTACCGTATTCTTGTTCCTGTGGGACAGGGTGGTTTTGGGGCAGTCTACAAGGTAGAAGATACGCAGGATGAAAATCGTCTCCTCGCTATGAAGGAGATCAATTTGAGCGCGCTTACCGCCCAGGAGGTGATTGAAGCTACCGCTGCATTCAACCGTGAGGTTGTACTGTTATCTGTCCTGACATACCCCAATCTACCACGTATATACGACCACTTCACTGATAAAGAGCATTGGTATCTCGTGACTGACTTCATCGAAGGTGAAACGCTTGAACAGCACCTGAATAGAACACAGAGTGGGCACCTGCCGCTAAAAGAAGTCCTCGATATTGGTATCCAGCTCTGTAGAGTGCTTGACTACCTCCATACTTGTGAGCCGTCCATCATCTTCCGCGATCTCAAGCCAGCCAATGTGATGCGCACATCTGCCGGTTATCTCTACCTGATTGACTTTGGCATTGCTCGCCACTTTAAACCAGGGCAGCCCAGGGATACTATCCCTCTTGGCTCCCCAGGCTATGCCGCCCCAGAACAATATGGAAGAGCACAGACAACTCCCCGGGCAGACATCTACAGCCTGGGAGCGCTCCTTCACCAACTGCTGACAGGGAACAACCCCGAGCAGAATCCTTTTTGCTTTGAACTGGCACCACTGCAAGCTCAATCGATACCTCATAGGCTCCAGTCACTGGTGTTGCAGATGGTCGAAATGGATGTAAACAACAGGCCTTCCAGCATGGCGATTGTCAAGCAAGAATTAGAGCAGATTGTTGCTGCCTCACGGCCCATGGGAACACTGATCTCCACTTGCCACCACTACAGGCTCGTACTGACTCTGGCCTGGTCGCCAGATGGCGCCTATATCGTCTCGGGCACCACTAATAGCGCCATCCACGTATGGAATGCTACTACAGGTTGCCATATGTTCAGCTATCGTGACCCTTTCAAAACGTATGCATGGACATCTTCTCTGGCCTGGTCTCCTGACGGTGAGTACATTGCTTGTGGAAGCGATGATAGGACGGTGAGGGTATGGCAAGTGAAAAAGGATGTCTCATTCACAATGAAGCAAAAGTTTACCTACCGGAATCACGCAAACTGGGTCAATGCTGTGGCGTGGGCGCCAGATGGCAGGCGTATTGCTTCTGGAAGCGACGATAAAACTGTCCAGTTGTGGCAGATGGACAGTACAGCTACTGATGCTGAAATTGAGACCTATCGCGGCCACTCCCTTTGGGTGACGACCTTAGCATGGTCGCCCGATGGCAACTACATTGCTTCTGGAGGGAATGACGCAACCATCCATATCTGGAATGTTGGCAAGAAGGAGACGGCTCTCATCTATCGCGCTCATCGCTTTGGAATCAATGCCCTGGCATGGTCGCCCGATGGAACGCGTATTGCCTCGTGCTCCTGGGATAATGTCATACGAGTTTGGGATGTAGTCACCGGAAACACACTGTTTACCTATCGTGGTCATTCCGATTGTGTCACTGCTGTAGCATGGTCCCCTGGTGGCACTTGCGTTGCTTCTGGAGGCCGTGATAAGACGGTACATGTGTGGGATGCAGTCACCGGCCACATCATGTTTTCCTATCATGGACATTCCAGTTGGGTCTATGCTGTAGCATGGTCCCCCGATGATACACGCATTGCCTCGGCAGGCAACGACGGGACAGTGCAAGTCTGGCAGGCCGTTTGACATACCCCTCTTCACCATGCTGTGTACTGAAAGAACGAGGCGTTTAGAATAGCAACTTTCCAATATTTCATAAAGTAGTTCTAATCATCGATGGGAAACACGCACATTACTCTTCTGCACTATTCCTAACGTTACTGTGGCGTCACCACTGCGGCAAAACCTTCCCACCATTGCAGAAATTGCGCACGCGAGAGCGAGTGGCGATTCCAACCAGAGGTGTCGGCGAGATACACAGTGGTATCATTTCCACCAGTCACAACCAGGATGTGGCCTCCATCGTACCTGTCTGGAGGAAAACTGACAATCACTGGATTGCCGCGATTTGCGGCCTCGATGACTTGATCAAGCGTCCAGGCATTGCCCCAGGTCGTCTTAAAGCCAAACTGTGCGGCTGTGTGCTCAACACCTTCTGGCCGCACCAAACCCAGCGCAGGCGTAATTTCTCCTATCTGCGCTTCCACGTTTAAAATATCGGTGACTCGATAAAGATGGCCGTACGCATTAAAGACCTCTGTCATCGAAGCGGCAGAGCAGGCAGAGTATGCCCAGGTATTGTACTCCACGGGAGAATTATATTGAGCAGGGTCGAGCTGCGAGATACGCACAAGCTGCTGAGATGCATTCAACTGTCCCACATGTGCAGCAGTACTCAAATCAGATGCATGGAAGGTATCACTGAGCAAATTAATGCTGTTGCTCAATTTCCGTAACACCCCATCAGCCAGTCCGCTCTGTACAAAGAGCGCAAGCATCACCATGAGCAACAAACCGAGTGAGACGAGTGTGCGACGACGTGTATACCAGGAAGGAGACAAACGAAACGTTGTTTGATGTACTGGTTTCTCAACAGGTATTACCATTCCATTGTGTAGCTGTAGAACCTGGAATGGATGACCATGAAATTGGGTGGATGGAGTAGGCCACTGTGTTCTTCCTGTCTGTTCATGGCGCTTACGTTCCCGTATTGCGCCAGTAATGAAGCTGACACTAATGAGAAGCATCACACTGAACGATAGGACAGTTATGACTGTAGACAGCACAGGTTCACCTTACTAGAACAACATAAAGAGAGACTTCAAATTGACACAATTTGACACATTATAAAAGATGAACGAACAAACTGAGGAGTTTCCTCAAAATAACAGAAAAAAGTACTATCTCCGTATTTGACAGAAGAGGGCTAAAGCAACTTCAAACCAGAGAGTGCTAACACTGTGGCCAGTATAGGGCGCATGAATCTATCTGGAATATGCTTGGCTGATATACTCCCTATGAACACTCCAGGCAATGAACCGAGCAGCAGAAGCACAACCATCGTCCAGTTGATCGTGCCTGCTATAAAGTAGGCGACAGTACCGGAGGCAAGCAGCAGAAAGCCCTGGAAAATATCGGTTCCAACCAATTCTTTGGGGCCAAGCCTGGGGAACAAGAAGGCGAGCGATACGATAATCAAAGTACCGCTGCCAACCGAGGTAATGCCAACAAGGAAACCGACCACTGCGCCGACCAGAATGGTTAAGGCTGGTTGATAATGCCGCTCCCAACGGCTCGTGCTTCTAGCCGTGGTATTCTCACAAAACATGACTTGCTTCTGAGCCTTACGATTTTTGAGCTCCAGGCGTTTGAGGAAGTACGGTTTGACCACCAGCATGACTGCCACTGCCAAGAGCGTAAAGCCAAGGGTGCGAAGGATAACCCCATTGGTGATGCTACTGTAGTGCTTGCGCAAGTATTGGACAAAGCCTACTCCAAGTAACGTGGCGGGAATGCTCCCGCAAGCCAACAAGAAGACTACCTTTATTTTGACATGCTTTTGCCGATAGTGGATGATCGAGCCAATACCTTTCGTCACAGCAGAGTAGGCAATATCGGTTCCGACAGCCCAGACAGGAGGGATGCGGAATAAGAGAATCAGAATTGGTGCCAGCAGTGCTCCTCCCCCCATGCCTGTCAGCCCAATAAGAAACCCGATACATAACCCAACAATCGATAGTCGATAGTCCAAGTGAATACCTCCATGAACCTTCTCATCACCCGACTGGGTGCGACATCGCTTCAATCAGCACATTCGCCACCTCCGGGCGCGAGAACTCGCGTGGTGGAACCTGGCCCGCTTGTAACATCTGGCGCACCTTCGTACCGCTCAGTGTTACATGTTGATCCGGCCCATGTGAGCAGGTCTTCGACGACGCCATAGAATCACAGGCACGGCAGAAAAAGGTGTGGTCAAAGAACATTGGCATGATCCCCAGTTCCGCCGCGTCAAATTCCGCAAAGATGTTGTGCGCGTCATAAGTGCCGTAGTAGTTGCCTACACCTGCATGATCGCGACCGACGATAAAGTGCGAACATCCATAGTTCTTGCGTATCAGCGCATGAAAGATCGCTTCTCTTGGACCGGCATAGCGCATAGCGGCGGGAAGGACACCCAACACCACACGCTCAGCGGGGTAGTAGTGCTCCAACAACACTTCGTAACAACGCATGCGTACATCAGCAGGAATATCATCATCCTTGGTATCGCCAACTAACGGATGTAAGTAGAGACCATCGACTGTCTCCAGTGCGCACTTTTGAATATATTCATGTGCCCGGTGCACGGGGTTGCGGGTCTGGAAGCCAACGACACGTTTCCAGCCACGTGCTGTAAAGAATGCACGTGATTGCGTTGGTGTATAGCGATATCTTGCAAAGCTTTGCTCCTGCAAGGCTACTATGCGCACTGGCCCTCCTAGCAGCACGTCTCCCTGTCGATAGACTATATTCACTCCGGGATGGAGATCGTCCAACGTGCGATACACCTTGCTGGCCTCCAGTTGCTTGTCGTAGGGGTAGATCTCTTCAATCGTCATGACAGCCTGGAGACTGCGCTGGGCATCAACCAATGCAATTTGTGAGCCTTCATTCAGGCTCGTTGCCTGTTCCGAGCGTACCGGGAGGGTAATTGGTATCGACCACGGCAGGCCACATGGCAAGTGCATATCGTTCACAACGCTCAGGTAGTCGGCCCGGCACATGAAACCAGTCAGTGGGCTGTACGCGCCTACAGCGAGCATCTCTAGATCTGCTAATTGGCGAGACCCTACCACTATCTGAGGCAGACCGCTTCGGCTCCCTTCCGGCTCTGGGGACACCTTGTGCCGTGCCTGCCCACCGGCAACGTTCGAGGACCTCTCCCATTCCAGCAGTGCCACACGCTCCACCTCATCCACCATATTCACGACCAGTTCTCCCCCGTGAGGAGCGATTAACTGACCTGTCATCGTATTATGCACCTTTCTCAAAAGAATCTGACTTATAACTGAAAGCCACCAGCGGAAGATCATTTACTACACTCACATCATCCTCATGTACTTTTTCGGGTTCGAGGTAACCTAAGGCAGCCAATTTCGCAAGAATACGCGCCACACCCTCTTCAACGGACTGTTTATGCGTCTCGACCACAAGATCAGGGTACTCTGGCTCCTCGTATGGATCATCCACGCCAGTGAAATGCTGAATTTTGCCCTCGTCAACAAGCTTGTAGAGACCCTTGACATCACGCTGCCGGCAGACCTCAAGGGGACACTTGACATATACTTCAACAAAATTGCCGATTTCCCTCCGTGCCCATGCGCGGGCTTCGCGATAGGGGGCAATGGCAGCAGAGATGCAGACAACGCCATTGCGCGTCAGCAGGCTGCCTACAAAGGCGATACGCTTGATATTGGTATCGCGGTCCTCGCGACTAAAGCCAAGCCCCTTACTCAAGTGCGTACGCACAGCATCACCATCCAGTATCTCAACACGCTGTCCCCGCGCCTTTAGGTGCTGAGCCAGTGCCTCGGCGAGAGTACTTTTCCCTGCACCCGAAAGACCTGTAAACCAGATGGTAAACCCCTTATCGAGCATCTATTTTCTCCTCAAAATTATCAAATTTCCGCATAATTACAGTACATATGCCTCGTACAGACGCCATTCTGGATCAAAGTCAAACTGAGCAAGTGTTTTATCGCCAGAGCGCCCATGACGCAACATAATGCGTGAATTTTTGCCGTCAACAAGTACCCAACAATTGTGATGGACATCATAACGACAATCTTGCAGCCAGCTTGTTCCAGCATCTATCTCGGCCTCGACTCGTCCACCTCGCCCGTTGATGTTCGCCAACAAAGCTCTACCGTGAACGGTATCCGCCACGGTGAAGTAGTGCTCGTCTAAAACACGAACAGCATGGGGATGATCTAAACCCTCCAATACGGGTTGCCATTCGCCACTTTCGCGGTCGATGACAATCACCATCCCCTGGTGAAAGAGTGAGGCCAGGAATCGGCCATCGGGCAGTTCCGCCGCCGCATTGATATGTGTGGTCTGATTCAGTGTCCCGTACTTTATCGTACGATGATCAGCCGACTTATCTAATTCTCGTCGGCGACCAGTGGGCGTCGACTCAAAACCATGATCAGTAGCCCACCAGCTCCACAGAATCTCCCCATCTCGACTGAATTCCAGCAAGAGGTCTAAGCCAGTGCTGGCCACAAGATAACCACGCCGGGTACGCGATATGGAGTGTAGCGCATTGAAAAGAGGCGAACTCACCACATGCTGATGCACAATACCCAGATCGGCATTCACCTCATGGACGCTGCTAAAAGCAGTCACGAAAATACCCCTGTCGGAATCTACCATACCAGCAGCCATTTTTAGCTCAACCGTCTTTTGTGAGTGCCCCATATCCTCAATTAAGCACAGCAATCCGCCCAGATCTTCCTCAGGCTTCTCATAACTCCCTAAAACAGTGAGGGGGCATTGAATCTGTTCAGCCGATGTGGTCCAGTGCTGTTTCAGGACCGAATGTTTCGTTGAAATACAACTGAGTAACAATCTCATCTGCTTAGTCTTGAAACCTTTCTATAAATCGGGCTCTCTCCTCTAATACGAGTCCATCACTCCATCACCTGATTCACACCAGAGCATGCGGCCTCGAACCACGAGAGAGCGCTGCTAAGAGTGACAACTGTACCAATCACTATTATGGCCGGTGACTTAACGTTAGCTATCCTGGCGCGCTCAGCAATGTTTACAAGCGTACAGGTAATCACTCGCTGCTGAGGTACAGTACCCTGTTGGATTACTGCTGCTGCCGTATCAGGAGAGAGTCCACCAGCGAGCAATTGTTGGGTGATATGCGCAAGTGCCTCCACGCCCATCATGATCACCAGTGTACCTCCCACCTTAGCCAGCGCCTCCCAGTTAACAGCAGAGGATATATGTTTACGTTGCTCATGCCCCGTCACGATGGTGACTGAAGATGCATGATCGCGATGGGTAACGGGAATACCTGCATAAGCAGGTACGGCGATAGCTGAACTCACACCCGGCACGACCTCAAACGGAATGCCAGCATGAGCCAGTGCCAGCGCCTCTTCGCCGCCTCGTCCAAAGACAAACGGATCGCCGCCCTTCAGGCGCACCACGAGCCGCCCCTGTCGCGCATACTTGATGAGCAGAGCATTAATCACCTCCTGTTTCATAGAGTGGCATCCAGGCTCTTTGCCAGCAAACACTCGCTCGGCTTGCGACGGTGCTTCGTCAAGCAAGTACGGGCTAATCAGGCGATCATAGACCACGACGTCAGCCACACGCAGGCAGCGCAGGCCCTTGAGCGTGATCAATTCCGGATCACCCGGACCTGCACCGACCAGGTAGACTCTGCCGCGTGAAGATTGCTCTTGCGACCACGGCACTGCCTGGATTCGATCATGTATCGCCATTGACATACTCTTTCTCCTCCTCAAGACCCGCCTCAAGGACGCTTGCCGGAACGTCAACGCCATAACCTTGTAGTAGCGCCGCAGTTACCATCGTAGCCTGCGTAGCATTCCCCTCGACGAGCAGGGCCAGCACATCGGAAGTATAGAAGTCGCCGAAGAAGTCGTCACGCTGCTCGTAGGAGACACCGTTTTCTCGGAGCTGTGTACGGGCCAGGGCAGCTAAGCGCAAATACGCACCGTAAGCAAGAGGAAATATTTCTTCCAGACTGTGGCGAATGCGCTTGGCAAGGCCAGGGCTAGCTCCTTCCGTTGAGACAGCGATGGTAAGCTGCTCGCGCCGCAAGACCGAGGGCATGATGAATGAGCAATTCGCTGGTATGTCCACGATGTTGACCAACTGCCCGCGTTCCTGGATCTCAGCCCAGATTGCCTGCACAAGTTGCGGGTCATTGGTTGCTGCAATCACGACAAAGGCACCGGCTAAATCGCCAGGCTCGTAGGCTTTACGACGCAGCGTAACCTGCTGCTGCTCGGCCTGCAGCAAAAGCTCATCGCAAAACACTGGACTGATCACGCTCACATGAGCACCACTGGCAGAGAGCCCCGCAGCCTTCTCTGCTGCCACGCGGTCGCCACCAACGACTATCGCTGAGCGGCCACGTACATCCAGCATCACAGGGTAGTATTTTGGCATAGCGTTTTCTCCCACGTGTATTCAGGTTACAAAAGTACTCCTACCTGGCTGCGTAGATACACGAGGCCGACACGGTAGCAGAAATCACCAAAAGTCTCTCCCGCGATGCGCTCATCTCGCCATAAGGCCAACAAAGGACGTACCGTCGCCGCCAAATCCTTCAGGTGCACAGAGGCAGCATAGAGCGCATTCAAGCGCGTGTTGAGCATGTCACCGCCAATATAAATGTTGTAGACATCCTTTGTACGACCTACGAAACCGATGTCTCCCATATATGGGCGTGCACAACCATTTGGGCAGCCTGTCATTCGTACGCTGAGAGGTTCATTAGCCAGATCCAGCGTGTCAAGGTCAGCTTCAATCTGCTCTATCACCATGGGGAGTGCACGCTCAGCCTCGGCGAGTGCCAAACCACAGGTCGGTAGTGCTGGGCAGGCCATGGCAAAACGGCGTGTGCCCACCTCGGCGGGGTCCGTAGGTATACCACATGAGGCGAGCAAGTCAGTCAATGGGCTGCGTTGTGCTTCGATCAGGTCAGTAAAGAGAATGTTCTGCTGCGGAGTCAGGCGAATGCCGGGTCGAAATTCCTCGATAGCATGCCGTAAGCCTGTGCGCAATCGCATTGTAGCGTCATCTTTGATACGTCCGTTCTCGACATAGAGGCCGAGGAACCATCGACCGTTACCTTGAGCATGCCAGCCCAGGTGGTCCTCAACGTCATACCAGGTAACCGCGCGCTGGTCCTGCACGCTATGACCCAGCCTGCGCTCCAGTTCAGCACGGAACCATGCAATGCCGCGCTCTTCCACGACATACTTCATACGCGCGTGCTTGCGGTTCTGACGGTCACCGTAATCACGCTGGATCATCACAATCGTCTCCACAATCGGCAAAACCTCAACGACTGTAGCATAGCAGAGTGGCGTAGCTAGCCGCGGGAATGTCTCGGCTTTGCCATGGGTCATACCCATACCACCGCCGACCAGGATTGTAAAGCCATCTAGCTGTTCGCCTTCAAGGCAAGCGACAAGACCTATATCTTGTGTGTAAACGTCTATGCAGTTGTCCCCTGGGAAGGCCACACCCATCTTGAATTTGCGCGGTAAATATGTAGGACCATAAATTGGCTCAATTTCATCTCCCTCGGGTAATTTCACAGTCTCCACCTGCTCACCATCAATCCAAATCTCGTGATAGGCATGGCTATGTGGAGCAAGGTGCATAGCGATACGCTGAGCAGTCTCTTCTACCTGTGCTTGCGCACGGTTGGCGGCGGGCGCAGGACAGGCCATTACATTGCGATTCACATCACCACAGGCTGCCAATGTGGAGAGTAGGGACTCGTTAATCGTGTGGATAGTTGAGTGCACATCATCTTTGAGGATGCCGTGTAACTGGAAACCCTGGCGTGTGGTGATGCGTAACGTGCCATTTGCATACCGTCCAGCCAGCTCATCCTCGACAAGGTACTGTTCGCTGGTCAGTATCCCACCAGGAATACGCGAGCGTATCATGAACTGGTACGCTTTCTCCGCACCAGCCGCCTTATGCGTCTGGCGTACATCACGGTCCTCCTGCTGGTAAATACCGTGGAACTTGATGAGCTGTACCTGAGCTTCGGAGAAGTGCGTGGTATCCTGGGCCAACTCCTCAGCAATTTGCCCACGCAGATGGTTGCTCTCGCCCTTGATATGCTCAACCTTGCTCCCCACACCTGGCCCCAGACCAATTAAGGCTTTCGTCGTTTCTTCATGATCAGGCATTGCCGCATTCCCTCCTTTTACTATCGTCTGGCCTGAGCACGCTGTGCTAGACACTTCGTTGCATCTCTGCTGACTGAGTAGCAAGACGCCTCATTTCGTTCTGACTGAGTGCGTAGCACTAGCTCCGCAGCAGTGTTGTCAGAACGCATTTCAAATCCGCCAGCGTCGTTGCAGAGATGCTAACAGGCTTCGCTAGCGTCGTTGGCCAGACGGATAAGTGCCAAAAAAACAAAAGTACTCTCCCAACATCTGTAAACCAGACGTGCTCGTAGTGGGTCACTCCAGGGGCTGTAGCTAAGTCGAAGCTGTGATATCACTTCATTGGGGATGTACTGCTGTATCACGCCTTTAGGATCAGCAGACACGATTGCACTTTCATCACTCACTGTCCTGGCTCATGATGATGGCTACGTATATTTGTTATCATTGTTGACTTAGTTTATCAACATACATAACTATACTTCTAAGCTAAATATACACGTGACAAAGGGGCAATGTCAAGACGGCATGACCCTTGTCAGAGCTGTTGCAAATCCGGAATAAAAAGAGACTCTCGTAAGTAAGAAGGAATAGAACGAACCATCATCTCACGAGAGTCGTGTTGTCGTTTGCCTTTCAGCGCTCACTGTGTGGCTTGAAAAGAGTACACCTATGAATGTTCCATCTCCGTTGTCGAAGACAACGGTAAGCCTTGGCTCGAGTAGCTCAGAGCCTCCTCTACTGTTTCGTCCGTTTCACCAGTGGTCTGGTGACCTAGTGAAACCCTTTCCAATTTTGTCGCCGAACCCATTCGGGACTATTTATTCCGTCGGAACTATTAACACCCCAACGTATTGGAGACCATCCCGATAGTTGTGTACCGAGACGGTCATAGCAAGCAAGAGGGAGAGCGCAGTGACAAAAGACGCAGAGAGAAGAGGGAGAGCAGGAGCAGTCAACCCGAGAAAGGCAGACGAGGAGGT
>Ga0207684_10001743_pt1 | contig 23017 bp, 17 predicted proteins | sample KBSK5501metaG_FD_184342 | JGI IMG/M metagenome (GOLD analysis project Ga0207684, IMG submission 184342) | Corn, switchgrass and miscanthus rhizosphere microbial communities from Kellogg Biological Station, Michigan, USA - KBS K5-50-1 metaG... | ecosystem: Host-associated > Plants > Roots >...
GCGGGTGTTAACCGGTCGGACGCAGTAAGTGAGTGGCTCCGGCGGTAGGACTCGAACCTACGACCAAGCGGTTAACAGCCGCCCGCTCTACCACTGAGCTACGCCGGAGCGAGGACCGACGGACCGTGACAGGCCGTCGACGAGGGCGCCGTCGCGGCGCCGGTCGAGAGAATACCAGATGGTCTGGACGCGACCCGGGGCACCAGAAGTCCTGACGCAGCGGCGAATCGGGCCTGCCCGGTCGGGTGCCCGTCGGCGGGTCGGCCCACCCGGCAGGGTCTCAGGGCGCCGTGATCTGCTTGACCGCCAACGCGCCGCCGGCATCGCCGATCGCGTCGATCGCGATGTTGTATGTCAGCCCGGACGTCAGGCAGCCGAGGACGACCTTGCCCTCGCCGGGCGGCCCGTCGCCTTCGATCGCGGCCCGGAACGACACCGTCCCGTCGCCGAGCAGGCCCTTCTGGGTCGGGAACGCCCGGACGTGGACCCCGGCCACGTCGAGGCCGGCCAGAGCGTAATCGACGGTCACGGTCGGGCAGTCGGGCGGAACCGGGGTATCGAGCGGCTGCGGGATCAGGCAGAAGGACTTCGACCCGAACGAGACGAGCGGGCACCCGCCGCCGGACGGCGGTAGCGGCGGAACGAGCCCCTGGAGGCCGAGGTGGAGATAGGGCGAGATCCCGGAGCCGAGGCTCCAGATCGGCTTCGTCGCCGTACCGAGGGTCAGGTCGAATGTCTTCACGCCGGCCGCAGTCGTGAACGTGCCGACCGGGCTCACGACGCCGCTGCCGGCGTCGCCCGCCACGACCTGGAAGTGGTACGTCGTGGCCGCCTCGACCGCGAGGTTCGCAACGAAGACGGACTCACCGCCGACCGACAGCGCGCCGATCGAGCTCGCCGTGTGGGCGCTGACCGGCGACCCGCTCTCGGGCCAGAATCGAACGTCGGCAACCAGGGGTTGGCTGAGCGTGAAGCCGACGAGGGCGACATTGGGCCGGTCGGAGTCGACGAACTTGACCGTGATCACGGGCCCGATCGGTGGCGGGACGAGGATGATGTCCGGTGGCGGCTTGAAGACGCCCTCCTGCCCGTCTGGACAGCTCGGCGGCGTCGGTTGGACCACGCACACGAGGAGCCATGGGACAAGGATGTGGTCGTCGACGGTGACGACCGGATCGAGCGGATCGAGGACGGGCGTCACGGGGACGACGTCGCCGGCTTCGGGTGGGCCGCTCGCTTCCGGCGAGCCCGATCCCCCGGCGGCTGGCGACGAGCCCGGTCCGGGCGACCCGCTCGGGTGCGGGACGCCGCCGCCCGAAGGCGGGATCGGCAGGACGTCGGGGTCGGAGATGTTCGGCGGGACGCCGCCCGGCGGGAACACCCAGGCCGCGGCGATCCGACCGGCGATCGGGGCCCCCAAACCGGCGCCCGAGACCGTCTTCGCGGACCCGATGCTCGCGACCTCGCGACCGTCCGCCAGCGCCGTCGTGAACGCCGTCCCGAAGGAATCGACGACCGAGGCCGGCCACCAGTCGCCCTGGTAGCCCCACTGCGGCCGGCCGATCGGGTCGATGACGAAGTAGGCGGGCGGCGTCGCGCCATCGCCGGGCCAGTAGGCGTCGACGTAGATCGCGTGGGTCCCGGTGAAGCTCTTCTGGAGACGGAGCGGCACCGGGATGTTGGCGTACACGCCCTGGATGACCGCCCCGAAGCCCTTCGACAGGAGGTCCTTGAGCTGGGCCGGCTTGAGGAGGCCCGTGTGTGCGTTGACGCCGTAGCCGGTCCAGAGCGCTTGATTGAGGTCGTCCAGACCGGTCCCGCCCGATTGGTCGGACTGGAGAGTGCGGAGGGTCGACCCGTCCGTCACGATCCCCCACCCGAGCCGGGCCAGCATCGCGCCGGACGCGAGGGTGCAGTTCGCGTTGGCGAACGGCCCGCCGTCGAACTGGGTGATCGGGGCGACCCGCGGGAAGCCCGACGGGTCGAGCGGGCTGACCGGCTTGTTGTCGAGGAGGTCGGCCGCGGCGAGCGACAGGTCGGTCGGCGGCAGGGTGCCGACGGGCGTCCCGGTCTGGCGGGTCAGGTCGAAGGCCGACGGTCCGCCGGCCGCGCCGGGCGTGTCGGGCGCCGCATTGGCGGTGAACGCAGGCGCCTCGGTCGCGGCCGAGATCGGCTGGGGTTTGTTGACGGCGGAAACAACGACAAATGCGATCGCGCCGCCAATGAGTGAGGAGGCGACGAAGACGAGGAACTTGGGGAGGATGCCGCTGAGGGCATTCATGTCAGCACGGGTTCACGTTGACGCGACCCGTTCCCTGAGAGGACAGGCTGGGGTTGGCCATGTTGGTCGCCATCACTGTTAGCTTGATTGGGGCGCCGGCAATCCCGTAGCCGATCTCGGTGTTTGCGTTGAGCGTCGTCTCGTACACTCCTGGCACGCCGGGTTTGGGCTGCATCGTCTTGTGCATCGGCGAGCCCGCCGCATTCGGCCAATACAAGAGCACCGACTTCAGGCCGGATTCAGGGTCGCTTACCTTCACGTCGATCGTCGTGATGGTTGCGGGATTGCAAGATCCGTACCAGATCGGGTTCGGGGACGCCGAGATCGAACCTACGATCGGCGGCGTCGTATCAGTCGGCGTAGGCGTCGGCTTGGGCGTAGGTCGTGGCGTGGGGCGTGGAGTGGGCGTCGGCGTGGGCCGTGCGGTCGGCGTGGGCGTTGGCCTCGGCGTCGCAGTCGGGACCGGAGTCGGCCCGGGCGAGGCCGAGTTGTTCTGGACCGGCGTGTCCGTCTCGAACGGCGAGCCGCCGACGGCCAGCGCGGTGATCGGGGCACAGTCGACGACCTGCACCGTGTCCGGATGCGGGAGCGTGATCAGCGCCGCGTGGACCCAGCCCTCCGGGTGCGTCGGCGACCCGGTGTAGACGCGGTACCACGACCCGTCGGCGTTCTTGCCGGTGACCCAGACCTGCTGGCCCGGCGGTCCCTGGGCGAACACCGTGCCGACCTTCCAGCACGGATAGATGTCGAGCTCCGACGTCGACGTCCCCGCCGGCTTCGGCTGCCCGGCGAAGGTGCCGGCGAGTCCTCCGGCGACCAGACCGGCGATCACGAGGCCGCCGAGGATCGGGCCGCCGCCGACGGTGCCCGATACCTTGCCCGCGATTCCCGCGATCTGTGCGCCGAGACTCATGCCGTCGACCCCTCAGCCCTGTCGTCCCGCAAGGCTGTCCACGCAGCATACGACCGACGGGCCGGCCGTCGTCGATGACGGGCAACGTTCATTTCGATGGCTTCGGCTTGGCCGTCTTCACGGGGTGGCTCGGCCTGCTGCTGGCGCCAGGACTCGGGGCGTTGCTCACCGACACGCTGGCCGACGGCGCGTTCGAGGCGGCGGCCGGCGGCGGCGGCTGGCCCGGCCCGAGGAGCAGGGCGACGACCACCGCGATCGCGCCGACCGCGATCCCGGCGCCGGCGACGATGACCCAGCCGGAGATCCCGCGGCCCTCGTCGGCTGGTTCGCGGCGGCGGGCGGTGGTCGCGGGTCGGGGCACTGCGGATATTGGCGTGGCTGTAGTGCCCGGCGCCCCGGGTTCCGGCCGAGGCGGTAACGGCAGACGGGTGGCCGCCGTCGCGCCGGCGAGCTTGTTTCCGCACCGCAGGCAGAACGTCTTGCCGGCCTCGTTGGCCGTCCCGCAGGTCGGACAGCGGATCAGCCCGGACGGGGCGCTCGGGGGTGTCGGACTCTGGGCGGCCGGGCTCGCGACGGACGCGCCCGGGCCGGCTGCGGACGACTCAGCCGCACCCGCGGCCGACCTTGATGCGCCTGGTGCCACCCCCTCGACCGGCTCGGACGACCACTCGAGGAAGGTGCCGCAGTTGCCGCAGAACTGGTCGCCGGCCGTGTTCGTCGTGCCGCATTGGCGACAGACGACCGTGCTGCCGGGAGTCGGTCCCGTCATCGGCGGAAGATCAGCGGCGGGCCGAACGGCGGCTGCAGCTGCCAGCCGTACGTGGAGGGGATGTCGGGCGCGCTCGTCACCAGCATCGGCGCCTGGGCCGGCAGGAACCGCGGTCCCGCCGCGCGCGTCGCGATCAGCTGACGGAGGCCGACGATGTCATGGTGGAAGATGAGGACTCCGACCCGGAACGTGCCGTTGGCGTCCGTCACGATCGTGGCCAGCGTAGGAGTGATCCCGATCGACCAGGTCAGGGTCACGGTCGCGCCGGCCGGGAACCCGGACCCGCTGACGATCGTGACGAGGCCGGGAGGGGCCACATCTGGATCCAGCTTCAGGACGGCCTTCGAGCCGACGCCAACCAGGCGGACCGTCCGCGGGGACCGGCCGAAGTTGCCCGGGACGGCCAGTGTCGCGGTTCGCGAGCCCTTGAGGGTCGGGGTGAACCCGACGGTCACGGTGCAGACCTCGGTCCGGTGGAGCCGCAGACCCTGACAACCGTTGGCGAGAACGGCGAAGTCGGCGGCGGCAGGTCCGGATTCGGTCGCGGTCCCGATAGTGAGCGGTCCCCAGCCTCGGTTCGAGACGATGGCCGCCAGCGGCAGCGCCGGCTGCCCGATGGCCAGGGTGCCGAAATCAAGCTTGGGCGGCATCACGAGCGGATCCGGCGGCAGGTCGCGCAGGAACACGTCGGCAAGCTTGTTGTCGTCGCCCGGGACGAGGACCGCCGACGACGATGCGAAGGCCACGAAGCGGCCGTCGCCGCCGATCGACGGGCCGACGCTCGCTCCACCGCCCGGCCCGCCCGCCGCCGCTTCGGAGATCCGGATCGTGTCGCCGAGGACGAGGTCGCGCGCCAGCACCTCGGAGCTCGGGATCCCGGCCGCGGCGAGGACGATCGATGGATCGGCCGACGCAACCAGATCATTGGCGCTCGAGGTGAACGCCACGATCCGGCCGTCAGACGCGATCGCGGCCTGACCGCTCGGACCATTTCCGGAACCGCCGACCGGGTTGACCGACACGAGCGTGGTCGTGCCGGCGGTCCGATCACGGACAAAGACATCGGGGACGCCGGTGTCGCCCGGCGTCAGGTCGGCCGCGGCCGACTCGAACGCGATCGCGTGGCCGTCGGCCGAGGTTGCCGGCGCCTGACTCTGACCGCCGCCATATCCGCCGCTCATGTTGACGCTGATCAGCTCGGTTTTCTGGGCCGCGAGGTCGCGAAGGTAGACCTGGGCGGTCGGCGGGCCGCCCGCGATCGACACGAGGTCGGCCGCGGTCGAGTCGAAGGCGACCGCCTTCCCATCGGCCGAGATCGATGGGTGACCGCTGGGCCCGCTGCCCCCGCCGTTGTCGACGGAGATCGAAGCGAGCGTCGTCTGGCCGGTCGTCCGGTCGACCACGAATACGTCGGCGCGGTCGTTCGAGTCGATGGCGACGATCCCGTTGGCGTCGGACGTGTAGGCGATCAGCCGGCCGTCGCTCGAGACGGATGCCTCCCGACTCCCGGTGGCGACCGACTTGTCAGGTCTGCGAGAGACGACCGACGTCTTGCCGGTCGCCCGGTCCCAGGCGCAGAGGACGGTACCGACGACGAGGATCAGCGAGGGCGGCTGGTAGGTGAACGCGACCACCGAGCCGTCGGCCGAGATCGATGGGTCGAACGCGCGGCCGCCTGCCGGCACCGGGCCGCCGCCGGGCAGCGGCAGCCGGAAGGGACGGCCGGTCCGCCGATCGAGCACGAACACGTCCTGCGCGTTGTTCGTGTCATTCGGGACCAGGTCCGCGGCGCGGGAGCTGAACGCGACGTATCGGCCCGACTCGCTGATCGACGCTTCGGCCGAGGGGCCGGTCGGAAATCCGTCGCTGAGGTTGACCGAGACGAGCCTCGTCGTTCCCTTCGGTGGCGGCAACCCCGACGAATCGAGAGGCACCCGCGGAGTCGGCCGGATCGGCGTCGCCGGGGTTGTCTGCCGCGCGGCCGAGACGGGCGCGATCGCGGTCGAGCCCTGCCCGATCACGAGAAGTGCGGCCAGGGCGGCTGACGTCAAGCGGCGAGGAGGCATCCCGCGCGTCGCGTCACGGCCGCGTGTACCCGGAGTAGAACACGGTGGGGTCGCACGGGGTGGCGTTGGCACCCGTGCAAGCGAGCGACAGGTTGAGGGCCTGGCCCTGGGTCAGGACGATCGGCGTCACGAAGTGGTAGTCGAGATCGCGGATGTTCTCGAGGCGGATGTCGAACAGGTCGCTGGTGTCGCGCAGGAGGACGAGGGCGCCCTCGCGGCCGTTCGGGTTCGAGAACACGACATCGGTAATGAACAGCGTGCCCGTGAATGTCTTGGTGGGCGTCGCCTTCGAGAGCCGGCCGTCGATCGGGCTGCCGAGCCCGGCGATCACCGGACCGCCCGGGGTCGGCGTCGGACCCGGAGGCGCTGCGCTGCCACCGGCCGGGACCGATGCCTCGGGCGAGGCGCTTGGCCCACCCCCGCCACCGGGCGGAGCGACCGTGGGCAGGCCGGCCTTCGACAGGGCGTCGTTCACACCGCTCTTGAGCTCCGCGAGGGGCTTGTCGACAGCCTCCGAGGCGGCGGTCTGGATCGTCGGCTTGAGGACGAGCAGCCAGAGCAGGATCAGGGCGATGATCAGGAGGCCGAGGGCGATCATCGCCCGTACGAACCACGGCGGCAGCACCGGCTCCTGAAGCATTGCGCCATCGAGGGTGATCGGCATCGTGCCCTCGGGCCGAACGTGCAGCTGGAACGGCCGCGTCTTGGGCGATCCCCGCCAGAACGGCTTCGTCGGCTTGACCTTGAGGCGGGCGAAGCCGGCCATGCCCGGCTCGACAACGATCCCCGGCGGGTCGACGTCGAAGCGTAGGAGGCGATCCTCGTCGATCGCCTCGAGCTCGGCGTTGAGGCGGGTGTTGCCCCGGTTGTCGATGGCGACGTCGTGGCCGGCGCCGCGCGATCCTCGGGAGGTCCGCGGGACGAGCTCGGCAAACGGCTCGTAGAAGTTGAGAACCTCGACGACGCCCTCTTCGACCGTCGTTCCCTCGGGATCCTCGCGCGACTGCGTCCGGATCCCGAAGGGGAGCGAGCCCGCCGCGATCGAGGCGCTGCGTGGCGGTCGGAAGGCGATCCGGACGGTGCCGTCGGCACCGGGGAAGAGCGAGATCGTCGGTGGCTCGGCGACCGCCCACGCGGCGGCATCACCAAGGACGTCGATGGAGAACTCGTCGACGACCGTGCCGGTGTTGCGGAGACGGACCTCGAGCGCGGCTTCGCCGCCGGGCTCGACCTGGACGACGCTGGCGCCGAGGGTGACGGAGGCTCCCACGGGCGGAGTGTACCCGCGCCATGGTCCGCCGAACGGGCCGAGGCGCAGGACGAAGAGGCCGACCGGGCAACCCGATCGTCTGCGCGGCATGCCCGTTAAGCCCGCGTTGAGCGGACGGAAAGGGCCAGCGGTTACGGTCGGTCGGACGAGCGCGGGTCGACGTCAGGCGGACGCATCAAGGGGGCGCAGCGATGATTGCAGAAGGTCTTCCGGAGCACGACACGATCGTCGTAGTGGTTTCGGCCGCAGATCCATTGTCGCGGGCCGGCATCGTCAGCCAGCTCCGGGCCAGTCAGGGGTTCAGCGTCTCGGCCGATGATTCGGCCGCCGGTCCCGAGGCCGTCGCGCTCGTCGTGGCCGACGACATCGACGATGCAGTCGCGACCCAGATTCGATCGCTCCGGGGCCGCGGTGTCGGGCGGGTCGTCCTGCTGGCGAGCCGCGTCGACGACAAGGGGCTCCTGGCGGCGGCCGAGGCCGGGGTCTCGGGCGTCATTCGCCGCAGCGACGCCACGGCCCGCAATCTCGCCTCGGCGATCCGGGCGGCGTCGGCCGGCGAGGGGACGTTGCCGCCAGACCTGCTGGGCCGGCTGCTGCGCCAGGTCGGCCAGCTCCAGCGCCAGGTGCTGTCACCACGCGGGCTGACGTTCCTGGGCCTGAGTGAGCGCGAGATGAAGGTCCTCCGCCTGCTGTCGGAGGGCATGGACACGGCCGAGGTCGGGCAGCGGCTGTTCTACTCGGAGCGGACCGTCAAGAACATCATCCACGACGTGACGTCGCGGCTCGAGTTGCGCAACCGAACCCACGCCGTGGCGTACGCGATCCGCGAGGGGCTGATCTAGGGGTTCGTTGCCGGGTCGCCCGCTGCGCAGCGGCCGCTCAGGGCACCTTGACGATGCCCGCGCCGACGTTCGTGTCGATCTTCGTGCCGGCATTGCGGCCGTGATCGGTCTTCGTGTCGAACTCCGCGTTCGAGGCGTCGGCCGCCGCGACCACCGCGTCGATCCGCTCGTTGGCCTTCGCCTCGGACACGCCGATCGCCTTGGTGTGGACGTTTGTGAACGCCTTCGTGTCGATGTCGACGTGCGTCTGCTCGTGGGTGCCGAGCGCGGCCCGGAAACGGTCCCACTCGGCGACCTGCTCAGGTGTCGGCGCCCCGCGATCGACCCATACGGGTAGAGATCGGGTCTCGGTGACAGTGACGTTGGCGAGCTTGACCGGGCCCGGGATCGGCTCGAGGTAGATGTCGCTGACCTGCGACGTGACGCTGCCGGCCTCGGGCCGGGCAGCGAGGTTGCCGGCCATCGTCGCGAAATCCCCGGAGACGTTGAACGTCGTGTCGCTGACGGTGATCGTCGTGCCACTCGCGGTCGGCGTCGGCTTCGTCGTCGTGTCGTCGGCTTCCTCGTCAGTCCCGAAGAGATCGCCCACGATGTCGCCGAGCAGGTCCGACGCGAACCCGGCCCGGATGTGGGCGGGAAGGCCATGGATCCGGGTGCCCGAGCCGATCAGCGACGCCAGACCGGCGTTGCCGTGACGGCTCTGGACCTCGGTCGCCAGGCGCCTCCGCGTGCCGCCGTCGGCGAGACGGAAGAGCGCCGCGAGGTCAGTCGCGGATGCGGCGCGGGCGGCGAGAAGGTCGGTGCCGGGCGATCCGTCCTGCCCCCGGTCGACCGGGGCCCCGGAACGGTGGTGGCGCGCGTGCCGCTGCACCGCCAGATCATGGCACCAACGACGGGCGCGGGCTAGTGCGGCCCGCGCGCCGGCGTGGCGCCGGGACTATCCGGCGACGGGCTCTTCCTCGAGCTCGTCCTCCTTGGGTTTCGCACCCTCGGGTGGCGGCTTCGTCTCGTCCTCGTCGAGCTCGTTGTCGTCGGCCTGGCGCTGGACCCACTGACCCTGGGCGGTTTCCTCGTCCTCGAGCTCCTCCTCGGCCGGTGCCGCCTCTAGCTGGGCGGTGGGGCCGGCTGCCGACTGACCTGTCGCCGACATCGCCGACGGGGTCGGTCCCGAGAGGGCCGCGTCGGCCTGTCGGTCCGCCGCCTTCTCGAAGTCGTCGCCCGGGCTCGACACCCGGATCCCACCCGCAGCCGGCGAGCCGTCGACGGGACCGTTCGCCTGCTGGACGACATGCGACAGCTCGTGGGCGAGCGTGTGCTTGCCCTCGCCACTCGATGGGTCCCAGCGATCCGACCGGAAGACGACGTCGTTGCCGACCGTGTAGGCGTGGGCATCGACCGACTTCGCCGATTCGCTTGCTTCGGCGTCGCGATGAACGCGAACGGCGCCGAAGTCGGCGCCGAGCCGGCCCTCCATCTCGGCCCGGAGCTCGGGCGCCAGCGGCTCCCCGCCTCCCCGCCCGACGACGCCGAGCACCGGGGATCGCCCGTCGGACTCCTCGTCGGACTCCGTTGTCGCCTCGCGCGAGACGAGTCGACTGACGCTGGCGTTGCCGGCCAGCCGCTGGAGCTCGAGCATCGATCGCGCGTCGGCGCCGCCGGCATCGGCGCTCCGGGCGACCGTTGCGGACGATGGTGCCTCCACCTTAGGCGTCCGGTGCGGGCCCACCACCAACGAATCGGGGTCGTCACGGGTATGCATCGCTGACCTCTGTGCCACCAAGGGGCACGACCGAACCGCCGGCCCTGCCGACCTCAGCGTGCCTCGCCCGGCCGACGGGGACAAGACCCGTTCATGCAGTAGATCGAACCTGACGCGGCTGCCCAATCGGGCAATCGAAGGCGGCCTGCCCGATCGGGCAGCGAGCCCGGCCCGCAGGCGCGCCCCCGCGCCCCTACCGCCCGCGGTCGCCGGACCCGACGCTCTGCGCGATGCCCGGTCGCTCCAGGTCGTCGTCGCGAACGCGCGCCCCGTCGGGCGGCGCGGCGCGAGGTCACGTCCCGGGCCGGGCGGCCGGCAATGGCCCGTCGACGACCCACGGCAGCGGGCACGCGACCACGGGCGGCAACGGGCACGTGATGAACGGTCCCGACGATGGCAGCTGGGCGATCCAGGCCATCGGCGATGGGACCCTGCCGGAGCTGCTCGATCGAGCCGACGGGGCAACCGGCGAGCGAGTCATCGGCGCCCTCCAGCGGAGCGGCGGAAATCGCGTCGTCCAGCGGCTCGTCATCAACGACGGCCTCCAGCCGGGTGAGAAGGCCGAGCCGATGGGGCCGTCGGCGCCGCCCGGTCTCGACCCGGCGCCCGGCGCCGAGACGAAGAAGAGCACGATCGAGGACATCAAGGACACCCTCGACCAGGTATGGGTCGGGCCGCTCGACGAGCTTAAGCTCGGCCGGCTCTGGTCGCGGTTCGGCGACGGGATCGCGGATGCGGTCGACGAGAACCAGGATCTCTGGCGTCAGAGCCGCGACCGCGGTATGGATCTGAGCGACATCGGTGTGGCCAACATCGCCCAGGACATGCTCGGACGCGACGTCCGCGCGACGGCCCTTGAATACCTCACCAAGAACCTCAAGGACGCTGACGCCGCAATCAAGGACCTCGGGTTCGACGAGGCCACCGCCGGCAAACCGACCGAGGAGCAGGTCGAGAAGCGTCTCGATCTCGAATGGGCGGCCGTCCAACTCCAGGAATTGAAGAAGGCAAAGGCGCGGATCGAGAACCAATACGTCGGGTTCGTCAAGATCGGACGACCGCCCGGCGGCGCAAAGGTCACGGGCGAGGACTACGAAGGCTACTGGCCGGTCCGCTTCAGCCCGTCCGGTCCCCCGTCGATCGCGTGGAACGGGGCGGAAGCGAGCGATCCGATGGTGGCCCAGGCGATGGTCCCCTACGACGAGGTCATGGCCCAGTGGAAGCCGGTGACCGGCGCGCTGCTCGCGATGGCCGACGAGAACCCCGTCCTCTTCGCGGCGACGCAGGAGGACAAGCTCGGCCAGGTCTCCGGCGCCGAGCAAGGTGATCCATCCACCGCGATGAAGGACCTCCTCACCAACATGAAGGCGTCGATCGTCGCGACGACCGTCAACGTCACCACCGGCTCGCTTGACTGGCGCGAGCTCAAACCGATCCATCGCCAGCTTCTCGAGGGCGAGAAGAAGATCAAGACCGACTGGAGCCGGAAGTTCTTCAAGGAGGTCGCCAAGGAGCAGCTCGGCGACTACGAGACCGCGAAATTCGCGGCGGACATCGGCATCGGGCTGATGTCCGCGGTCGCATTCATCTTCGCCGAGCTCGCCTCGGGCGGGACGGCGACGGCCCTCCTCCTGGCCGGCCTCGGCGTGGGCGCCGGCCAGACGGCGTCCAAGTGGAGCAACTGGAGCGAGCTCAAGGATGCCGCCGGGGCAGCCGCCAGCTCGAAGACGGAGCTGGTCGGCAAGGAGCAGGTCGACGCAGCTCTGATCGAGGCGATCCTCCAGACCGCCTTCATGGCCCTCGACGCATGGTCGGCCGCCAAGAGTGGGCTCAAGATCGCCGGCGGTTACGCGGCCGCCCAGGCCGGCGCGAAGGCGGCCGCGGTCCAGGGTCTGGAGCAGATCGGCAAGGCGGCCGCGACCGGCGGGATCGAGGCCGGCTCGAAGCAGGCCGTCGAGAAGGCCGTCGTCGAGCTCGGCGTCGAGCAGACGATGTCGCGCCTCGGCCTGAAGTCACCGACCGAGCTGAAGGCCTTCCTGCCCGCCGAGTCCGCGGCCGCAGCGCGGCTGGGCGAGTACATCGCGCTGATGGAGGCCAAGGTTGCCGAGAACGTCGACCTGAAGGCGGTCCTGGGGAACCTCAGCAAGGAGGTCGCGGAGCGCGGCGCCGCGGAAACCGACAAGCTCGTGCAGGTCGCCCTCGAGCGGTACGGGCCGCGCGACACGCTGCAGATGGCCGGCAGCTGGAAGAACGTCGCGTCGGCGCTCGGCGCAGAATCCGCGGCTGGCCGACAGCTGCTCGCGTGGCGGAACTCGATCTACGCCGATCTCAAGCAGTTCGTCGCCGGATTGGCCGGCAAGGGAGCCAAGGCCGAGGAGCTCGAGGGCCTCGTCAAGGAGACCGGCACGATCGAGAACTTCACCAACGACCTGGACATGTCGTTCCTCGGCAAGAACGCCGCCGAGAACCGATCGCTCGCCGTCCAGTTCCTGGCCGCCCGGGCCGGCATGCCGGCCAACGCCCTGACCCTCGACAAGCTGCTCTACATCGGCCTGTTCACCGACCCCCGCCGCCTCCACATGTTCGACAAATTCCCGGAGCTCGCCGGCCAGCTCACCGACAAGACCGCCGCCTTCGAACAGGAGCTGATGTGGAACGCCGAGCTCAAGCGCGTGGCCGGCAACGTGGAGCGGGCGGCCGGGGTCCGGGCCGAGATGGAGGAGCTCGGGATCAAGGTCATCGAGGACTTCGTGCCGCTCTCCGAACGCGCCGTCGACGTCCTGGGCAAGAACCAGGACGTGCTCGTCGGCGAGATCGAGGAGCTGGCCGCCAGCGAGGCGCCGGACAAGCTCGCCCTGGCCAAGAAGCTCGAGGAGCTCGCGAACGTCCAGGCCCAGATCAACGTGAAGGAAGGGGGCGGCTACTTCTCGGCCGGTGGCGTCCGACGCTTCGTGACCGAGGACCCGAAGAACCCGTTCCCCGGCTACGGGCCGGGCGAGATGCCGGCCAAGCCGGCCGGAATGGAGGCCGGCGCGGCCCTCGACCAGATCCTGAAACTGCGCAAGGCGGTCGAGGACCTCGCCGCCGCCGGACTCAAGGGACCGTCCGGGCTGAGTGATCTGGCCGGCGCCATCAAGAGCATCGGCAAGTACGGCTCCCGCTTCGTCGAGGCCGCCAGAGCGCTGGGGATCAAGCTGCCCGAGGCGGAGGTCTTCGACGCGATGGCGGTCAAGTTCCAGAAGATCCTCAAGATGGCGCGGGCCAAGGGCGCGGGTTCCCTCCAGCAGGCGATGAAGGACGACATGGGCCTGCTCATGGGCCAGGTCGAGGGCTCGATCGCCCAGTTCGACGCCTGCCATATGGCGATCATCCGGGAGCTCCGGGCGCAGGCCGGACTAGTCGGTCGCGAGGCGGTGGCCGCCGACATCGTCAAGGCGACGGTCAACCGCTATCGCTGGATGACGTTCAAGGCCATCCTCCTCCAGGAGCTGGGCAATGCCGGCCGGCTCATCGACGCCGGGGTCGGCCTGGGCGAGGACGCCGGCGAGTCCGGCGGGGCGGCGCCGGCGCCGGCGGGCGCGATACCCTGACTCGGGACCCGACTTTGACAGGCGGCGTCAGGTTCCACCGCCGGTTGCGTCGAAGCCGCCCTCGTCAGGACGCTGCGGGTTCCTCCGCGCCCGGGGGCTGCTCTGCAGCGAGTCCGCTGAGCAGCCCGATCGCTGACGTCAGGCGGCCTCGCGCGATATCGAGGGACAGGTCCTTGCCACCCTTCGCGCCGATGATCAGGTTGTTGATGCCCTCGAGCTGCCTCCCAGCCTTGCCCAGAGGACCGGCGAGGGCCGGGGAGTCCGTGAAGGTTTGGGCCGTAGCCGACAGCTCGGCAATACGGGCCTCGAGGACTTCAAAGTCGGCGAGTGGTTTAGCCAATTCGCCCTGAACGTATCCGATCCCCGCCCGAATGCCCTGGACTTGGGTGATCTCGCCTGGCGTCGGGGCCGCCGGGGCGGCGGGCGCGCCAGTTGGAGCCGTTCCCGGCGCTTCGGTTGGAGTCGGGGCGGCGGCCTGGTTGCCAGCCGAGATCACGCCATCCAGGGCGGTCACGATGTTGGCCAGCATGATGCTGGCCTGCTTCATGGAGCCCTCCGGATCGACAGCCGTTAAGCACGCGTTCTTCGCCGTTATCACGTCGTTGGCCGCGTCAATGATCGTGGCTTCGATTTCCGCGTCGGGCACAGTGGTACCGCTGATCACGTCCGAGATCCCCTTGAGGCTGTCGCTAATCTCCGTCGGGTCCTTCGTGCCAATCGAGGCCAGCGCCCGCTTAACGGGGTCGATCGCACCCGAGTGAAGTCTGGCCTTCTGCGCCGGGGTCAGGCCGGTCAGCTTCTTGGCGGCCTCACCAACTCCCTCCGCCGCGCCGCCCTTGGCCGGCTCGTCGGGTTCCTGGTGCGGATATGGCCAGAGAACAAGCCGACGTTGAAGGGACATCGATGGCTGGACGTCGTGGTCTGACAACGCCTCCCGGGTCGATCGCTGAGGCACCTCCAGCGGCGCCCCCGCGCCGCCAACGAGCTCCGAGACGGCGCGATTCCCGGCGAGCCGCTGCAGCTCGACAAGACTGCCCTGCGGATAAGCGATGGGCTGACCCCCGGGCACGGTCGCAGTAGATCCTGTTGGTCGTTCCGCGCCCACCTCGCGGCGCTGCGGCGCCACGTCTGCGGGTGCTACGTCCGTGAAGATCGGTTCAGCGCCCACGCTCTCCCAATCCCATGAGGTTTGTCATCCGCCGACATCCACGATGGGCGACGGTCAGCGAGTCCGACCAGACGCGATGGCGCAACCGTCAACGCCAACGTCCGTGCCCGAACGGGCAACTCAGCGGTCCGCCAGTAGGTCGAAGTAGTCGCCGAACTCGGCCTCGTGGGCGAGCCGGCCGAGTTTCCGGTACTCGCGATCGGTTGCGAGGATGAGGTCGGACATCGTGACCGGGCGGCGGTCGGCCGCGGTCAGGAACGCAGCGGCCAGGCAGACGTTGCGGATGTTGCCGCCGGACAGCTTGAACGCGTGCGCGAGGAACTCGAGATCGACGTCGTCCGCCCGGACGAGGATCGGCGGCAGGTGGCGCTCCCAGAGGCGCAAGCGGTCGACGTCATCGGGCATCGGGAAGTCGACGATCATGTCGAGCCGGCGAAGGAACGCCTCGTCGAGATTGGCGCGCAGGTTGGTCGTCAGGACCGCCAGGCCGTCGAATCGCTCCATCCGCTGGAGGAGGTAGGCGATCTCGACATTGGCATATCGGTCGCGGGCGTCCTTGACCTCGCTGCGCTTGCCGAAGAGCGCGTCGGCCTCGTCGAACAGCAGGACGCCGTTGACCCGGTCGGCCTCGTCGAAGATCCGATCGAGGTTCTTCTCGGTCTCGCCGATGTACTTGTCGACGACGGTCGCGAGGTCGATCACGTAGAGGTCGAGTCCGAGGTCGGCGGCCACGATCTCCGCCGACAGCGTCTTGCCCGTTCCCGAGTCGCCGGCGAAGAGCGCCGTCAGCCCGGTGCCGCGAGCCGCCGCCCCGCCCATCGCCCATTCGCCGAGGACCAGCTCGCGATGACGGGCTCGGACGGTGAGCTCGGTGAGCTGGCCGATCGTGTCGGCCGGCAGGATCAGGTCCTCCCAACGGGCGGTCGGCGCCACCCGCCGGGCGAGCCGTTCGAGGCCGCCGGCATTCTGTGCGCGGGCCCCGGCGGTCAGGTCGTCGATCTCGACCTGGCGGTCGTCGGCTGCGGCCATCTGGCGGGCGGCGATGGCGGCCCGGCGGACCTGCTCGGGATCGAGCCGGAAGCCCGCCGTGGCGGACGCAGGATCGAGGTCGGCCCGGTCGACTGCCGCTCGCCGAAGCGCCGTCTGCCACGCCTCGCGGCGCTCGGCGAGGCCAAGGAGGGGTGCGTCGAGGACGACCGGCACGTCCCGCGACCAGGCCGGATCCCAGCTCCGCTGGCCAAGGAGAACGACCGGGCAGGGCGCTTCGGCGAATGTCCGGATCGCGGCCGGGCCGCGTTCGATGACTTGCTCGATCGGGCCGGCGAGGATCGCGGCGCCGCGCAGGCGTGCCTCGCGAACAGCCGCTGTCGCGAGCTCCACGACATCGTCACCGGCCGTGATCCGAGCCAGGTCGAGTCCCAGGACGGGCAGTCGCGCCTCGTGCAGTGCAGCGGTCGCCCAGGCCCGCCCGACGCTGGCCGTGCGCTCCCGAACGTACATGAGCCGGGCGGAGCCGCGGATCGATCTGGTCAGTCGTTCGGTCGATCCGAGCGCGGCGCCTTCGACGTCGAGGACGAGCGCTTCGATCGCCGGCTCCGGACGGTCGTCGCCGAGGAGATGGCCGGTCACCCGATCAGGCACCCGGAGCGAGCGGGTCAGGAAGGGTCGCTCGGGCTCCTCGACCAGGACGAGCCCGCCACGGACCAGCCGCGCCGTCGTCCCGAGGCGTGTTCGCTCGACCGAGCTCGCGTCGGCGTCGGAGCCCGCGGACCCGCTCAACTCGAGGGCGAGACCGGCGCTCGCCCGACGCCGCGAGACATCGTCGTGGAGGTAGGCGTAGAGGCGCTCGAAGCGCGGGTCGAGGTCAGGGGCGAGGGCGATCAGGAGGATCTCGACGTCGAGCTGGTCGAGCCCGAAGCTCGCCGCGAGGCGGCGTAGGCGCAGGTCGGCCCCATCGACCTCGGCAAGGTCGGCCCGGGCCTCGAGGCGGGCCAGCGCCTGGTCCAGCTCGGGGCTCGGGCCGTCGTCGATCCGGACCCGGCCTGTCAGGAGCTGGTCGACCTGGGCGTCGGAGATGTAGAGGCCGCGGAATCGATCACCGGGATCCGGGTCCGTGGCTCGCCGGCGCTCGACGGCGCCGCGGACGCGGGCCTCGATGAGCGCGAGCCGCCCGTACAGGTGAGCGAGAGACGGCTGGTGGCGGCGGCCTAGCGGCGCCGACGCGGACGCGGCCTCGGGCGGCTCCGGTCTCGGCGACACGCCCGCGGGGCGGGCCCGATCGCCGCGCGTGCCGGCCATGCCCTCAGCGCCGGGGGATGCCGCGGAGCCGGATGATCCGGCCGGAGCCGAGACCGCTGAACGGCGGCTCTTCCGCAACCGGCACTCCGCCCGCGGCGGCCGCCTCGGTCCCGGCGAGCTCTGCGGCGGCATCGGCCTCCGCGGCCGCTGTCGCGCTGCCAGGGCGGGCGCCTCCCCGTCGCGAAGCAGCCGCCGAACCGGCACGACCGCCTGGAGCCGGGCCGCCCGCGAGGGGGATCTTCGGCGCGCCGAGCACGGCACCGTGGGTGAGCTCGGCTTGCTCGGCCGCGAGGTCTGGGCCCATCGTCCGCCGCGCGGCGACGCGGTCGCGGCCGCCGCGATGGACCGTCTCGGCCGCGATCCCCGGGCCGCCGAGGCCGAGCAGCGGCTCCTCCAGGATCGGCGCGCCGACCGGATGGCTATAGGCGAGGTCGAGCGGCGCGGTGGCGACGAGATCGAGTGACGGCTTCAGCTCGCCGCCGAGGGCCGACCAGACGTCGGCGATCGAGCGGTCCTGGGGTGGCGGCAGGCAGACCGACAGCAGGACCGGGTACGGCGAGATCGCCAGCGATCCCTCGACGAGGTCGAACGGGATGAACTCGTTCCGGGCGAGGGTCGCGAGGCACGCCGACAGGATGCGATGCTCGTCCTCCGGCCGCTGCGTCCAGGCCGTCACGAGATACGTCAGGCGATATCGCCGGGCGGGCAGACGCCGCTCGGTGACGTGACCGCTCGTGTCGCTGCGAACCGGCTCCATGGCCAGCTGGCGACGCGGCAGGTCCTCGCGGATGTCGTAGAGATAGAGGTCGATCGTCGGTGCGTTACGGCGGGCGACCCATTCCTTGTTCGGAGCGTCGAACAGGACGTCCACGCGGGCGCCGTTGACGGCATCGCGGCGCACGAGCGCCTCGAGGGCAGCGTCGACCTCGGCGATCATCCGGCCGGCTCCGTCATGGTCCGCCCAGTCTCCCGAGGGCGTGACCCCCACCCCAGCGGTCGGAGGGCAACCGTTCGGGCGGGCCCGTTGCCCGATCGGGCGATCCGGGCCGCCCCCTCGCCCGTCCGCCCGGTCCTTGTTGCCGGCCGCCGTCGGGGCCAGCCTCGACGGGTCCGGATCACCCGCTACGGAAGGAACGTCGCATGCCAAGCTACCTGTCTCCGGGCGTCTACGTCGAGGAGCTGCCGTCCGGCTCCCGCCCGATCGAGGGCGTGGGTACGGCCGTGGCGGCGTTTGTCGGCCTGGCGGCCCAGGGCCCATTCAATGAGCCGCGCCTGGTCACGAACTGGGGCCAGTTCACCTCGACGTTCGGCGAGTTCGTCGACGGGACGTATCTCGCCCACGCCGTCTATGCCTACTTCCTCAACGGAGGCGGGGTCTGCTACGTCGTGCGCGTGGGCGCCGACGGGGCGATGCCGACGGCGCGCGCCGAGCTGACGAGCGCGGCCGACAAGGACAAGCCGGCCTTCCGGGTGGCGGCCCTCGAGCCGGGCCCGTCGGGCAACGACATCACCGTCGACGTCCTCGACGCGAGCGAGCCCGCCGAGGGCGCCTTCAAGCTCGTCGTCAAGAGCGGCGGCAAGGTCGCCGAGACGTACGACAACGTCACCGCGGGCAAGGGCAAGGGCAGCGTCGCGGCCGCGGTCAAGGCCCAGTCGAAGTTGATCACGCTCGAGGAAGTCGGCGCGATGACGGCGCCGGCGAGCGCCTCGAACGTGTCGCTCTCGGGCGGCGCGGCCACGATGCCGACCCGAGTCAGCCCCGACGACTACGTCGGCAACTCCGCCGACCGGACCGGCTTCGCCGGCCTCGAGGCGATCGACGAGGTCACGATGCTCTCGGTGCCCGACCTGATGTCGGTCTACGAGCAGGGCACGATCGATCTCGAGGGCGTCCAGGCGGTCCAGCTCGCGATGCTCGCCCACTGCGAGCTGATGGGCGATCGGGTCGCGATCCTCGACGCCCCTCCCGGATTGAACGCCCAGCAGATCAAGGAGTGGCGGGTCGACAAGGCCGGCTACGACTCGAAGTACGCGGCGCTCTACTGGCCCTGGGTGAAGGTCTTCGACCCGCCGTCCGGCAAGCCGAAGTTCGTCCCGCCGTCCGGCCACATGGCCGGGATCTGGGCCCGCAGCGACGACGAGCGTGGCGTTCACAAGGCGCCGGCGAATGAGGTCGTCCGCGGCGCGATCGCCCTCGAGCTCCAGATCACGAAGGGCGAGCACGACCAGCTCAACCCATCGGGGATCAACGTCATCCGCTCGTTCCCGGGGCGCGGGATCCGCGTCTGGGGCGCCCGGACGCTCTCGTCGGACCCGGCGTGGCGCTATCTCAACGTCCGGAGGCTCTTCAACTACGTCGAGGAGTCGATCCTCGAAGGCACCCAGTGGGTCGTCTTCGAGCCGAACGACCTGGATCTCTGGCAGCGCGTCAAGCGGACGGCGAACTCCTTCCTGCTCGGGGTCTGGCGGGATGGCGCGTTGTTCGGGGCGACCCCGGGCGAGGCGTTCTACGTCAAGTGCGACAGCGAGACGAACCCGCCCGACGTCATCGATCGGGGCCAGCTGGTGGTCGAGATCGGGATCGCCCCGGTCAAGCCGGCCGAGTTCGTCATATTCCGGATCGCCCAATTCTCGGGCGGCGCGGCCCTGAGCGAATAAGGAGCACGCCTGATGCCTGCTGGACTGCCAAGCCTGCCGAACGACGGGCTCGCCTCATCGCATTTCGCGATCCAGATCGACGGGGTCGAGATCGCCCAGTTCGCCGAGTGCTCCGGGATCACGATGGAGCACGAGGTCATCACCCTCAAGGAGAACGGCCTGGGCGGCAAGCCGATCATCAAGCAGCTGTTCGGCCCGAAGAAGCCGCCGACGATCACGCTCAAGCGCAGCCTGAACGCGTCGATGGATCTCTTCAACTGGGCCAATGCGGTCGTCCTCGGCGACCTCGCCGGCGCCCGCCGGAACGGCTCGATCGTCTTCTACGACTTCGCCTTCGGCGAGGTCGCCCGGTTCAACTTCACGAACGGCTGGGTCTCGAAGATGACGATCAGCGCGGCCAAGTCGGGGGCCAACGAGCTCGCGAGCGAAGAGATCACGATCACCACCGAAGATTGCCTGCGGGTGGCCTGACGATGCTCGCCCAGCCGATGCCCGCGGCGGCAGCCCCGCCGGCTCCCGGGCCGGCGGGCGGGCTGCTGACCGAATTCCCGTTCGTCCTCCCCCGCGGCTACGTCGACGACTCGGGGCAGGTGCATCGCGACGGGGTCATGCGACTGGCGACCGCGCGCGACGAGATCCTGCCCCAGCGCGACCCGCGGGTCCGCGAGAACGAGGCGTACCTGACGGTCATTCTGCTGTCCCGCGTCGTCACCCGGCTCGGCTCGCTCGGCCAGGTGACATCCGGGACGATCGAGGGCCTGTTCGCGTCCGACCTCGCCTTCCTCCAGGATCTCTACCGGCGGATCAACCAGGAGGGCCACAGCCAGGCGGCCGTGACCTGTCCGGCCTGCAAGCACGACTTCACGATCGACCTCGCGGGCGGTGGCCCGGGGGAATCGTGACGTACGCGAGTGATCGGCTCTTCGACGAGATCGCGTACGTCGCCTATCACCTTCACTGGTCGTTCGAAGAGCTCCTCGACCTCGAGCACCCGACCCGGCGGCGGCTCGTCGAGGCGGTCGACCACCTCAATCGGCGCGCGCAGGAGGCGTGACCCGGATGGACCTCCGTTCGCTGTGGCGACGGTTCGGCGGCTCGACGGCGGCCGGTTCGGGCTCGGGCTCGGGCGCGCCCGACTCCTCTGACGCGGTCGACGGCGAACGTGCCGGAGCCGCGCCGCCCGTTGTCGCGGAGCGGTCGAGCCGGCCGGCCTGGCGCGATCTCGCACCGATCCCGCGGACGGTCCATCGCCATCCGCTGGTGGCCCCGACCGTGCCGTTCAGTCATGAACTGTCCGGTCACCAGCCGGCCCCACTCGCCCTCGAGCCTCTCGGTCATGACCGGCCGGCCGACGCGCCGGCGGGCGTGGTCACGGGGCTGTTCGTCGGCCACTCCCCGCACAGGCCGGTCCAGGACGACACCGGGGGCACCGCCCGGGCGTCGGTTCGTGGCCTGGGACCCCGAACGACCGAGCCGGCTGCCGAGCCGGGTCCGCCGCGGCTCGCCGGCTCGCCGGCGCCCGCGCCGGCCGGTCCGGCACCGCATCGACCTCCGCCATCGACGGCTCCGTCCGTTTCGATCGCCCCGACCCACAGGCCGGTGGTCACTCGGTCGGTCTCCGGGCCGAGCGTGGCCGCGGCGATGACGAGCGCCCCGCCGACCGGGCGCCCCGTCCCGGCCGGGTCGATCGGCCGGCCGGCAGTCGCGGGCTCGACCCCCACCGCGCCACCGCCCGGCTCCGCCGATACGGGCGCAGCCGTCGGCGCCTCCGCGACCGCGTCCATTGCGATGACCTCGACCGCGGTCGAGCCGGGAGCGGCCGTGCTCGGCGCGGTGGCGCGGCGCAACCTCGGCCAGACGCGGCGCCTGCGGATCGGGCCGGCCATCGGTCCTGGGGCGCTCGAGCTGGGCGACGTCGGCCCGCCCGACGGACATCGACCCGACCGAACGGAGGCGTCGCGACCGGCGGCCTCCCGTCCCGATCCGATCCACGACCTCGCCGTCGCCGGCGGTCCGCCGAGCTTGCCCGCCGGTCTTCACGGACCGGACGCCGCCGCTGACACACGCGGCACGCGCCTGAGCGTCGCCCGGACGGCGGCCGCTGCCGAGCCTGCGGACGGGCCGCAGGACGACCGCGACGAGCCGCCCGACGTCCTCCGATCGGCAGCAGGGCCCGGTGTGCTCGAGCGACCCGTGCCGGCTCGGCCGATCGCGCCGCCGCGACGCGTCGAGCGCGCCCCGCTCGTCGGTCGTCTGGAGGTCACGCAGGGCGGTCGATCCGCCCCCGCGAAGAGCGCCCCGGGCGCGCAGCCGCCGACCAGCGCGCCGCGCTCGGACGTGCCGACGCCACGCTCGACCGTCCAGGAGGCGCTCGCTGCGCTGCGCGGCGCCTCGACGAATGTGCCCTCGGCAGCAGCCGCGTCCGCCGCCGAGTCGGGAGCCGCCTGGGCCGGCCAGACGATCCAGCGCGCCCCTTCGGATCCGTCGTGGACGGACCCGGGCACCGGGTCGGCCGTGTCCGCCGTCCGCGGCGACGCGTCGACGCCCATGCAAAGCGGCACGGCGATCGCCGCCTCGCCGATCGTGGCTCGGTCCGCCGCCGCCTGGTCCGGTCCGGCGACAGGCTCGGGAGGCGCCGCGGCCGGATCATGGTCGCCACCCGTCCGGCAGCTCCGCGCGATCAGCCCGGCCCTCGCGGATGGATCGCGACGCACGGGTGGCCACGGCGTCGGCGGCACGATCGCCCCGCGATCGGCCACGAGCTCGGGCGCCGGCTCTGGCACCGCGCCGTCGTCCGTGGCGCCGGGCGGAACTTTGTGGCGGAGCGTGAACGGGGCCGACGGCGAGGGGCCGGACGGGCCAGACACCGGTGACGACGGAGGCAGCCCGTCCGACACCCTTCAGCGTCTCGAGGCAGGCGCAACCGCGGCAGACACCGGCCCGATCACGACCGTCGCGGCCCCGATCGTCCAGCGCGCCGCCGACGGCGAGGGTGGAGCCGCGGCGGCGGCGGGCGGCGCCGGGTCCGACAAGGAGCTCGACGAGCTCGCTCGGAAGCTGTTTCCCCGCCTCCAGCTCCGGCTGCGCGGTGAGCTGTTGATCGACCGCGAACGGATCGGCGCGCTCGTCGATCTGGGCCGCTGAAGGGTCGGGAGCGACGGCGATGGCGGACCAGGCGGGCGATCGGAAGGAACCGGGTCTCGGGCTGCGCTTCGTGGCCGAGGTCGACCTCGCCGACGGGACCAAGCTCGGCGCCTGGCAGAAGGTCGAGGGCCTCTCCGTCGAGTACGAGATCCACGAGTACAAGGAGGGCGGCGTCAACGACTACATCCACCGCCTCCCGACCCGGGCCAAGTACGTCAACGTCAAGCTGACCCGGCCGATCACGCCGGAGACCTCGAAG
>Ga0207684_10001744_pt1 | contig 22999 bp, 18 predicted proteins | sample KBSK5501metaG_FD_184342 | JGI IMG/M metagenome (GOLD analysis project Ga0207684, IMG submission 184342) | Corn, switchgrass and miscanthus rhizosphere microbial communities from Kellogg Biological Station, Michigan, USA - KBS K5-50-1 metaG... | ecosystem: Host-associated > Plants > Roots >...
CATGATAGTCAAGCAGATTTTCGATTGTCAAAACGCTCGGAAAGAGGCTACAGTTTAGGTATGCGAGTCCTCGGAGGCGCATTGCGAGGGCGCCAGTTGGCCGGTCCCCGAGTGGCAGGCACCCGACCGACCGCCGGTCGCGTCAAAGCCGCGTTATTCAACATCCTCTCCGACCGGATCCCCGGTGCCCGCGTGCTCGATCTCTATGCCGGCACCGGTTTGATCGGCATCGAGGCCCTCAGTCGAGGCGCCGGATACGTGACATTCGTCGAATCCAATCCGGCCTCCTATCGCATGGTCAAATCCAATCTTCGGCGCTGCGGATACGCGCACTTAGCGGACGTTCGGGCCATGAGCGCCTCGCGTTTCCTAAAACAGGCATCAGGTGAGCCCTACGACATCGCTTTTGTCGACCCCCCGTATCACGCCATTGACGAGCGGCGTGTGTTGCCATTATTGGGGGGCGATGCTATTATTGCTGTCAACGGAGTGGTAGTTATTGAGCACTTTCACAAGGTCCAGCTACCGGTCCGGGTCGGTCGTCTCGTCTTTGTAAAATCCTACCGGCACGGTGATACCATCCTCTCGGTCTATCAGCCTCAGACGCCACAGGATCTTGCATGAGGATCGGCGTCTATCCGGGGACCTTCGATCCGATTACGAACGGTCATGTGGACCTCATCAAACGCAGCCTGCGGCTCTTCGACAAGGTGTACGTCGCGGTTGCCCTCAATCCGCAAAAGCATCCGCTGTTCGATCTGGACGAACGGGTCGAAATGGTGCGGGCCGTTACGAAGGAACTGCCCCGCGTCGAGGTCGAGCCCTTTCACGGACTGCTGGTGCAGTTTGTGCGCGACCGGGGAGCAGACGCGATCATTCGCGGGCTTCGTGCCGTATCTGATTTTGAGTTCGAACTTCAGGTGGCGCTTATGAACCGAAACTTGGATCCAAGCGCCGAGACCGTGTTCCTCATGCCGAGTCAGGAATACATCTACTTAACCTCCACCATCATTAAGGAGGTCGCCCGTTTCGGAGGGGCTCTCGGCGACCTTCTCCACCCCGACGTGGCTCGCCACGTGATCGCGAAATTCCAGAGCTCTTCCTCATGAAGCTCGCCAAGCGAGTGAGCCAGATCTCGCCCTCCCCGACCCTCAGCATGACGGCCGAAGCCAAAGCGATGGCCGCGCGCGGGATAAACGTGATCGATTTCGCCTCAGGGGAACCGGATTTTGACACACCGGCGCCCATCCAGGAAGCCGGCATCGCAGCAATCCGAAACGGGTTCACCAAATATACGGCGACCGGCGGCACGGATGACCTGAAGCAAGCCGTCATCGAGAAGCTCCGGCGGGATCAGCGCCTCTCCTATGAGAAAGGCCAAATTCTGATTTCCTGCGGCGCCAAACACTCTCTTTACAACCTCGCCCAAGCCCTGTTCGAAGCTGGTGACGAAGTGATCATCCCCTCTCCTTATTGGGTATCCTACCCGGATCAGGTGCTCCTGAATGAGGCGACACCGATCTTCGTCCCCACTAGCGAGAAGACCGGCTTTCAGCTCACTTCCGAACTTCTCGAACCGTACCTGACCTCTCGCACGAAGGCTTTCGTGGTGAACAGCCCCGGGAATCCGACGGGGGCCATCTACGAGCGCCGGACGCTGGAGGTCATCGCGAAGATCGCTCTTGAGCGGGGCATTCTGATTATTTCGGATGAAATCTACGAGAAGATCATCTATGACGGCGCCGAGCATATCAGCATCGCGTCATTGGGAGCTGATGTCCAGGCACAGACCGTTGTGGTCAACGGCGTGTCGAAAGCCTATGCGATGACGGGGTGGCGCATCGGGTATGCCGCAGGCCCTCTGGCCCTCATCGCGGCAATGGGGACGGTGCAGAGCCAAAGCACCTCGAATCCGAATTCCATCGCGCAAAAAGCCGCGGTGGCCGCGCTTCAGGGGAAAGACGATTGCATTACGGAAATGGTGGCGGAATTCGACAAGCGGCGGCGGTTTATCGTGGAACGGTTGAACAAGATTCCCGGAATTGAATGTCCGATGCCGAGCGGGGCCTTTTACGTATTCCCGTCCGTCGGTCGGTTGCTCGGCCGGAGTTCTCCCCATGGACCCATCAGCTCGTCCGCTCATTTGGCCTCCTATCTGTTAAAGGAAGCCCGGGTGGCGACCGTCCCGGGGGAAGCCTTCGGCGCCCCGGCCCACCTCCGATTCTCCTATGCGACCAGTATCCGCAAGATCGCCGAGGGAATGGAACGGATCGAAGCGGCCGTGCTCGGGCTTTCGTAAATGTCCCTTGCGGGGCTTGACCAGCGCCAGAAAAGTGTTACTTTTCTTAATGAAGGAGCATCAGCATGCCGGTCTATGAGTATGGATGCGAAGCAGGGCATCACTTCGAAGTTAAACAGAAATTCAGTGACGCCCCGGTCACAAGCTGCCAGATCTGTTCGCTGCCCGTCACGAAGCTGATTTCTGCATCCGGCATCAGTTTCAAGGGATCCGGATGGTATGTGACGGACTATTCCAATAAAATGAAGCAGGGGGCGCCAGAAAAATCCGCTTCACAAGAAAAATCGCCTTCAGCTAGCGGCGCGCAGAATGACTCATCAACCCCTAAAGGTGATGCCAAAACTTCTACGCCCGCTTCTCCCGCTGCCTCTGGGTCCACGTCGTCCTCAGACAGAGGCTCTTCGGCTGGGCCGGCGCCCTCGTCACCGGCCCCCTCGGGGTCTTAACCTTCTTTATCTCTTCCGCTTCGCCGGGGGGGCTGTGACCTTCGCCGCCTTCGCCTCGGCCTGCGCCAATGACACTTTGAGCTGTTCCATTTGCGTCTTTAGACTGTTGTTCGTCTGCTCCATCTGCGCGGCTTGAGCCTTCATGTCTTCCAGCGTCTTGCTCAGCTCCGTCACCTTCGCCTGCAGCCGGGCCTTCTCTCCCAGGAGCGCTTTGATTTGCGCCTCCTGCTGGCCGATGCGTTCCTGGAGTGTCGGCGGCCACCAGTCACAGCCAGTTACTCCAGCCAAAAGTCCGACACATACCACTGCCCCTACCGCCTGCCGCGCTGTTCTCATCATCCGTTCACCCTCCATGTTGATTCTGTTCTTCCAGTCCTTCCGGCTGCATCCGGCTCGCCGCGCCGCGGCCGAGCTGAAATTTTTCTAACCGATACTGCATCGTCTTGTAGGAGAGCCCGAGCATCTTCGCCGCCTTGGCAATAACGCCGTTGCTTCGGGCCATCGCTTTCTCCAACAGTTGCCGTTCAAACTCCTCCAGGGAAAACCCTTCGTTGGGAAGCTCAAAATCGGTGCGGTCAAGTAGCGTGGGTCTCGAGCGCAACTCAGCCGGAAAATCGTCAATATCAATTCGGTCGCCCTCACACAACAACACGGCGCGCTCTACCACCGATTCCAGCTCACGCACATTTCCGGGCCAGGGATAGTCCATGAGAGCCCGCAAGGCCGGCGTCGTGATACCCTTGATCGCCTTTCCGGTCGCCCCCTCAAATTTCTTGAGGAAATGCTCGACGAGCTCCGGGATGTCCGTCGCCCGGTCCCGAAGTGGCGGCAGGTGAACCGACACGACATTCAGGCGATAAAACAAATCTTCCCGAAACGTGCCCTGCTTGATCGCCGCCGCCAGTTTGCGGTTCGTCGCCGCCACGACGCGGACATTGACTTTGATATCCTCCCGTCCGCCAATGCGGCGAATCTCCTTCTCCTGCAATACGCGCAATAGCTTGGCTTGCAGCGGCAGGCTTAAGTCACCGATCTCGTCCAGAAAGAGCGTTCCCTCGTCGACCGCCTCAAACAGACCAATTTGCCGGCCTTGCGCGCCGGTAAAGGCGCCTTTTTCATATCCGAACAGTTCGCTTTCGATCAAGGTTTCGGGGATCGCCGCGCAGTTCAAGGCGCGGAAAGGGCGATCCTTTCGGCTCGACTCGGCGTGCAAAGCCCTTGCCACCAACTCTTTGCCCGTGCCGCTTTCTCCCGTAATCAGAACGGTCGTCTGGCCGGGCGCCACCTTGCGGATGACGCGAAAGACTTCTTCCATCAACGCGTGATGGCCGAGGATATGCCCAATCTTAAATTTGTCGTGCAACTGCTGTCGAAGTTGTCGATTCTCCTTGACGAGGCTAAGCTTCTCAAATGCGCGGGCGACCGTGATCAGAAGCTCCTCCCGGTCCAATGGTTTCTCGAGATAGTCGAAAGCGCCTTTTTTCATGGCTTCGACAGCCGACCCCACCGTTCCGTGTGCGGTGATCAGCACGACGAGCGCTTCGGGGTCCAACTTCATCAGATCGTCCAAAAGTGCCAAGCCGTCCCGCTCCGGCATCGAGAGATCAGTGAGGACCACATCGACCGGATGGCTGCGGTAGAGCGCCACGGCTTGCGATACATTGGAGGAGGGCTGCACGGTGTAGCCCTCACCCTCAAGGATCACCGTCAGGATATCTCGCTGTGATTTCTCATCATCCACAACCAAGATACGACCCGCGGTCATACCGCCACCTCCGTCACTTCGTCCAGGGGGAACCTGATCACGACCGTCGTGCCCTCATGCGCCCGACTCATAACGCTGATCTGGCCCCCGTGCTCCTCCACGATTTTCTTGGTGATCGCCAAACCTAGGCCGATCCCGAGCTTCTTCGTGGTGAAGTAGGGATTAAAAATTTTACCGAGCTCTTCCTCCAAGATACCGCTGCCGGTGTCGGAGACCAACACCTCCACCCCTCCCAGCGTTTTTTCATCTTCTCCCCCCGAGCCGGCCGGGCCGGCCGGTCGATATGCGACGCGCACCGCGAGGGTGCCGCCGGCGGGCATCGCTTGAATCGCATTCAGCACAACATTCATTAGGCAGGTCTTCACCTGAGCGGGATCCACATGGAGCCGCGGAATCGTAGCCGGCCCCTCCACTTCGATTTCGATACCTTGTTCCACCGCTTTCTGTTGCGCCAACCCGAGGACATCACGGATGAGGACATTGACATCCACGTCCGTTTTGTTCAACGCCAATGGCTTGCCGACCGTGAGAAAGTTTTCGACCATGTCATTGAGGCGATGGATCTCGTCCTTGATGTTCGCGATGAGCACCTGCGTTTCCCCCAACCCCGGTCCCCGGCTCGCGTTCAGGCGGCTTCGAATGTGATCAATGCTGAGGCTGATGAAGTTTAAGGGGTTTCGGATCTCGTGCGCGATACCGGAGGCGAGCTTCCCGACGGCGGAGAGCCGCTCCGCCTCGCGCAGCCGTTCCTCTAATTCGCGGTGCTGGCGAAGCTTCTCGACCATTTCGTTGAAACTCTTGGTCAATTCAGCAATCTCGTCTGCGCCCTCCACCTCGATGGTCTTCGTCAGATCCCCGGCCGCGACCCGCTTTGCGGCTTCCACCACGCCATGCAATGGCTGGGTGTATTTTCGAGCCAGATATAACGAGGCGGCAATTCCTAACGCGAAGATCAACAACGTGACTGTCACGCGTTTGATCAACGTCGCCCGATTGGCCTTCGCCAGATCCTCCAGGGTGAACGTGACATGGATGTAGCCGAGCACGTCGGTGCCATCTACGAGTGGCGCCGTCACGTTGTATTCCCGCTGTCCGCCTTTGACAACCGTGCTTTCCATTTTCCGTCCGGTCTGCTGAGGCGGCGAGCTGGCGACAACCTCCTTTTCCACGTCCAGAAGTTTGATCTCCTTGACGCCTTTTCTCACCAGCCGACTGAGGAGCTTCTGCAATTGGCCCGCATCCGGTTCCCCTGAGAGCTGTTCCAGGCTTACCGCGGTCGCATTCGACAGATCGTGGATGCTCTCCTCGATATCCGCGATCAGCGCCTGTTGCGCTATGTGGGAGAGGAATACCGAGGCGGTCAGCGAGAGCGCCAGCAGTGTCAACATCATGACCATGAGTTTTGTGGTGAGTCGGATGCGATGGAAAATACGATTATTCAGTGAACGCAGGTTGCTCAGAATCATTTATGCCGCCAACGTTCCAATCACCGAGAGTACGGCGCTTCGGGAAAGTGCCCCCTCCCGGATCAATCGAACCGGCATCACCGTCGTGTCTACTACGGTACTGGCAAAGCCACCGGGCGTTCGGCCGCCGTCGAGGATGAGATCGACGTCGACGCCCAAAGAGGCCTGCACGTCCTGCGCCGTAACCGCGGGCAATGCCCCGGAACGGTTGGCGCTCGTGCCGGTCAGCGGGCCACCGACCGCATCAAGTAGCCACTGGAGGGAAGCCGCCGCGGAGAGCCGAATACCGATGGTGCCGGTTCCCGCAGTGAGCAACGGCGGGACTTTTGAACTTGCTCGAAACACAATAGTCAACGGACCGGGCCAGCACGCCTTCATCAGCAATTCGGCGCTTGGGCTGATCTCAGTGATGAGGCTTTCTAGTTCCTTTCGATGGCGGATCAACACGAGGATGGGACTCGATGCACTCGAACGCCCTTTGAGCGCAAAGAGACGCTGAACGGCCGCCGAATCCCATGGCGTCACGCCCAAACCATAGAAGGTTTCCGTAGGGAACGCGATGACGCCACCATCGCGCACTACACTGGCGGCCTGATTTAGCGCCGCTTCTGTCATCGGATAAAGAGCGCCTCTCACTAGCCGGCTTCCACCTCTCGGGATGATTCTTCCACACCTGCCGCCATCGCTTTTTTCTGTTGGCGCAGGCGCGCCGCTAAACCAGCATCTTTTCGAGCGATAATCTGTGCGGCAAGGATCGCTGCATTTTTTGCGCCGGCCTTGCCGATTGCCATCGTGGCGACAGGAATGCCCCCCGGCATCTGCACCGTGGCCAAAAGGGCATCGAAGCCCTTCAACGCCGAACTCTCCAAGGGCACACCGATCACTGGCAGAATCGAGTTGGCTGCCATGGCGCCGGCCAGATGAGCAGCCCCGCCCGCTCCTACAATCAGCACCTCCAAGCCACGTTCTTCGGCCGTCGTGGCCAGCTTATGGGCCCGTTCAGGAGAGCGATGCGCCGAGGCCACCGCCATCTCGCAAGCGATGCCCAGTTCGCGGAGCGTCTTGCGTGCCTCCTCCATGACCGGGGCATCAGAACTGCTCCCCAGATAAATGCCAACCCGCGGCTTCTTGTCGTCGTCTGCTGTTTTTGGCACGTGAGTCCTCTGGTCGATGGCTATTATAGCATCTTGTGCGTGGGCAACTGTTTAAGCAAAAGCCCGCGAGCCAATATCGTTGCGGTACTGCATTCCCTCGAACTGTATCCCCTTCACACCAGCGTAGGCTCGGGTACGGGCCGCGGCGAGGTCCTCTCCGATTCCCGTGATGCCCAACACCCGCCCGCCGGCCGTCACAATGGCATCCGAGGAAGAACTCCTCGCGGTTCCGGCATGAAAGATCATGAGATCGTCCTCGCTGCCCTCCTGCTCGAGCCCGTGAATCGGCGTTCCTGTCTGAATCGCTCCCGGATATCCTTCGGCGGCAACCACCACGCAGACCGCGGCGCGGCCATGCCACTCGACCGTCGCTTGGTCCAACCGGTGCTCGGTCGCTGTGAGCAGTAGCTCCACGAGATCGGTTTTGAGTAGCGGCAAGACTACTTGGGTTTCCGGGTCGCCCAGGCGAGCGTTAAACTCCAGGACCCTCGGCTCTCCATCGCTTACCATCAGACCGGCATAGAGGACACCTTGGAAAGGACTTCCTAGCTGTGAGAGTCCCTCGAGCGCAGGTTCCAGGATGTTGCGACGCACCCGCTCCATCATCTTGCCGGTGCCGAGCGGTGCTGGTGCGTAGGCACCCATGCCGCCGGTGTTGGGACCGGTGTCCCCGTCACGAAGGCGCTTATGATCCTGCGCCGGGATCATTGGAATCACGGTCTTCCCATCGGTAAACGCCATCACCGTCATCTCTTCGCCGTCCAGAAACTCTTCGATCACTATGCGCGAACCGGCCTCACCGAAGGCTCTGCCCTCCAGCATCGCGAGGACGGCATCGCGGGCCTCGGCCCTGCTACGAGCAATGACGACTCCCTTCCCTTGCGCCAATCCATCGGCTTTCACGACGATCGGCGCCTCCCGCCGCTCAAGATAATCGAGAGCAGCGGCAACAGCCGTGAACGTCTTGGATTCGGCCGTCGGGATACCGAGCCGGACCATTAGATCCTTGGAAAACGCTTTGCTCGATTCAATACGCGCCGCGGCTTTGTGAGGGCCGAAGATCCGGAGCTTATGTTTGCGGAAGTCGTCCACGATGCCGGCGGCCAGCGGCCCTTCCGGTCCCACGACGGTCAGATCGATGCTCTGCTCTTGCACAAAGGCTCGCAAACCCGAGATATCGGCGGCTGCTAACGGAACGCATTCCGCCAATGCCGCGATCCCGGCATTGCCGGGAGCGCAATAGAGCTTCGTCATCGACGGGCTCTGGACAAGCTTCCATGCTAAGGTGTGTTCGCGCCCGCCGCTTCCTACAATGAGAACTTTCACAAGACTCGACGTGCCGGGTGCATTAGGAGTCTGACTGACGTGAAGAGTCTTCTTTCGCCAACATGAGAGCCTGTCCCCGGTTCGGCAGGTCTAGTGGCGGAAATGCCGCATACCGGTCAGGACCATCGCCATGTTGTGCTCGTCCGCGGCCTGTACAATCTCCTGATCGCGGATCGACCCGCCTGGTTGAATAACGGCCGTAATGCCAGCTTGCGCGGCCGCATCGATCCCATCCCGAAACGGAAAAAACGCATCGGAAGCCATGATGCAGCCGGCCAGGCTGGAGGCGGCTTTCATAGTGGCGAGCTTGACGGAGTCCACGCGGCTCATCTGGCCCGCCCCAATGCCGATGGTTCGGTTGGGGCGCGCAAACACGATCGCGTTTGATTTGACGTGCTTGCATACCTTCCACCCGAAGGCGAACGCTTCATATTCCTCATCCGTCGGCGGTCGTTTGGAGACGACTTTAAGGGCGCGCATGTCCGAAATGGAGCTGAGATCTCGGTCCTGGAGAATCAGTCCGCCGACGATTTTCTTCATGTCCAGCAGATCGAGGGCGCCGCGGCCTTCGGTCTGCAACGGTCCCACGTCCAAGAGCCGCAAATCCTTTTTTCTCTTCAATTCGGCCAAAGCCGCCGCCTCGAAGCCCGGAGCGACCACCACTTCGAGAAAGGTTCCCGTCAGCTCCTTCGCGGTCGTCAGATCGACCGTAGTATTGAACGCGACCACCCCGCCGAAAGCGGAGATCGGATCCGTGTCGCGCGCCCGCAAGTAGGCATCTCTCGCCGTGTCGCCGGTCGCCGCGCCGCAGGGATTATTATGTTTCACGATCGCTACGGCTATTTTAAGGTCGCTCTTACCAAACTCCTTCACTAACTCGAGCGCTGAATTCGCGTCCAGGAAGTTATTGTAGGACATCTCCTTCCCATGGAGTTGCCGTCCGCGCGCGACTGCCGCTTCATGACCGGAGAGCTCGCGATAAAAGGCGCCCTGCTGATGCGGGTTCTCTCCATAACGAAGGGTGTGCACCTTTTCGAACTGGAGCGTCAACAGCGAGGGAAATTTTGCTGTGCTGCCCGTGCGTTGAGCTTCCAGATAGCTGCTAATCGCGCCGTCGTAGCGAGCCGTATGCTGGAAGACCTTGTGCGCGAGCTCCAGGCGCATGGGGGGCGAGACGCCACCAGTGCGCAGAGCTTCCACGACCCGCTGGTAATCCGCCGGATCCACAACGACAATGACATCGGCATGATTTTTTGCGGCTGACCGGATCATGGAGGGGCCGCCGATATCGATATTTTCAATCGCCTCTTCAAAGGCGCTACCGGGCTTCTGGATGACGGCTTCAAACGGATAGAGGTTGATGGCCACCAGATCGATGGGAGTAATGCCCTGGCCCGCCATTTCCGCGACATGCCCGGGATCCTGGCGGCGTCCCAACAAGCCTCCATGAATCTTCGGATGCAGTGTTTTCACCCGGCCATCGAGGATTTCAGGCGATCCGGTATAGTCCGCCACGTCCATGACTTTCAGCCCTGCTTCCCTGAGCGCCTTTGCGGTTCCGCCTGTTGAGAGTATTTCAAATCCGAGGTCCGTCAGAGCCTTTGCAAATTCGAAAATGCCAGACTTATCCGAAACGCTGATAAGCGCTCGTTTCACACGACTTCTCCTTGCTGGTGAGGGTTAGAGCTTGCCCGCTTCGCGGAGGACTTCACGAAATACGCGGTAGAACCGATCATGATCTGCGACGGCTTCCTGCACAATTGCTTTAAGATTGCTTAGCTCCGTTTCGGCCACCACGAAGTTCACGCTCTTGGCGAACGCGGCGGTCTGGTCTAACGTCCGGTACTGTTTGCCAATCAGCCCCACATACATGAAGCGCCGGATCGACATCGGCATCGGCTGGAGGATCTTTAAAACGCCGTTGTTATCGGCCGCTCCACCGTACTCCTCGTGCAGGATCACCAGCCCATAAGGCTGCTGCCAGAGCCGATCGATCGCTTCTTTGGGGTCGTTTACTATATGCACAGTATACCCCAGCTCCGCAAGAGCCGTTTTGACTCTCATTTGCCCGTGGAGCTGGTCCACGCAGACCATCGCCAGTCGCCGGGGCTCCGCCACCGGGTCGGATGCGACACCGACGACGTCTTCCGGCCCAAGCCCTTTCGAGACCTCGGGCGCGGGAGCGACAGGAGCTCGTTTAGCGGCCACCTGAATCTTTTGTTGGCATTTCGGACAGGCGACAGTGACCGAGCCGGTCTTGGGAATCTTCCCGTCCGGGATCGAGAGCTTCGCCGAGCATGCAGTGCAGGTTAAGACCATCGTAGGCCTAGTGCTTTCTTACCGTTTTGCTGTAGCCTCTGTCCACCATGAGGCCGTCGATATCGGTCGTCTTTTCTCCGCGCGCGTGTTTGATCTGATCGATTCCCCGATGGACGACCGATCTGTGGCTGGCATAGAGTAACGCGTCTTCCTCGGTGACCTGGCCCTCGGAAAACACCCGGATCAGAGCCTGATCGAAGGTCTGCATGCCGAACGGCGCCCCGGCTTCCTGAATCTCGTAAATCGTTTTTCCCTCTGACTCTCCGAGTTGAACCACCTCTTTGAGCCGGAGATTCGTCATCAAAATATCGTGGACGGCAATTCGTCCTCCCCCGACCTTCGGCAGAAGCCGCTGCCCAATGATCCACTTCAACGCGTCCGCCAACCGGATACGGATATGACGTTCCTCCTCAGAAGGGAACATACCAATGATCCGATTGATGGTCCGCGCGGCATCGATGGTATGCAACGTGCTCAATACCAAATGCCCGGTCTCGGAGGCTCTGAGCGCCAACTCTAACGTTTCACGGTCGCGCATTTCGCCGACCAGAATGACTTTCGGCGCGGCGCGGAGCGCGGCACGCAGGCCGTTCGAGAAGGTATCGAAATCGCTGCCGAGCTGGCGTTGATTGAACGTGGCCTTGGCCTTGTGGTGCACGAATTCGATGGGATCTTCCAGGGTAATGATGTGCACCGGCTTGGTCTGATTGATCTCGTTCAGCAAGGCCGCAAGCGACGTGGTTTTGCCAACGCCGGTGGGCCCGGTCACGAGAACCAGCCCATTTTTCTCCTCCGCCGTCTTCTTAAAAACATCCGGCAATTTGAGATCTTCAATGGAGGGAATCTTATTTTCTAATTTTCTCATCGCGATGGAGTAATGGCCTTGCTGCTGGAAAATGTTCACGCGAAGACGGGTTTGGCGGGGCATCACGTACGACTGGTCGCATGATCCCTCTTGAATCAGATTGTTGTAGAGCCGCCGGTCGTTATTGATGAGATTGATCGCAAAGACCTCCGTCTGAAACGGGGTAAGCTTGTCAATGGAGGGCTCCAGGGAGACGGGCATCAGCTCGCCGTTTGCCTCCACCTGCAGCGGATAGTCCACTGTCAGATTGAGATCCGAGACATTGTGCCGTGAGTCCACCATCGTGGCGAGCAGGAGATCGACTTCGTGTTTTCTCATTCCAGCCCTTCCTTGCGTTCGCCCCCGATGTTCTTACCGTGCCCGACTCTCATCCCGCCAAATCATCAGGTGGCGACTTCAGAAACGGCGCGAACTTACCCTTATCCATACACTTGTCGTACGCTTCTTCGGGGCTGATCCATTTCTTTTGCAGCACTTCCATAATCGCGTCATCCAGAGTCTGCATGCCGTACTTTTTTCCCACTTGAATGATCGATGGAATTTGGAAGGTCTTGTTCTCTCGAATCAGGTTCGAGATCGCGGCGTTGCACACCATCACTTCCAAGGCACAGCACCGGCCTTTCATATCGATCCGCTTGAAGAGGTTTTGCGCGACTACGAGCTTGAGGCTCGTGGACAGACTGTTCCGCACCTGGTTCTGCTCATCGTGCGGAAACACCTCGATCACCCGATCCACTGTCTTCGCGGCGCTCGTCGTATGGAGCGTGGCAAAGACGAGATGGCCGGTGGCGGCCGCTTCGAGGGCCAAGCTGATCGTTTCGAGATCCCGCATTTCTCCTACGAGAATGATATCGGGGTCCTCGCGCAGCGCGCCGCGCAGCCCCGCGGCGTACGATTTGGTATGGGTGCCGATCTCCCGGTGGTTCACGACGCACCCTTGGCTCTGGTGCACAAACTCGATCGGATCTTCGAGCGTGATGATGTGATCCTTCCGATGCTTGTTGGCGTGATCGAGCATGGCAGCAAGCGTCGTGGATTTGCCGCTCCCGGTAGGACCCGTGACCAGGATCAGGCCTTTGTGCAACATGCTGGCCCGGGTGAGGATGGCCGGAAGGCCAAGGTCGCGCGCAGTCGCGATCTTGTTCGGGATCTGGCGGAACGCAGCCCCGATCCCGTATTTCTGATTAAAAAAGTTGGCACGGTACCGCGCCACGCCGGGAATTTCATAGCCGAAATCGACGTCCCCGGTCTCCTCGAAGACCTTGATCTTCGGCTCAGGGCAGATCTCATAGAGCATTTTTTTCAGCTCGTCATTATCCAGGACGTTGTATTTGACGCGCTCCAGGTCCCCATGCAATCGGATAATCGGAACCTGTCCGGCCACTAAATGCAGGTCCGAGGCCCCTTGGTCATTCACTAACGTAAAGAACGCGTCGATCTTTGCCATGAACCTACCTTTCGGGCATGCTGAAATCGTGCATTAGGAAAGGTACCATAACCCTTTAGACAGGTCAATGAAAACGCTTACGGGCGCTCTTCTTTTTTGCACTTGCATGGCCGGTGACCCGTTATTTCCGCAGCTTGCAACGCGTCGCATAGCGGCGTTTGCCGCCGAAGCTGACCCACGGGAAACGCGGCCGTCCCACGGAAACAGAGCCGTCCAGGCTCGGGGTGGGTGAGTGAAAATAGCGTGCGCTCTCGGGCGCATGCGTTCGCCGGAGGCTGACCAGGGAGCAAGGATGCGTCTTGGCGCATCCTGGGTGGGTGGGTGAAATAGAGTGCTCTGGGGCGCACGGCGTTCTAATTGACTTCATCCAGGCCTCTGATTAAAATGAACCGGCTTTCATCGAGACGCTAAGCTGCCTTCCGCAGCCGGCGCTCCCGGGCGGCGTTCGTCGCCGGAGGCTTCCGCAGCCGGGCGCGCGGCGTTCTAAAGGACACCTACGTGGCGTCACAGTTCGTCCACCTGCACGTTCACACGCAATACAGTCTGCTCGACGGCGCCAATCAAATCGAAGCCTTAGTGCAGACAGCAAAAGGCTTCGGCATGCCTGCCGTAGCCATTACCGACCACGGCAATCTCTTTGGGGCCATCGATTTCTACCAAAAAGCGAAGGCGGCGGGTATCAAACCCATTATCGGCTGCGAAGCCTATATGGCGCCCAAGAGCCGATTCGATCGGGAAGGCCAATTTGCCCACAACGAGTACTATCACCTGATTTTGCTCGCCGCCAATCGCACGGGCTATCAGAACCTGTTAAAACTCGCGAGCACCGCCTATCTCGACGGGTTTTATTACAAGCCCCGGATCGATAAGGAAGCGTTGCGTGAACATCACGAAGGCCTGATTGGGCTCTCTGGATGCCTCAGCGGCGAAGTGCCATTCTTGATCGGCAGGGACCGTTTAGCGGATGCCATTCGAACGGCGGCAGAATATCGCGAGCTCTTCGGGAAGGAGAACTACTTTTTGGAGGTTCAGGAAAACGCGGTTCCGGAGCAGCAGATCGCGAATCAAGGTTTGCGTGAGATACATAGGCAGCTCGGCATCCCCCTGGTGGCCACGAACGACTGTCATTATCTCAAGAAAGACGATGCCAAGATCCATGACATTCTGCTGTGCCTTCAAACCGGCAAGACAGTGAATGAGCCGAACCGCATGCGGTTTCATACCGATCAACTCTATGTCAAATCCACTGACGAGATGCTCGCCGCGTTTCACGAATGGCCCCAGGCGGTCTGGAACACCAGCCACGTGGCGGAGATGTGCGAGCTGTCGTTCACCTTCGGGAAGCCGCACCTTCCACAGTACCGCGTTCCCGAGGGAGATACGCTGGAAACTTATCTTGACAAGCTTGCCCTCGAGGGCTTAACCGCCCGATTGCGGGAGCGACCCTCCGCGATTCCCGAAATCCGATACCAGCAGCGGCTTCGCGACGAATTAACGATCATTACGTCCATGGGCTTTGCCGGCTACTTTTTGATTGTCTGGGATATCATTAACTTCGCCCGAGGCCGTGGCATCCCGGTCGGTCCCGGACGCGGATCCGCCGCCGGCAGCCTCGTCGCGTATGCGCTGCGTATCACCGACCTCGACCCCTTGGTCTATGGCCTCTTATTCGAGCGCTTCCTGAATCCTGAACGCATCTCGCTGCCAGACATCGACATGGACTTTTGCATGGACCGCCGTCAGGAAGTGATCAATTACGTCGTGGAGAAGTACGGCAAGGACTATGTCTGCCAGATCATTACGTTCGGTACGATGAAGGCGAAGGCGGCCATTCGCGATGTCGGACGGGTGTTGGAAATGCCGTACGCCGAGGTGGACCGTATTGCAAAGCTTGTCCCCGATCAATTGAATATCACCTTGGACGAAGCCCTGGAAGCAGAACCCCGCCTGAAGGACCTGGTGCAAACTGATCCGAAGGTGCGCACGGTCTTCGAGACGGCCCGGGCGCTGGAGAATTCACCACGCCATGCCTCGACCCATGCGGCGGGCGTCGTGATCTCCCACGATCCCTTGACTCGCCATGTGCCGTTATTTAAAGGTGCAAAAGACACCGACGAAGTTGTGACGCAGTTCCCTATGGGGGACGTGGAGAAAGTAGGCTTAGTGAAGTTTGATTTCCTTGGCCTCAAAACCTTGACCATGATCGCGCACGCCGAGCGCCTGATTAACGCATGCAGCGGTTCGACCGATTCGTTCTCGGTGGGTGCCATTCCGCTCGACGATGCGCTGACCTTTGGGCTGCTGTCCTGCGGCAAGACCGCGGGGGTGTTCCAGCTGGAAAGTCCCGGCATGCGCGATCTGCTCACCGGTCTTCGCCCAGATCGGTTCGAAGAGATTATTGCCATCATCGCGCTGTACCGACCTGGCCCGATGGATCTTATTTCAGACTTCATCAAACGTAAGCAGGGGAAAATTCCCATCATGTACGAAGTGCCGGCTCTTGAAGAGCTGCTGACCGAGACATACGGTGTTATTGTCTATCAGGAACAGGTGATGGCGATTGCCAATAGGGTGGCGGGCTTTTCCCTGGGCCAGGCGGATATTCTCCGGCGAGCGATGGGCAAGAAAAAACCGGAGGAAATGGACAAGCTCCGGGCCAAATTTCTCGAAGGGGCGAAAGCGCGGCAGATCTCCGATAAGAAGGCCGCGAAATTGTTTGAGCTGATCCAAAAGTTCGCGGGGTACGGGTTTAACAAATCGCACGCGGCCGCGTATGCCATGGTGACCTATCAGACGGCCTATCTCAAGGCGCACTATCCCCACGAATTCATGGCGGCTTTGCTAACGAGCGAGATGGGGAATACCGATAAGGTGGTCCGATATATTAATGAATGTCGAGAGCTGGGGATCCGGGTGTTGCCTCCGGACGTAAACGAGAGCGAGAAGGACTTTTCAGTCGCTGCCGACGGGATTCGGTTTGGCTTGGCGGCGATCAAAAATGTTGGCGAGGGCCCGATTGCAACGATTCTGACGGCGCGGGGTGCTGATGGGCCCTTTGTTTCATTCTTTGATTTCTGCCATCGAGTGGATATGCGAAAATTCAGCAAGCGCGCCGTGGAATGCCTCATCAAGGCCGGCGCGTTCGATTCGACCGGCGCTCGGCGGGCGCAGCTCGCGACGGTCCTAGATCGGACGGTGGATCAAGCCATGGCTGCGCAACGTGCCGCCTCGCAAGGCCAGACCAGCATCTTCGCGTCCCTGGAAGGTGACGGCGCGCGTACGAAGCACGGCACGCTCCCCGTTGATGAAAGCCTCCCCAGTGTGCCTGAATGGAGGGAGGAGCAACTCCTCGCGCATGAGAAAGAACTCATCGGATTTTACATCACAAGCCATCCCCTCGCACGTTATGCGGAAGCGACCGGTCGGTTCTCGAGTTGCCGAACTGACTTGCTGAATGAGATTGCGGACGCCAAAGAAGTCAAGCTGTGCGGGATCATCGGGTCGATTAAGCAAACGATGACGAGGAAAGGCGATCGGATGGCGTACCTCATCTTAGAGGACCTCCATGGAAGCGTGGAGGTGATCGTCTTTCCTGACCTTTATCACACCGCGTCGGCGCTGATCACCCCGGAATCGACGGTACAGATCACCGGCACCTTGGATCGAGGCGAAAAGGCCATCCGGATCAAAGCGACCAAAATCTTTTCCTTGGCAGACCTGATGGTCAGCGGCTACTCCCGGGTGACCATTCAAGTTTCCTCGGATGAGGCTTCCTCGCACGCCCTCCTCAAGCTACGCGAGGTCCTGCATCGGCATCCGGGAGCCTGCCCGGTCTATCTTGCGCTCACGATCTCAAACCATTCCGAATCGGTGATCGCGGTGGGTCCCGACCTGCGTGTCCTACCCAACGACCGGCTGGTCGGGGACGTCGAAGCGTTGGTCGGCAAAGGCGCCGTATCACTGCAATAGGAGTCTCGTGCGCGAATATCTCGACTTTGAAAAGCCGATCGCCGAGCTCGAGGATAAGCTCGAAAAGCTTGCCGCCTCCTCTCACGCGCGCGGCGGGCGTCAGGAAGATCTCAACAAGCTCCGGGCGCGACTCCATCAGCTGCAGGCCGAGATCTATGCGGGTCTGTCGGCCTGGCAGCGGACACAGGTCGCACGTCATCTGCAGCGGCCCTCAACTCTGGACTACATCGGCCGCCTGTGCGATAGCTTTATCGAACTGCACGGAGATCGCGCCTTCGCCGACGATCATGCGATCGTCGGCGGCCTTGCCCGCTTCAATGGCCGCCCGGTCGTCGTGATAGGCCACCAGAAGGGCAAAACGCTGAAGGAGCGCATGTATCGAAACTTCGGCATGCCCAATCCTGAAGGGTACCGGAAGGCGCTGCGCCTGATGCGGTTGGCCGAAAAGTTCGGCAGACCGGTGTTGACCTTTATTGACACCCCCGGCGCCTACCCCGGAATCGGCGCGGAAGAGCGGGGTCAAGCCGAAGCGATCGGCCGCAATCTTCTCGTGATGGCATCGCTGCAGGTCCCGATTGTCACCGTGGTGATCGGCGAAGGGGGGAGTGGCGGCGCCTTGGCGATCGGGGTCGCGGATCGTCTGCTGATGCTACAACACGCTGTCTATTCCGTCATCTCCCCGGAGGGCTGCGCCGCCATTCTGTGGAACGACCAGAGCAAGGCCACGGACGCCGCCGAGGCCCTCAATATGACCGCCGACGATCTTCAGAAACTCGGTATTACCGACCAAGTGATTCCCGAGCCACTCGGTGGCGCTCACCGGGACCCGATGCTGAGCTGCGATACGGTCAAGAAGGCGATTGAGGCCCACTTGAGCGAGCTTTTGGAGCTGTCCACCGAAGACCTCTTAAAGCGACGCTATGACAAGTACCGCCGCATCGGCGTCCTGGCCGAGTAAACGCTCTCCCCGGCACTGCGGCTGTCTTTACCTTCACCCTGACTTATTTCCCTCACAGGAACTTATCTTCCGGGTTCCTTGCTCGTTATCAGCTTCAGCAATTTCAACGCATTTCTCCCCGAGCTAGCGACCGCTTCTGGCACCGTCATTGCAGCCGCCAACGGGGCGACGGCAACCTACCTTTCTGAAGGAGTCTCAATGGTCTCCGCAGGCGCAGTTTTGGGTCCGCCGCCTACTTGGTATGCCGGCTTACAAAACCTGACCCCTGCTCACTCTATGGTTGTTTCTGTCGATAAGGTGATAGATCACTAATGAGTACGCCTATATGCCTGATTGGCAGACTCCTAATTCAGAAATGAAGACTGCGGCCGCTTCGAAGGTTATCATTGCGACCACCGACGCGGAAAAAGAAGAGATCTATCGTCTCCGCTATGAGGTCTATATCGAGGAGATGAAAGGAGAGCGCCGTCATACCGAAGCCAATGTCGCAGAACGCCGGTTTCGAGATGAGCTGGATGACCATGCAGTCCAGTTTTACGTCAGACAAGATGGAAAGATTCTCGGGTGCGTACGACTCAATCTTCGACGAGATGGTCCGTGGGAATGCGAAGACCGCTTTGAGCTGGAGAAATTCGTCCCCGCTTATCCCATTCAGTTAACCATGGCTTCGAGATTCGCCGTGCACCAGACCGCGCGTGGGAGCGCCGTGATGATGCAATTGTGTTGTGCCCTGGCTGAGTTCATGCAGAAGCATGAGCAGCGGTTCTGTTTCCTGGACTGTCATCCCAAGTTACTGCCCTTGTATTCACGCTTGGGCTTTAGAATCTACAAGCCCGGCTTCAAGCATCCGAAATATACCTACGTCATTCCGATGGTCATGGTGTTCGGCGATCTTGAACACTTCGAACGCGTCAGCTCGCCGCTTCTGCCGATCATGCAGCGTTATCCGCACACCACGGTGTGGCGCGATCTCTTGCTGAGGAATTTCCCCGCGGCCGCCCACACCTTTATGTCCCCCACCGTGGACGTGGAGGCTTTTTGGGGGCTTCTAGGCGCGAACCTGATCGGCCCCACGGCTGACATCGAACGTCCGGAAGTTCTGGCTGGATTGACGGAAGGAGAGACTAAGCACATGGTGTCCACGGGCCAGGTCGCTTCCTGCCATGCCGGGGATCCTATTCTTTGCACCGGTGAGCAAGGCCGAGAGATCTTTTTGATCCTGGAAGGGAGCTTCCAGGTTCTGGGAGAAATATCCCCCCACGATCAGGACGAAATGGTCGTCAGGATTCTCGTCCCCGGCGACATCTTCGGTGAGATGGCGTTCCTCACTTACGGACGTCGCTGCTCGACCGTTGTCGCCATGGAGAATTCTACCCTGCTCATCCTGAACGCCAAGGCGTTGGACAGGATCCTCAAAACGGAGCCCCAGCTGGCGTACAAACTCTTCCGCAATCTGGCTCGCATTGTTGAAACCACATATTACGAAACTATTTTACTGGCGGACCGCCCACTTAGTTCGATGCCAACCCATCGCGAAGTCTTGCTGCCAGGAATACTGCCAATGCCATACGATTTTGCTCAACCTGTCCAGGGCTCGCTGACCATATCCGATTTGGATCGCACCATGGCCGACATCTTTCGAGGCCTAGCGAAAGAGGAAACTGAGCTGTTGTTTTCTGTCGGTCGGCCTGTGAGGTGCCATCCCGGTCAAATCGTATTTCAGGCCGGAGACCTCAGCGGGGAAATGTTTGTGATCCTCCAGGGGAGCTTGATTGAGTTGGCTCCCTCCAATCGCATGGAAGCGGATGTCTCCGCGGTGTATCTCCGTGGGGATGTTGTGGGAGAGACCCCCTTTGTTGCAGCGGGGGTCCACAAAAGATCGGTGATCGCAATGGAGGAATCAGGCCTGTTGGGGCTCAGTACCGAAGCTCTCCATGACCTTGCGCTCACGGTCCCGCGTCTCGCGGCGAAGGTCTTTCGAAACCTCGCCGGCATCGTCGCCGCTCGGTTCCAACATGAGATTGAATTTTCCGGCACGGCCCTGATGCCCGCGTCCATGTCCCTCCTTGGCGCTATCTGCCGTGAACAACCATAATCCCCTCCCTCGCTTTTCGCTTTGATGAGGAGTCCGCGCTCTTGACATGGAACTATGACAGCGCATTTTCCCGTAACCGCGGCCTGATCCAACCCCACGAGCAACAATGTTTGCGTCACGCCTGCGTTGCGATTGCCGGCCTAGGAGGTGTCGGTGGCGCTCATCTCGTCACCTTGTTACGCCTGGGCATTGGTCGTTTCCACCTCGCTGATCCCGACCACTTCGAACTTCCCAACATGAATCGTCAGTACGGGGCGGACATGTCCACCCTAGGGAAATCGAAGGTGGAGGTCATGGCAGCAGTGGCGCGCAGGATTAATCCCGACGTGGAGTTGAGCTTATTTTCGGAAGGCCTGACAGCGCAGAATTGTGATGCGTTTTTCCAGGGCGCTGACGTGGCGGTGGATGGGATAGACTTCTTTGCTATTAAACCCCGTCGTCTGTTCTTCCACCAGGCGCGTGAACGTGGTCTATTTGCCTTGACCTCTGCCCCGCTCGGTTTCAGCGCGACAATGCAAATCTTTTCACCGACGGGGATGAGTTTTGACGAATATTTCGACGTGCGCGACGGGATGGCTCAGGAGGAGGCCCTGATTGCGTTTCTGCTAGGGCTGGCGCCGAAGGCTTTGCATATGCCCTATCTTGACCCATCTTTTGTCGATGGATCAGTTCAAAACGGCCCCTCGTCCGGCCTGGCGTGCCAGATCTGTAGCGGCATGGTAGCCGCGGAAATCGTGAACCTCTTGCTGAAACGAAGCCCTCCGAAGGCGGCTCCCTGGTATTGTCAATTTGACGCCTATCGCCGGCAGTTTGTTCAAGGCCAGCTGTGGCGTGGTAATCGCCATCCCTTACAACGGCTGAAGCGCTGGTATGTGAAGAAGCACTGGGGACACGTGTTTAAAGACGGCGCATAGCTTGTGGCTGTCTGGAAAGCTGTCCCATCCTATCGTGAACATCGCCATGCTCGGACCAGGAAATCCCAGGATGCCGAGGAGACCCGTCAGTCATGATGCCAAATGCCACTAAAGAGACGGCACTCGAACAACTCGTCGCAACAGCGATCCGCGCGCCTTCAGGCGACAATACTCAGCCATGGCATTTTGTTCTGGATCGGGGCCGCAACCGTATTGCCGTGTACGTGGACGAAGCCAAAGATCGTTCGCCCATGAATGCCGGGCAGCATATGGCCGCCATCGCCTGCGGGGCGGCTGTGGAGAATATGCTTCGTGTGGCTGGAGAGAGAGGATGGGAGGCGAGACTTGAAGCAGGATCTGACGCGGCCTTGGCAGTGATTTCCTTGGAACACGCAGGCGAAGATGGAGATGCCAATGGAAAGGCTGAGGAAACAATCGCAAGTCGCGTGACGAACCGTCGGCTGTATGACGGCCGGCCTACAAGCCCTGAATTGCTAGCAAGATTAAAGAGCGAAACACCCGCTCTCGATGACGTGAGCACTCATTGGATCGACGGGCCGGAAAGACTCTCACAATTGGCCTCAGTGATGGGCCGTGCCGATGGCCTCATATATAGCGAGAAGCCGCGGAGACGGGCAATTCTGTCGCATATCCGCTTTGATGCCGCGTGCGATGCGGAAGTTGAAGATGGTCTTTCAGTGACGTCGTTGGAGGCGTCCGCCGCAGAACTGATCGCCATTCGAACGATGTTTCGAGGGCCTAACTGGCTATTTAAGTTGAGCGGTGCTCCGCACCTCCTTGGCTTGCGTGCTTGCAAATTAGTCAAAAGCGCTTCAGGGCTCTGCGTGGTGGTCGCCCCGGAGGCTCCACGTACTCCTTACATGGATCTCCTGGTGGGCAGAGCGATGCAGCGCGCCTGGCTGTCATTGCATGCATCAGGTTTGGCCGTGCAGCCCATGATGTCGTTGGTGGTTCTGGAGAGCCTCTTGAATCAGGGTGACCCGAAGTTGATGGGCTCACATGGAGGCGAAATATCACGCGCATTATGCACGGAGTTCCGAGCCCTCATCCCAGAGGTTGGGAACGGTCGCCCGGCATTTCTCATGCGCTTCGGCTTTGCCCCGCCTCCCAGTGGCCGCACTGGCCGCCGACCGTTGAGTGCCGTCACAACGTGGTCTCATCCTGAGCGTGCTAGATAATCGTTCCCAAAGGAAACCCGCTGCCAAGCGATTCATGGGATGGCGGGATCTGACGATCACCCCGGCGCTCGAAACTGGCCTTTTCCTTCTCTCGTGGCTGTGCACGTTTTGGCTGCACCATCGGTATGAGTTCGGCCTCTTCGCGAATCTGCTTCTGTTCTATGGATTTCTGGTGGCCTGGACTCTTGTTGTTCTGAAAATTCTTCGCGTCGTGTTCCCGTTGCGAGAAGGCACCTATTCGTACGCCAGGCATCCTCGGGAGACCTACCTCTGGACGCTCCAAGCTTTCCTGTGCATCACTAACCTCAGTCTGTTTTACGAAAATGCCTTGCTGCCACCGCCGCTCCGAAAGTTCTTCTACCAACTCTTGGGCAGCCGCATGGGGAAAGGCATCATCTCCATTGGTGGACGATTGTTGGATCCCTATCTGGTCACGCTCGAAGAGACTGTCATCATAGGTGAGGAGGCCTTGTTGATCCCGCATGCTGTGGCTACAGATGAGTCGGGAGACAAACTGGTTCTGGGTAAGATCGAAGTCAAACAAGGGGCGATCATCGGGGCGCGGACGACCATTATGCCCGGGGTGATTATCGGCGAGCGCTCCATGGTCAAGGCGATGTCCTTGGTGACGATGAACACCAAAATTCCTCAGAACGAAGTGTGGGCCGGCATCCCAGCACGGAAGGTCAGCGACCTCCAGAGGTCATCCTCTGAAACCTAACCGGAGGCGACGGATTCTATTTTTCTCCGAGGCTGTCACGCTGGCCCATGTCGCCA
>Ga0207684_10001745_pt1 | contig 22987 bp, 25 predicted proteins | sample KBSK5501metaG_FD_184342 | JGI IMG/M metagenome (GOLD analysis project Ga0207684, IMG submission 184342) | Corn, switchgrass and miscanthus rhizosphere microbial communities from Kellogg Biological Station, Michigan, USA - KBS K5-50-1 metaG... | ecosystem: Host-associated > Plants > Roots >...
TCCCCAGCCCTTTCGGGCCGGGCCCCCGGACCTCACGATCCGAGAGTGGGGGCCTTGCGGCTCCCTCGTCGGCGACCTACAAGAGTCGTTTCCTTCTCTTGCTGGCTTTCTGACAGGTCGCACGGGGTACGTTAGCGGCTGGCCCAACAAGCCGCAATACGGAACGTTTGTTCACAAACAACCGCTCGTTTTCCCCTTCATGCCGCCGCGACCGCCCCTCGCATAAGTCGTAACGGGACCTGTAAGGACCCGTGTCTCGAGTTGACGCTCAACACCCTTACCGTTTGCGTTATCTGCAGTAGGGGCGTGGGCCGCCAACGCACCGTGCCCCAGGTAACGAATCAATGAAAATCAACCGCTGGCGGGGCCGCGCCGGGCAGTCGCTTGTCGAGATGGCGATGGTCCTGCCAATCCTCGCCTTCCTGACCTTCGGCCTGGTCGATTTCGGCCGCGGCTACTACTTCCAGGTCTCGATCACCAATGCCGCCCGCGAAGGTGCCCGGGTGGGCATCCTGAACATCTACGTTGGCCCGCAGACTCCGAGCTGCTCCAGCTCAAACAACTACGCGACATGCCCGGTCCAGACCGACGCGAACATCATCACCGCCACTTTCCACGAGCTGAACTACAGCGCCATCGCCCCCACCTCCGTCACGATCTGCCCGCCCCACGACTCGACCGCCTCCACGGCCGGATGTCCCGACAGCAGCAACCGCGTCGATAACTGGGTGGCCGGGAACCCCGTCAACTACTACATCACCGTCACCGTGAAGTACGACTTCCAGCTCTACACCCCGCTCATGCAGCAACTCGTCGGCAACCCGGTGCACATGAGCGTCTCGGTGCAGATGAGGACGAACTACTGATGCATCGGCCGCAGGGTCGGCGCAAATCGCGGGGGCAAGCCATGGTCGAGTTCGCCCTGCTCGCCTCCCTCCTGTTCCTGCTGGTGATGGGCATCTTCGATTTCGGGCGGGCCATCGCCGTGTACATCAACATCGCCGAGGCTGCCCACGAGGGTGCACGACAGCTGGTGCTGCGCAGCAACTACACGAGCACTCCACCCGATGCCGTGATCATCAACGCGACCCTGGCGAAGATCGGCGGCGGCGGCATGGTGCTAACGGAAGACCCATGCTTGTCGAACCCGACGCCGTGCACCTCACCATCGATGCCCGCTGTGCCGAACACCGGGTTTATTTGGATCTCGCCCAACCGAACCCCGGGGAACAACCAAGTGACTGTGCGGGTCACTTATCTCTTCGCCCCGATGACAGGGATGATCTCGGACCTCACCGGTGCCGCGTTCGTGATGTCGGCGGGCTCGTCGATGCGGGCGGAGTACTGACGTGCTGACAGCGACGCGGCGCAGCCGCTCAGGGCAGGCGATTGTCATCATGGCCTTGGCCATGGTCTCGATCTGCGGAATGCTCGCGCTCGCGATCGATGCCGGTCGCCTCTATTTCCAGCGCCGACTGATGCAGGACGCCGTTGACTCGGGTGCGCTCGCCGGGGCGCAGAGCCTTGTGGCAACCAACGCCAACCCAAACGGGCAACCGAACTACGCGCTCTATTACGCGCTCGACGACACCTTCGCGGTCTTCAACCAGAACCCGGCCAATAATGATCCGACCACGTCGTTTTATACGTCGCCAGTCAACAACACGGTGACCGATACCCAGGGCGGCTACACGATCACGGCAGTGGCGCCGTCGGGCTATAACAACAAGCAGGTCCAGGTCACGGTCAGCTACAACGCGGTAGCGACGTTCGTGCAGGTTCTCGGCTTTAGTCAGATCGCCATCGTCGCCACGGCCACAGCGGAGGCGGGCACCAACGCAAAGAGCTACGCCATCTTCGCGTACACCAAGGGTGGCAGTGGCAACACCATCTTCAACGATCAGAATGGCATCGCCCAGATCGACGACGGCCAGGATGGCGCTGATGTTTGCGATGCCAGCGCCAGCGGACTCACCCTGAGCAATGCGAAGTTCCACGTCCCGAACCCGACGCAAGCGTCACTCAACGTGAATGGTCATTTGACCGTCTATGCCGCCAGTGACAACCATGCGCTTTTCCAGTACTGGCAAAGTCCAACCCCCTTCGGCAGCGGACAGGACCCCGAACCCGATTACCTGATGCCGGACACATCGACTATCCCCATGGCCGCGGCACGGACAAAGATTGGAAACAACATTGCCCCCGGCACAGCTGCAGGGGTGGTCCAGGGGGTCACGATCTGGAATCACACCTCGCAGACGCGCGACATCTATGTCTACTATCCTGGAAAATACACGACGACGGTCAATGTGCCCGACCGTCCAAGAGGCGACCTCCCCAGCGCGCTCTATGTGTTCATGAATGGCATCTACTACTTCACGAGTGGCGCAAGCTTCCTGACGACCGGCGGCTACATGGCCAACACCAGCGACGCCCAGCCCCACTACGCCAGCGCGTCCCCTTCCTACGGCACGACGGACCTGCCCCCCGCCGCCAACGGCACGAACGGCATCGAATTCATCATTGACGGTGGTGGCGCTTACTCGGCGGACAACTCCAACCTCTCCAACGACGGAAGCGTCTTCTTCGTCGCGCCCAGTTTTGTTCCGACCGGCAGCACCCACATCGCCTTCTACATTGCCTCGACGAACCTCAACACCGGGACGGTCTGGAACGAAGCCTTTAACGCCCAATCGTCAACTGTCCCGAGGTATCAGGTTTGGGGGACGGTCTTCGACGCTGACGGCTCGGGCTCGATGACTCTCACCGGGACCCAGCTCGGGCCGCATGATCCTCGGCCGGACCTGGATGGGTCGGGGGCCCAGTACGCGATCAATGGAGAGTTCATTGGTGCCTTTCTGAACATGAACGGCGGCAACGTGCTGGGCAATGCCCAGGGAACGCCGACCACTTGCCCACCCGGCACCCTGGGCGCGGGCCAACCGGCGCTTCTGGTCCAGTACAACTGGCGCTTTGCCCCCGCTCCGGGCGTCAACTCCTACCTCGTGAAATAGCTCATCGTTTTAGTGGAGGAGCTTCTCGACCAGCAAGATCAGCCCAAGGGCGGCGAGCGCGACACCAGCCAGCCGCTCGGCGCCTTCCCTGATCCGCTCGCCGAGCCGCGCGCCGAGCCGAATTCCAAGCTGGGTGGCCACGAACGTCTGGATCCCGATCAGCACCAGGATCAGCAGGATCGAAAACCGCAGCAGTCCAATGGTGAACCCGATCGCGAGCTCGTCCGTGCTGATGCTGATGCCGAGCCCGATGGCGGCCAGTCCCCGGGTGCGACCGAGCAAATCCAGCCGCTCCTCTTCCCCGTCATCCTTCCTCGGCCAGAGCATGTAGACGCCGAGCCCGATCAAAACCAGGATCGCGAGGTAGTCGGCAGCGCTGCCGGCCATGTTGCCGACTAGACGGCCGCCAAAGAAGCCGACGAGCGGCATGCCGACTTCGAATGCCGTAAACAGCAAGGTCACGCGCAGCCGGTCGGCTTTTTTGAGCCCGGCGATCCCGAGCGCGGCCGCGACGGCGAACGTGTCCAGCCCGAGCGGCACGATCAGGCCGACGAGCTTGAGCATCACTGCGCCAAATTACACTGCAACCGTGACCGCGCTCGAGTTGATCCGCGAGAAGCGCGATGGCCAGGCACATGCCGACGAGGCGATCCGGTTTCTGGTCAAGGGCGCGAGCGACGGCACCATACCGGACTACCAGCTGGCCGCCTGGCTGATGGCGGTGCGTCTGCGCGGCATGTCGGACCGGGAAACCACCACGCTGACGCTGGCGATGGCGGCGAGCGGACGCCAGCTCGATCTCTCGTCGATTCGCGGCCGCAAGGTCGACAAGCACTCGACCGGCGGCGTCGGCGACAAAGCGACACTCGTTGTTGCTCCGTTAGTGGCGGCGGCGGGCGTGCCCGTCGCGAAGATATCCGGCCGCGCACTGGGCCACAGCGGCGGAACGCTCGACAAGCTCGAGTCGATTGCCGGCTTCCAGGTCGATCTATCGATCGATCGTTTCATTGACCAGGTCCGTCGCATCGGCATCGCCATCGCGGGGCAAACGTCCGATATGGTCCCCGCCGACCGTGCGCTCTACGCGCTGCGCGACGCGACGGCCACCGTCGATTCGGTGCCACTGATCGCCAGCAGCGTCATGAGCAAGAAGCTGGCCGCCGGGGCCGACGCGATCCTGCTCGACGTCAAGTGCGGGCGCGGCGCGTTCGTCGCGACCATTCCTGAGGCTGAGGCGCTGGCCCAGGCTCTGGTCCGTATTGGCACGAACGCGGGCCGCGAAACGGTCGCCTACGTCACCGACATGGAGCAGCCGCTGGGGCGCGCCGTCGGCAATGCGCTCGAAGTCAAAGAGGCGATCGACACGCTGGCGGGCCGCGGTCCCGCCGACCTGGAGATGCTCTCCCTGCGGCTCGGCGCGGAGATGCTCCAGCTCGCCGGCCATCCCCCCGTCGATCTGCACCGGCTACTGACTGACGGTTCTGCGTTACGCAAACTTGCGGAACTCATCGCGGCGCAGGACGGCGACCCGCGCGTCACGCAAGACACCAGCCGGCTGCCGACGGCGCCGGTGCAGCAACCGGTGACGGCCCGAACCACCGGCTACGTGGCCCGCGCCGACGCGCTCGAGATCGCGCTCGCCGGCAAAGCGTTGGGCGCCGGTCGGGATACGAAATCCGCGCCCATCGACCTGGCCGTCGGCGTCGTGCTGGAAAAGAAGATCGGCGACCCGGTCGAGGCGGGCGAGGTCCTGGCCGTGATCCACGCGCGAACGGCCGACGCCGCGCGTAACGTTACGGAACGCGTTGCGGCGGCCTTCACGATAGCGAGCCAGGCGCAGCCCCGAGCGCTGCTGCTGCGGCGAGTTACGAAATCCGGCATCGAACGGCTCGATACGTAACGCATCCGGAAAGGCCGTCGTCCGATGCTGATCTCGTGCATCGGGCATCGCGCGGACAGGTGGGCGCCGAATTCGCCATGGTTCTGGCGTTTGTCTTTGCCCTGGCCATCATGAGCGTCCAGTTCTTTGGCCTCGCGCTGAGCGCCGCCAAGGTGAACCACGCCGCCCAGGAAGCGGCCTTCGTCGCGGGCAGCAGCCCCGAAGCCGCCGGCGGCAACTCGACGCCGTGCTGGGCCGTCAGCGGCGGGATCGCTCATCCAGAAGGCTATGCGGACGCCGCCGTCTGCCGGACCGTGCTCGAGAACCTCGGCGACATGAATCCAGCACTCGTCACCGTCTCGGTCTCGCCGACGCTCTTGAATCGCAGCAAGAACGTGCCGATCCACGTCACGATCGCTTACCGGCAGGCCGTCACGTCGCCGCTGCTGAGACTCTTCATGGGCGAAACGTTTACGACGACTAGCGACGCCTGGAGCCAATAAACAAACTCAATCCCCTCCCCCGCTCGCGCGGCTCTTTTCCCTCCGCCGCTCGCGCGGCTCTTTTCCCTCCCCGCTTGCGCGGCTCTTTTCCCTCCCCCGCTTGCGCGGCTCTTTCCCTCCCCGCTTGCGCGGCTCTTTTCCCTCCCCCGCTTGCGCGGCCCTTTTCCCTCCCCCGCTCGCGGGGGAGGGTGGGGTGGGGGCATAGCGGGGGCTATCACCGAGTAAACTCACGTCGTCCATGGGGGAGTTGCAGTATCACATCCGTGCCAAACCGGGCGACGTCGGCGAGGTCGTGTTGCTCCCTGGCGACCCCGGGCGCGCGGAGCCGATTGCCAGCCTGCTCGACCGTCCTCGGCTGACCGCGCGGAATCGCGAGTACACGACGTACACCGGTGAGCTCGGCGGCCGCATGGTCTCGGTCTGTTCGACCGGCATCGGCTCGCCGTCGACGGCGATCGCCGTCGAGGAGCTGGCGGCTATCGGTGCCACCACGTTCATCCGCGTCGGCACCACCGGGTCGATCCAAGAGGGCGTGCATTTTTCCGACCTCGTGATCGCGACCGGGGCCGTGCGCGACGAGGGCACGACCCCCAGCTACGTGCCGCTCAGCTATCCGGCGGTGGCCGACTTCGAGCTGGCGACGGCCATGCTCGCCGCCGCCCGCGCGGCGAACCAGGTTGCCCACGCCGGGATCGTCCGCAGCCACGACGCGCTGTACGCGGACTTGCATGCCTCACGCATGCCTCGACGTGAAGAGCTCGAGCAGGCGCTGCAGGTCTGGACCCGGGCGCAAGTGCTCTGCAACGACATGGAGACGTCGACGATCTTCGTCATCTGCGCACTGCGAAAGCTTCGTGGCGGGTCGGTGCTGACCGTGGTCAACGAGCCCGGCGAAGAGGAGATCGACCCGGCACGCGTCGCGGCGCTCGATCTGACGCCGATGTTCCGGGTGGCGCTCAGTGCCGTCCAGCAGCCAGCCAGAGCCTGAGCATGGACGTCGGCAAGACGCTCACGGTCCGCAATCGCCTCGAGTGGCGACGCTGGCTGGCCAAGCACCACGCGGACACGAAAGAAATCTGGCTCGTCTATTACAAGAAAACGTCAGGCAAATCAGCCGTCACGTACGAGGACTCCGTCCAGGAGGCACTTGCGTACGGCTGGATCGACGGGCAGAACAAAACCATTGACGACAAGACCTACGCCGGCCGGTTCACACCACGCAAGCCAACCAGCAACTGGTCGGCCTCGAATATCGTCCGGGTCAAGAAGCTGCTCGCGGAGGGCCGCATGGCTGAGCCCGGTCTCGCCACCCTCCCAGAGTCCATTTTCCCTCCCCCGTTTGCGGGGGAGGGGCAGGGTGGGGGCGTCAAGAATCCAACGCAGGGCGCTAAATGACCCTCCACGTCGTCGAGCACCCGCTGGTGGCGCACTACCTGACGCGGCTGCGCGACCTAAAGACAACCCCGGATGAGTTCCGCGAAGCCTCGGACAAGATCATCACGCTCTTGCTGTATGAGGCGACCCGCGACCTGCGCACCCGGACCTATCGCATGCAGACGCCCCTGGAAGAGACCGACGGCAACGCGATCGGCGACCGAGTGGTCGCGGTCCCCATCCTGCGGGCTGGCCTGGGCCTCGTGGGGCCAGTGCTCGAGCTCTTACCCCACGTGACCGTCGGCTATATCGGCCTGGAACGGGACGAGCGGACTGCCGTTGCCTCCCGCTACTACGTCAAGCTACCCCCGGACATCGCCGGCAAAGCCGTCATGATCCTCGACCCGATGCTGGCCACCGGCGGCACCGCGATCAAGGCGGTTGAGATCATGAAGGAATACGATCCGGCGAGCGTTCGCCTAGTGTGCGTCGTGGCCGCTCCCGAGGGGATCCAGGCGCTGCAGGCAGCGCATCCGGACGTCCAGATCTTCACGGCGGCGCGGGATCGAGAGCTGAACGCCCAGAAGTACATCCTGCCCGGGCTGGGCGACTACGGCGATCGACTCTTCGGTACCTGACCGCCGGGGTCCTGCTTCTTTTCGTCTGTCTTTCGCTACTGGTTCAGGCCGGCGCCAGCCGGACCCGCGCCGTGCCCTCCCCTCTCGCCGCGTCCGTCTGTGCCCAGACGTTTCGCGTTGGCTTCGTGGCCGACGTCGCCGGCCTCGATTCCCGGGCTGATGCAGCCGGATGGCGCGGCGTTCGCGACGGTCTGCGTGGCCTAGCCTGCGCCCACGCGGACGTCGCCGTCCCGAACCACCCGGCGGAGTATCGGCAATTGCTGCAGGCCTACGCCGGATACGACCTCGTGATCGCCGGCAGCTTCTTACTGACAGACGCGGTGGCCGATGTCGCCCGGGCCAATCCCGGGACGCGCTTCGTGCTCGTCGACCCGATCGTCGCGCCGGCGGGCCCGGCGAACCTGGCTATGCTTGTTTTTCGCGAGGACCAGGCGGCATTTCTTGCGGGCGCGCTGGCCGGCATGGTCAGCAAGACCGGCGTGATCGCCGGCGTCTATGGTCCATTCGGCGCCACCGACAAGCGCCAACGCGCCGGCTTCGAGCGCGGCGCTGCGTATGTGAGCCCGGGCATCCGCGTGCTCGGCGCCTACCAGCCCGCCGCGGACGGCCTGCCCTACGCCAACCCGGGATGGGGCGCGGCGCAGGCTCGCAATTTCGCGCGGGAAGGGGCCGACGTCATCTTCGGGACAGGAGGCTCGACCGGCAAGGGGGCGTTGCGGGGCGCGTCTCAAGCCGGCAGCATCTGCATTGGCGCCGATATGGAGGCCCCGTCGGACCCGGCCGTGAGCGACTGCCTCCTGGCCAGCGCCATCAAGCACATCGATCGCGGCGTTGCCTTGATCGTGGCGGACGCGGCCGCCGGCAACTGGTCCGGCGGCACACGCAGCCTGGGTCTTTCCGAGGGCGCGGTCGAGCTGGCTCCGGTCCAGCATGAGTTATCCGCCGGGCAGCTGCAAGAGTTGCAGACGATTGCGGCCAGGCTGGCCGCCGGGGCGCTGACCACGGGCGCGTGACTAGAAAAATCTCCAACAATTAACTGTTACAATCGCCCGGTTCGAGGGGTCTCACTATCACTGAAGGGGATGACGCATGAGGAAGCCACCCGTTCGTTTGTTCAGTCTTGGTATTGGCGTGATGCTGGCCGTGGTCATGGCCGCATGCGGGAGCAGCACCGGCGGCGGAACCCCCGCCAAGACCATCAAGGTCGGGCTGGTGACCGATACCGGCACGCTCGCGGACAAGAGTTTCAACCATCTGGCGGGCGTCGGTTTGGCCAACGCGGCATCGACCGGGAATATCTGTACGAGCTTGACCTGCAAAGGCCAGCTTGGCATCCAGGGGGACGTCACGGAGTCGCACGCGAACTCCGACTACGTTCCTAACCTGACGAACTACGCCACCCGTGGGTACGACCTGGTCATCGGCGTCGGCTTCCTGATGGCCGAGGCCGTCGGCACCGTATCGGGCAACTTCCCCAATATTCACTTCGCGATCATCGATGGCGTCGGCGCAGACGCGAGCGGCAACGACCTCAAGCACGCCAACGTCGAGGGCCTTCTGTTCAAAGAACAGGAAGCGGGCGCACTCGTCGGCACCATCGCCGGCGTCCTCGAGAAAGACAACGCCGGCGCCAAGAAGAAGAACACCATCGGCTCAGTCGGCGGCATCAAGATCCCGCCCGTGGATCACTACATTGCGGGCTATCAGTGGGCGGCCAAGCAGGTCGACCCCTCGGTCAAGACGCTGAACGGCTACTCGAATAACTTCTCCGATCCGACGAAGTGCGCCGGGATCGCAACGCAACAGATCTCGCAAGGAGCGGACATCCTGTTCCAGGTGGCAGGCGGCTGCGGCAACGGCGTGCTCACCGAGGCTGGCAAAGAGGGCGTCTGGAGTATCGGTGTTGACGCCGACCAAGGTGCCGTCGACAAGTCCGTTATCGCCAGCGCGCTGAAGCGCGTCGACGTTGCGACCTTCTCTGCCATCAAGGACGTCAAGAACAATGCGTTCAAGGGCGGCGTCACGCTCTTCGGCCTTGCCAACGACGGGGTCGGCTACCAGGCGGACAATGGGACTTTGCCCGCGGACGTGATCACCGCGCTGACCGACATGACATCGAAGATCAAATCCGGCTCCGTCACCGTGCCGGATACGGTTCCGTAGAGCAGCCCGAGTTAGAGTGAAGCGGCCGCATGGCCGCAGCAGTTAAGCGCAGCGCCCGACAGGAGCCGCCGCAGATCGTGAAGCGTCTGCGGCGGACCGGCCGGGCGCTGGCCGTTCCCATCGGGTCTGTGCTGCTCGCGTTCGCCGCCGGCGCGGTGATCGTGGCGGTCACGGGTGGAGACCCCGTCAAAGCCTACGAGGCCCTGGTCTGCGGCGGGTTCGGGCTCTTTTGCTTCGGCGGCGAGCCGTCGGTGCTCCAGCTCTCGAACACGCTGGTCTTTCTTACACCGCTGATCATGGCCGGGATCGCGGTCGCCCTCCCCTTCCGTGCGGGCATGTTCAACATCGGCGCGGAGGGGCAGCTGATCATGGGCGCGATCCTGGCGACGACGGTCGGGATTCACCTCGCGGGCTTGCCGGTGTTCGTGCTCTTGCCTCTCGTCCTGATCTGTGGCGCGCTGGGCGGGGCCGTCTGGGGCGGCATCGTGGGCGTCTTGAAAGCGACGACCGGGGCACACGAGGTCGTCACGACGATCATGCTGAATTTCGTCGCCCAGTGGTTCTTACGATTCTTGATCATCGGCGGGCCGCTCCAGCTGCCGGGCGGCAGCTCGAAGTCATCGCCAATTGGTGCGTCGGCTCAGCTCGCGACCCTGATCCCCCATGACAGCCGGATCTTCCTCGGACTGCCAGGCGCCGTGTACCGCGCGCATACCGGCATTTTTGTGGCGCTTGCGGCGGCGGCGGTCTTCGCCTTTTTGCTCTGGCGGACATCGCTGGGCTATGAGATTCGAGCCGTGGGCCAGAGTCAGCGGGCTGCGCGCTACGCCGGCATCAGCGTGCGGAAAACGCTTATCGTCAGCATGCTGATCGCGGGCGCCTTCGCCGGCCTGGCCGGCGCGGTCCAGATCGCGGGCGTCGATCACAATCTCACCGATCAGTACTTCACGGACACCACTGGCTTCGACGCGATCGCCGTGGCACTCCTCGGCTTCAACAGCGCCGTGGGAATCCTTTTGTCTTCGATCCTTTTCGGCGCGCTCCACGGCGGGGGATCGGTGATGCAGAGCGACGCCGGCGTGTCCGGGAGCCTTGTCTACGTCCTGCAGGCCTTGATCCTGTTTTCGATCGCGGCGAATTTCCTACGCTCGGTCAAGCTGCGTCTGCCGGCCCTGGGCCGCTTACCCGCGAGCCCGGAAGCCGAGGTGGCGGCAACGGCCATGGCCGGGGAAACGGACGCGACGTTGGCGGGCGACGACAAGGACACGGCATGAATTTCTTTGGCGATCTCTTCGGCCTTTTGGGAACATCGGGGCTGTGGCACTCGTCGCTCCAGTACGCAGCGTTGCTTCTATTGCCAGCATTGGGCGGCGTGATATCTGAACGATCGGGCGTCGTGAACATCGCGATGGAAGGCATGATGCTGACGGGCGCATTCTTCGGCGTCGCCGCCGACCTTGCCTGGCATAACGTGTTCCTGGCCGTCCTTGCCGCCATGCTCGCCGGCGGCCTGATGGCGGCCATTCACGCCGTTGTCTCGATCCGCTTCAGGGCCGATCAGATTGTCTCCGGTGTCGCGATCAATATCTTCGCCGGCGGCATTACGGTCTTCTTGATCAATCGGCTCTACGGCCTCTCGGACGTGGGCTACGTGCCCTCGCACGATACGCTGCCGAACTTGAACGTTCCCCTGTTGGGCAACATCCCATTCATTGGAGCGATCTTCTTCAAGCAGAACATCATGGTGTATGTGGCGCTGATCATTCTGGTCGCCACGCAGGTCGTGCTCTTTCGAACGCGATTGGGCTTGCGGATTCGGGCCGTCGGCGAGCATCCCCAGGCTGCCGATACGGCAGGAATCAACGTCTACATTCTTCGCTACGGCGCGGTGATCATGAGCGGTTTGCTCTCAGGCCTCGCCGGGGCGTTTCTGTCGATCGGGCTGGCGAACACGTTCGTGCCCGGTATGACCGACGGTCGTGGTTACATCGCCCTGGCCGCCATGATCTTCGGCAAGTGGACGCCCTTCGGCGCATTTGGCGCGACGCTGATCTTCGGCTTCGGCCAGGCGATCTACGATGCCAACTCGAGCATTCACGTCTCGCCGTATTTGCTCAGCATGACGCCCTATTTGTTGACGCTCATCGTGCTGGCCGCGGTCGTCCGTCGTAGTAGCCCACCTGCCGCGGACGGCATTCCCTACGTACCGGGGGCCGAATGATAGACGCGGGCCGCGACACCAACGCCGAGCGCCTGGGGACCACCGCCGGACCCCTTGCCGTGGAGATGCGCGGCATCGTAAAGATTTTTCCCGGTGTCGTCGCCAACGATCATGTCGACCTCGACGTACGCCAGGGCGAGATCCTCGCGCTCGTCGGCGAGAACGGGGCCGGCAAGAGCACGCTGATGAATATTCTCTATGGCCTGATTCACGCTGATGCCGGCGAGATCCTGATCGAGGGCAAGCCCTCGCCGATGCAGGGCCCACGCGACGCCATCCGGCACGGCATCGGTATGGTGCATCAACACTTCATGCTGATCCCCGTGTTTACCGTGGGCGAGAACGTCGTCCTGGGTAGCGAACCGGTGCGACCGGGTGGCTTTTATGACTATTCCAGGGCACGAATCGCGATCACGGACTTGACCAGGCAATACGGCCTGGCCCTCGATCCGGATGCCCGAGTCGAGGATCTACCGGTGGGCCTCCAGCAGCGCGTCGAAATCGTCAAAGTTCTCTATCGCGGCGCGAGGATCCTGATCCTCGACGAGCCGACCGGCGTGCTCACGCCGCAAGAATCGCTGGAGCTATTCCGCGTGCTGCGGGGCCTGGTTGATAGCGGCAAGACGATTATTTTTATTAGTCATAAGCTCAAAGAAGTCCTCGAGATCTCGGACCGGATCACGGTCATGCGCCGTGGCAAAGTCGTCGGTCACCTGATCACGAAGGACACGGACGAACAGGAGATCGCCCGGCTGATGGTTGGTCGCGACGTGCTGCTCCGCGTCCAGAAGACCGAGGCGAAGCCCGGGCCGATCGCGCTCCGCGTCGAAAATCTGTCGGCAAATTCTGACCAGGGCGTGCCGGCATTGCGCGGCGTGTCGTTCGAATTGCACCAGGGCGAGATCCTCGGCATCGCCGGGGTCGAAGGCAACGGGCAGAGCGAGCTGGTTGAGGCCCTCGCCGGCACGCGACGTTCCGTCGGTGGGCACATATTCCTGGCTGACCGCGAAGTCGGCAACCTGAGCGCCGCCACGATAAGACTTGCCGGCGTCAGTCATATTCCCGAAGATCGTCGGGGCGCCGGCCTGGTCCTGAACTATTCCGTCGCCGACAACCTGATCCTGGGCCGACAGCGGACGCCGCTGTTTGCCTGGGACGGGCTGGTTCTGCGCCTGAAGGCGATCTTCAATTGGGCTCAACGGCTCATCAAAGAGTTCGACATTCGGACGCCGAGTTCGACCACCCCCGCGAGAACACTCTCCGGCGGCAACCAGCAAAAGATCATCGTGGCTCGGGAGATGGCGACCCAGCCGCGCGTACTGCTGGCCGCACAGCCCACCCGCGGCGTCGACATCGGCGCCATTGAATTTATTCACCGACGGCTGATCGCCGAGCGCGACGGCGGCGCGGCGATCTTGCTCGTCTCCGCTGAGCTCGACGAGGTCAGGTCGCTGTCTGACCGAATTGCCGTCATGTACGAAGGCCGGATCGTGAGCGTCGAGCCTCCCGACGCGCCTGAAGAGCGCCTGGGCTTGCTGATGACCGGAGGTGGAGCCGGCGATCGGCGCAAAGCTGGCTAGCCGCCTAGCCAGGGTCAGCGGCGGGGCCTTGTGGGCCATGTTCGTCCTGCTAGCCGGTCTCGCGGCGGCCTGCGGCGAGCCCAGCGCCGCCCCGGACAGCGCGAAGATCCACGTGTGCGTCGCGACCAATGCCGACGGCTTGACGCCCCATACGTTCAATCAGCTAGCCGTCGACGGCGCCCGCAGCGTTGGCGCCGGCGTTCAGGTGGTCGCCTCCCGCGCCGCCAGCGATTATCTATCCAGCCTGCAGCGCTGTGCCGCCGCCCATCCGGATCTCGTGATCGCGATCTCGCCCGACATGGCGACGGCCGTGTGGCGCGCGGCGCAGCTGCACGCCAATCAAAAGTTCGCCCTGGTTGATGCGATCCCGGTCGATGACAATGGCCAGTCGGCCGACCTGGGCAACGTGGCCGACCTGCTATTCAACGAGCAAGAACCCGGCTACCTGGTCGGGGCGCTCGCCGGCCTCATGGAGAAAGAAAAAGTCGGCAACGCCAGCCACAATGTGCTGGGCGTCCTGGGCGCCAATCACGGCCCGGCGATCGATCGCTATATTGCGGGTTTCGTCGCCGGTGCGCGCTCGGTCGACCCGGGCGTCACGGTAAAGATCACCTACTCGGACTCGCAGGACCCCGCGTTCTGCAAGCAGCTCGGCATTACCCAGATCTCCGCCGGCGCCGATATCGTCTTCGAAGTGACGGGGCGCTGCGCCTCGGGCTACATCGACGCGGCCTACGACGCATCGGCGTATGCGATCGGCAGTGATAACGACGAGGCCTTTGCCAGCCCCGCCGTGATCACCAGCGCGTTGAAGCATGTCGACCACGTCGTCGGCCTCACCATCCAGCGGCTTCAGGCCGGCCAGTTCCGTGCCGGTCAGCAGGTCTTCTCGCTGCAGGACGACGCGACCGGCTTCAGCATGCCCAGTAGCATCGTTCCTCAGGACGTGATCAACCAGGTGCTGGACATTCGGATCAAGATCCGCAGCGGCGCCATCACGCCGCCCGATACGATCCCGCCCGGCTAAGCGAGCCTGGCTTCGACGAACTCGCGCCGCAGCCGAGTCCGTGTGACCTCGTCGGCGAAGCCGCCTTCGAGCGCCTGCAGATTCATCGCCCAGACCTGCTCGCGCGAGCAGCCCAGTACCCGCACAGCGATCTCGAATTCGTGCGTCAGCGTGACTGCCGAAACGGTCGGCGAATCCGTGCTGATCGTTACCTTGATGCCAGACTCGTAGAAGCGCCTCAGGGGATGGTCCTCGAGGCGACTCACGGCTTTGGTCTGCGCGTTGCTCGTGGGCGCCATGTCGAGCTGGATGCCCAGCTCCCGTATCGTCGCCAGGACCTCTGGGTCCTCCTGGGCGCGCACGCCGTGTCCGAGCCGCCGCGCGCCCATCGCGATCGCCTGGCGCACGCTCTCGGGTCCGGCCGCTTCGCCGGCATGGATGGTGAGATTCAGGCCCAGCGAGCGTGCCATGCGAAAGGCGTCTTCGTGCAGGATCGGCGGGTGGCCGGCCTCATCGCCCGCCAGGTCGAAGCCGATCACGCCCTCGCTGACGAAGCGGCCGGCGACCTGAGCCAGCGACAGGTTCTGCGCCGGCGGCATATCACGCAAGGCCGTCACGATAATGCCGCCCTCGATGCCGAAGGCCTTTCGTCCAGCGGCCCAGCCGCTGAGCACCGCGCGGATAACGTCCGTCAATGACAGGCCTTGCTGGGTGTGCAGCCAGGGCCCGTAACGAATTTCGGCGTATCGGACATTGTCCTTGCTCAGGTCTTCGCAGAGCTCGTAGGTCGCCCGCTCCAGCGCGGGCACGCTCTGCATCACGGCAATGGGCAATTGAAAATACTCGATGTACTCGACCAGCGACGCGGTCCGGTCCGTCGCCTCGAGAAAGTCCTTGAGCTGCTCCAGGTCGCTCGTCGGAAGCGGGACGCCTCCCGCCTTAGCCAGCTCGAGGACCGTCTTCGGCCTCAGCGCGCCGTCGAGATGCAGATGCAGCTCCGCCTTTGGGATCGCGTGAAAATAGGCGGCGTCATCCATCGAAGATTCCGCCGTATGCTACCAGCCGCTCTCGCCTAAGCCGATCGCGAGCTGGGCTTCACCCGACGGTTCGGCGGGATGGCCTTGAACCGTCCGTCCTTACGCTCGAGGGTCCAGCCTTCTTCGTGCACCATCCGGTGATGCCGCCGGCACAGGAGCGCCAGGTTCGGCAACGTCGTTGGCCCACCTCGGATCCACCAAACCAAATGATGCCCATCGCACCAGTTCAGCCGTCGGTCGCAGCCCTCAAACACGCAGTGCTGGTCTCGGGCTTCGAGCGCCCGCCGGGTTGATGGCGGGATGGTGCGCGTGGCATGGCTCAACTCGTGCTCGAGCTCGCCGCGGCCGGTGATCCGGATGATCGCCGTATCGCAGGCATAGCGCTGCACCGTTGCTGCCGGCACCGTGCCGCCGCCGTCGAGCTCGCCGGCGGGCGCGCCGGGTATCCCGGCCACGGTGTCGAGGCTGGCGCGGATGATCAGCTGCGGGCGCGGCCCCGCGCCGTCACGCTTGCCACCGGCACCCTCGCGCTTGCCGACGGCGCCTTGCCAGCACAGTTCGATCAGCGCGTCGTGCTGCCGTTGGCCGAAGGTTCGGTCGTCATCCTTCATTGGCTTCATGAAGGGCTCCAGCGCGCTGCGCAGCGTGGCACCACCTTCGGCATCGAGCAGACCGTCGATCCGGACCATTCCGTTCTGCGGCTCGCCCAGGTGCAGGTATCGCCGGGCGTGCGCCCGGTTGGCTTCGCTCAGAGCACCCTCGGCATCGACCCGGTGCTCGAAGTTCTTCGTAACACCGAGGAATTGTCCCGGGTCATGAGTCTGCGCCGCCTGCAAGAGTCTGCCCTCTTCTTGCCGCACCGCGGCGGCCCCGACGTGCTCGGCCGTCCGCGCGATCAGCGCCACGTGCTGGTAGCCGAGGTCGCCGTTGGCGAACGCCGCCTCGGTCTTCGGTAGCTTCTCGAGCTGACGGGCGATCTCCACCCGCTCGGCGGCGGCGCCGCCCGAGAGCTTGCACTTCCATTTGAGCCAGGCGATGAGAGACACGGCACCATCGGCTTTGTACTCGCCGGACTGGTCGAAGCGGCGCACCCCGCTGGCGAACACGGCCTCCAACGGGTCGATGCCGCTCTCACGGATCTCGATCAGGCCTTCGCCAAGAGCTTCGCCGTCCGCCGCGCCAATGCAGGCTGCCATCGCCTGGACGCCGTCCCGCATCTTCTCCAATGCGGCTTCGAAAGAACGGCTCCCTGCTGTTCGCTCGACCTGGACCGCGGCCATGGTTTAAGCGTGCACCATGATTGCGACAGCTGTGTGTCAATCACTCGAAGATCACAACTGTTGTCGCAGGGTCGCGGACTTAGAGCCGGCGCAACGCACGCCCAAACAGCAGGGCCCCGATGACGCCGGCGGCGGCGTATGCGATCAGCGCCGGCACCGCGAGTGGCACGTAGCACTGCGGCGCCGTGCTCGAAATAGGAGTGTGGCAGGCGGGCAGCCGAAAGACGATCGAAGCGAGAACGATCACCGGCAGGATGCTGAACCCCACCAGGTAGGCGCCGCTCCGCTCGGGCAAGCGCCGGACCTGCACCAGGACCAGCCCCAGCACGATCAGTGCCTCGATCAACCCGAGAGGGCCAAGCGCCAGTGAGACGAACCCGAAGATCAGGCCGAGGACGAGAAAGCCGGCGGCGAACAGCAACCGCCGCCGCCGGGCGCTACGCGGCGCGCTTGTGCCCGTTGCCGTTCGGGGTGGTGAGGACAAGGGCGAGCATCTCGGACGGGCGGGTTGCCCAGAGCCGGTGGTGGCGGAACGCCGCGCGCAGCTCGGGCGTCAGTCCCCAGGCGGCCAGCACCGTCCGCACCCGCGCGGCCCGGCCGGTTTGCAAGTCGACCATACTGTCGCCGACGTAAAGGGCGCCTGCCCGCGACAACCCGAGGCGGCCGATCGCCGCCAGCAACGGGTCAGGCGCCGGCTTGGGCGGCGTGACGTCCTCGAACCCGATCACGACGTCGAAGAACCCGCGCAGCCCGGCGGCGACCAGCTCGGCTTCGACCAGCGCTCGGCGCTTGCACGAGACGACACCCAGGGGCACCCCGGCCTGGCGCAGCTTGCGGACCAGCGAGGGGATCCCGCGGAAGACCCGGGCTTGGCCCAAGGTGGCGTCGACCGACCGGTAGGTGGCGACCAGGTCCTCCCACCTGTGCGGGGCCACCAGTTGCATCTGCTCTGGCAATGGCAACCCGCGGCTCTTCCGAAATAGGTCGCGGGCCGCCTCGTCCAGCCGGTGGGTCCGCATCACGTGGGCGAAGGCCGCCTCAATTAGTGGATAACTGTCGACCAGCGTCCCGTCGAAATCAAAGATCAGTCCGCGGCCGTGGCGGTTGCGGCTAAACGTTTGGGGTCGAAGAAGAGAGTCTGAATCCGTCGCCATCTGTGCTCAACATCCCTGGGTAGTTTGGACGCGCTCCCGGGGAGCTGCGCTGTCGAAGATCGACCCTTCCCAATCAAATAATGCCAGTCGTACAACGCGAGCGTCTACGTTTCCTCTCAGAACCAGGGACCCCGGATCGATCCTAACGAACACACGTTTGGAGGCTCGACAGAAACGCAACCTTGACCACTCTTCAGTTCATGCTTACACTCGAATTGATATGGCTAGTGTGACTTACGAACACGTGTACAAGCGGTACCCCGGGAACGTCGTCATCACCGACATGAACGCGGAGATCAAGGACAAGGAGTTCGTGGTCTTGGTCGGTCCCTCCGGCTCGGGCAAGTCCACGGCCCTGCGCATGCTCGCCGGGCTGGAGGAGATCAGCGATGGGTCGGTCAAGATCGGCGACCGGGTCGTGAATGACGTCGCCCCCAAGGATCGCGACATCGCCATGGTCTTCCAGTCCTACGCGCTCTACCCCCATATGACGGTCTACGACAATCTGTCGTTTGGGCTCAAGTTGCGCAAGACCCCCAAAAACGAAATCGACAAGCGAGTCCGTGATGCGGCCCAGATCCTGGGCCTCCAGCAGTACCTCGACCGCAAGCCGAAGGCGCTCTCCGGCGGTCAGCGCCAACGTGTGGCCCTGGGCCGCGCCATTGTCCGGCAGCCCCAGGTCTTCCTGATGGACGAGCCCCTCTCGAACCTCGATGCCAAACTGCGCGTTCAAACCCGGGTCGAGATTCTAAAGCTGCACAAACGTCTTCGGACAACCTTTATTTACGTGACCCACGACCAGATTGAGGCGATGACGATGGGCGATCGGATCGTGGTGCTGAACAACGGCATCGTCCAGCAGTTCGACACCCCGCAGGTGCTCTACGAACACCCGGTCAACCTCTTCGTCGCCGGCTTCATCGGCAGCCCTGCGATGAATTTTCTGACCGTGAAGGTCGGCGGCGACGGCCAGGCCTCCCTGACCGGCGAGGGCTTCCAAATTCCGATCGATGACCGCGTCCTTTCCGAGGCCGGCGCAGAGCGAGGCCAGGAGGTCATCATGGGCATACGGCCCGAGGACATCAAGGACGTTCGCTTCCCCGGCCGTGACGGCCTACCGAAGATCAACAGCAAAGTCGAGGTCGTCGAGAGCCTGGGCAGCGAGATCCTCGTCTACCTCACGATCGGGGGCAAGACGCTGACCTCTCGGATGGATCCGCGCAGTAGCGATATCCAGCCGGGGCAGAACCTCCAGGTCGCGATCGATACGAATCATCTGCACCTCTTCGATACGAAGACCGAGATGGCGCTGGTGAGCCGCGGGGCGCCGGCCGCCGCGGTACCCGAGATCGCCGAAGCTCAGCAAGTCCGTTAAGCGTTGAATCTCGGTCTGCAGGACCGGGTTGCCGCTGTCACCGGCGGCAGCCGTGGGCTGGGCTATGCGATCGCGCAGAGCCTGCTGGCCGAGGGCTGCAGGGTGGCAATCTGCGCCAGGGATCAAGCTCGTCTTCATGCCGCCGCTGACACGCTGGGTCACGATGTCTTCGCCCGGGCGGCCGACGTCGGCAAGCCCGGCGAAGCCGAGGCCTTCATCGAGGCGGCCGCCTCGCATTTCGGCGCCCTCGACATCCTGGTCCACAACGCGGGCGGCGGTGGCGGCGCCGGCCTCGAGTCACCCGATGCGGAGTTCACCCAAACTCTCGAGGTCAATGCGCTGGCCGGATTGCGCGCCGCGCGGGCAGCCGTGCCTTTCATGCGACGCCAGCATCGCGGCCGGATTATTTTCATCGCATCCGTTTGGGGCCGCGAGAGCGGCGGGCGAACCGGCTACAACATGGCCAAGGCTGCCGAGATCAGCCTGGCGAAGTCTCTGTCCCGCGAATTGGCGGCAGACAACATTCTTGTCAACAGCGTGGCGCCGGGATCGATCATGTTTCCAGGTGGGTCATGGGAACGGCGCCAGCAGGCGGATCCCGAAGGCATGGCCGCCTACGTCAAGGCCGAGATGCCGCTGGGACGCTTTGGCACACCCGACGAGGTCGCGGCGGTCGTCACGTTCCTGGCGTCCGACCGCGCCAGCCTGGTGACTGGCGCCAGCTGGTCGGTCGACGGCGGTCAATCGCGCAGCAATATTTAAAGGCCGGCGGAGGGGAAATCCGCCGGCCCGGGAGAATCTTCCCCTCCCCCGCGTGCGGGGGAGGGCAGGGTGGGGTCTATGCCGGTCGGGGCTTGAGAATCCACATCGCCGCGCCGATCACGAGCGCGAGAACCAGCAACGTCGGTGCGTTTCCCATCGGAGCGGTCGGGGCGTCGAGTGGCTGCGCGGCCATCGCAGCGCCATCGACGATCGCCATCGGCTTGGTGCCGAACGGTGCGACCTTGACGACACCCATCGGCGTGACACTCATGTCGTAGGTCACTTCGCTGTCCGGAGCGTTAAGGCTCAGGTAGGTCAGCCAGCTGTCGCGGCGAACCCAGCCCATGTTCTTGTCGGTCGACAGGTCGTGGTAGAGGCTGTCGGTCATCTTTTCCTGGAAGTCGAGCGTGAAACCATCGGCTCCTTGAACGGTCGTGCCGACGCCGGAGGCGCCGATCAGCGCGCGCCACTCGCTGGTGTTGACCGGCTTGTCCGACAGGAGATAGAGATCGGCTTGCACCTGCTGCCCGGCCGCCAGGACTTCAAAGGGAATCCAGGGATGCGCGATCTTCATCGTGATCAGGACCGGCGCGCCATCGCCGAAGATCAGCCGTTGCTGCAGCGCGCGTCCCGCGTTGTACTTGGCCGCCATAAACACGGGGCTGCCCTTGGCATATTGCAAGATGTGGGCCCGGGTCTCGGCATCGACGGCAAAGCCGTTGCCAGCTGCCCAATCGAGCACGCCCTGGCCGCTGCCGCGCAAGACGGTGATGTCGAGCGCGCGCACCTGGACCTGCTGCAGCACAACGGCCGCGTCTGCGGGCGTCGCCTTTGAGGCGAACTCCAACCCCAGGATCTGAGGTTGCGGATGCGTCTCTCGGAAGAGCCGCTGGAGCGTCCAGCCTCCCCCCTCTTCGACTTTCTCGGGGACGGCGGGCAGGGGCACGATCCAACCGAAGCTGGGGGCCGAGCCGTTGTAGCTGAAGCTGGTCATGTAGCGTTCGACGCCGTCGTGCCACGCGACCAGCGTGGTCGCCCGCTCGAGCCGGATCGCCCCGTTGGGCGCGATCAGACCGCCGCAGGCGGCCGCCGGGAGCGCCTGCGTAAGAAACAGCGCCAGGGTCGCCGCCGCCGCGGGAACGAGCTTATTGACCATTGGGAACCTCCTGGTCCTTTCTCCCCGCTTTTTCACGCCGGATCGGGGACCGTCACGTAGACGTCAGTACTCAGACGCCGATAGGCCAGGAAAGTTCCCGCGCAGTTGTTCCCTCCCCCGCTTGCGGGGGAGGGTCAGGGACGGGCCTAGTGCGCGGCGGCTCCGGTTCGCTCGAAGGCGTTGACCGGCTTCATGATCTGGACCTTGACAGGAGCGGCTTCCTTCGCGAACGTCTCGCCGTCCGACGCCACCCCCACGACGAATCCGTAGTGGTTCGGGACGGCCAGCTGGGGCCGGATCTTCTTCACGACTCCAGCTGCCTCGGCCGGGCCCATCACGTAGGGGTCGCCACCGACGCAGATCAGGGCGACGTCGGTCTTGATCTTCGCGATGTCGGGATTGGGATCGCCGTCCCCGGAGAACCAGTAGCGGTTTCCGTCGAGCGTCAGGATGTACCCCACCCAGTTGTTGCTCTTCGGATGGGTTTGCAGCCGATGCTCAACCGTGCTGTAGGCGGGAACCGTCTCGAACTTGATGCCCGCCACCTCGAAGGATTCTCCCGGCTTGATCGCCTTGACCTTGCCCTCGAGATTGTCGGCCACATCCCGCGGAGCCACGAACTCCGTCGTGCTCTTACGGACCTTGGCGATGTCGGCGGGCTCGAAGTGATCGGCGTGGGCGTGGGTGATGAAGACCACGTCCGCCGGTTCCTCATTGTCTCTCAGGCCCCAGGGATCGATATAGACGGTGATCCCCTCGCCCTTCCACTTATAGGCTGACTGCTTGTACCAGGTGAACTTCTCGAGCATGGTTGCCTCCTTGGGGGAGCTGCGGACGGCCTGCCGGAACTTTTAGGTTACCGCGTCAGGCGCCGAAGACCTGGACGACCAGCTGGCGGTCGCGTGGCCGGTCGAGCTCGAGCAAGAAGATACGCTGCCAGCGGCCCAGATCCAGCCGTCCATCGCCAACCGGGATATTCTCGCTGCCGCCAATCAGCAAATGCTGGCAGTGAGCGTGGCCGTTGGCGCACTCGTCGGCGGCAATCTCCCCGGTGCGGCGGCTCAGGTCGTTGTGCTGGTACAAGCCCGCGGCGGCCGAGAGCCGTTCGAGCATAGCCGCCATGTCCTGCAGCAACAGCGGCTCGTTCTCGTTGAGCACGACGGCAGCCGTCGTGTGCTTCGAGAACACCGAGACCCAGCCCTGAGTGACCTGGGATCGACGCAGAACGCCGGCGACCCGGTCGGTCACGTCGATGAACTCACGGGCGGCGGTGGTCCGAAACGCGAGCGTCTCCGCCCAGAAGGTCAGGCCACCAATGCGGCGCACGCGCGCGCCAGCGGGCTCATCCGTATGGTCGAGCAGGCGGAAAGCAGGGTTGGTTCCGGTTGCCACGGCAGCACCTCCTTCGGACCCGGCAACAACTCGTGCCGGCTCAATGCAAATGCTGCGCCCGGAACCTTACGCCGGCCGTTACAAACGTCTCCGCCCGTTACCGCCGCGTTGCACGCACCTTGTCGAAGCAGTCGCTGCAATACACCGGGCGGCCCATCGTCGGCGTGAAAGGAACCTGGGCGGGCTTGCCGCATTCGGCGCAGATGACTTCGTGGAGTTCCTTGGCACGACCGGTGCCGCGAACGTTGCGATTGATCGACCGGCAGTCGGGACAGCGAGACGGCTCGTGCTGAAATCCTTTGGCGGCGTAGAACTGTTGCTCCCCTACGGTAAAAATGAAGTTGAGCCCGCAATCACGGCACGTCAAAGTCTTGTCGCTGAAACTCACGGCGGATCTCCTTTCTTTTGTCTTTGGATCTCAGAGACTTCGCCGGAGTGCTCCGCTTAGCCTTC
>Ga0207684_10001746_pt1 | contig 22976 bp, 18 predicted proteins | sample KBSK5501metaG_FD_184342 | JGI IMG/M metagenome (GOLD analysis project Ga0207684, IMG submission 184342) | Corn, switchgrass and miscanthus rhizosphere microbial communities from Kellogg Biological Station, Michigan, USA - KBS K5-50-1 metaG... | ecosystem: Host-associated > Plants > Roots >...
AGAAAGTCGAATTGACTTCGACCATGCCGAAATGCTGCGCGTACCAGGCGAGTCGTTCGTGCGCCGCCATTTTCTTTGGATACCACCGCTCGACAAATCCGGGATCTGTCCAGCTCGCGGTGCCGACCAGAATTCTACCGCCATTTTTCTTTGCCGCGCTCGTTGCGGTCACTCATTAAGGGAACCGCCTCAGCTGCAGAACGCAAATTCCCGTCGCGTCCAACGGCCGCGAGCGAATTACGTTTCTCCGTTACCCGTAGCGCGCGTAATCGAAGACCATTTGCGCGTCCAAATCATTTAGCAGCGCTTCAAGTTCCTCGAGGTCCACCGGCTTCTGCAGGATGGCAACGGCTCCGATGTCCGTAAGCTCACTCGCGGGTCGGCTTGAGACGAAAACAATACGGGCTGCGGGGTCTTCGGTAAGAATGTATCGGCACGCCGTGGCACCATTCAGCCGGGCCATGGTATAATCCATCAGCACAACGTCCGGACGATAGGTATGATAAGCGCGGATCGCGTCCGCACCCGAAGTAACCACTTTGACCACGTGATGTTTGGCAGCATTTACCAACAAAGCCACCGTGTGACCGACACTCGGCTGATCATCAGCAATTAGGACGCGCTTAGGGTTGAGAGCGTCCTTTGCAGAACTTTCTATGCCAGAGCCTTGGAATTTATTGAAAAAATAAAATTCTGCCTAATCGCTTGATTGGCCGCGGTTTCTCTCCGTCAACATAACTGCTCCATGTTTAGTTTGATTTGATTCCGAACCGCATCTCGCCAATAATGTCGACGCGGGGTGGAGCAGCCTGGTAGCTCGTCAGGCTCATAACCTGAAGGTCGCTGGTTCAAATCCAGCCCCCGCAACCAAATCCCCCCGGTGCCGGCAATTTATCGCGTGTACGTCGTTCGGAATTCGAAAAGAGCCCGTTACATCGGCTTCACCGAAGACGTCGCTCATCGGGTTCAGCAACATAACTCGCGGATGACGAGTTCGACGCGAGGCAAAGGACCATGGAGGTTAATTTGGACGAGTGACGGGCTCGAGTTGGCTGATGCGCGCCGGCTTGAGCTACATTTGAGACGTCAAAAAGGTGGAAATGGGTTTCATCAATTGACCGGCTTGCCTAGGCGCTAAGATCGTTCCCCGCCACGGCGGAGCAGCCCCCTCAACCAAATCACTTGCCGGACCGACGCGTCTGCGCAAATTTCACGCGGCTCAATCGAGCGCGAACGATCCAGAGTAGCTCAGTGGTAGAGCGGTCGGCTGTTAACCGATTGGTCGTAGGTTCGAATCCTACCTCTGGAGTGTTAATTGGTTGCTGCTGTGGCAGTTCTGTACGAACTGATTTACTGGCATCAGCAGTTCGCAACGATAAGGCCAGTCTCGAGTCGTTGCGCCGCTTTAGCTCGGCGAAGAAGTTGTCGATCTTCGCTATTTCTCGCGGGTAATCTTTTGCACCAGCGCGTCGAAACGCGGCTGACCGCGTAGATCGTCGAACAACGGATCTACTTTGATGAGAGAAATGTAGAATCCGGTGTCGTCGTAGCCACGCTCCAATTCGTCGATGGCGTGCGCCTTATCGCCTAATGCAGTCAGAACAACCGCGAAAGCATAGGGCGAGATGTATTGCGATTTTGCCTGTTCCCTCAGGCGGGCGAGAACCTTTCGCGCCTCGTCCGTTTTTCCTTGGCGAGCACAAGCCTGGCCGAGCATGGCGAGCGAGAACGGATCGTTATTTGATTCGAAGGATTTCTGATACTCGGCAGTCGCGTCAGTGAGCTTCCCCTTAAACTGAAGGGCTTCCCCGAGATAGTAATGCGCCACATAAAAACGCGGGTCCATTTCCAAAGTCTTCCGAGCCTGCGCCTCCGTTTCATCGTAGCGGCGTGCATTAAAATAGACCCAAGCGAGATCGGCGTTGCAAATTAACGAGACCGGATCGAGCTCGATCGCGCGTTTTCCTTCCACAATCGCGCGATCAGATTGGCCGATCGCCATCAACGGAAGTGCGATCCAATGGTGCGCCGTCGCATAATTCGGATTTAACTGAATCGCGCGCTCTAATTCGGTAATCGCGCGGTTGAGGTCGAGTTCGAGGTTAGCAAGCAATCCCGATGATGCGTGGGCCTGCGCCAGCGAATCGTCCAGTTCGAGCGCTTTCTTTAGAGCAGTTCTGGCGGGAGAAGCTGCCTCTTTCGTAGAAATAGCGCCGTAGGCGGTAAGAAGCAGATGAGAATCAGCCAGGCCGACATAAGCGAGCGGGTAACCAGGATCCCTTGCGATTGATTGATCGTAATACTCGATCGATTTACGCAGGTCCGCGCCGGTCCGCTTCTCGGCGAAAAATTTTCCTCTAAGATAAAGCTCGTACGCTTCCGGATTTACCGTCGGTGTTTTCGCGATCGAGCTTTTTTCCGAACCGCTGAGTCGTGCTTGCAACGTTTCCGCGATTGTTTTCGCGATCTCGCTCTCGACCGTGAAAATGTCGGTCAATTTTCGATCGTAGGTATCAGCCCAAAGATGCGCATCGGTCATCGCGTTGATCAGCTGCACATTTACCCGCACCTGATCGTTGGCCTTCTGCACACTGCCTTCCAAAATGTGGGCCACGCCAAGTTGCTTTGCGATCGCGGGGAGATTTTCCGGCGCGCTCTTGAAATGCTGTGTCGATGTGCGCGAAATCACTTTCAGGTCGGCCACCTTGGCCAAGCGCGTAAGGATTTCGTCCTGCACGCCTTCACAAAAATAAGCGTTGTCCGGATCGCGACTCAGATTGTCAAACGGCAGAACCGCGATTGATTTGTTTGAAATTCCGGCAGGCGACGCTGTCGCGTTTCCCGTGCTGTAGCGCCCGAGAAAAAATAATCCGATTGATAAAAGCGCGCCGATAACGACCACAAAAATCCATGTGCGTTTTATTGGTTGTTGTGCCGCCGCTGCAAGATCGACATCTTCGGTGCGCTTAATTCCCTGCGGTGTGATCTCAAAACTCCACGCGAGCGCAAGCGCGATTGGTAGCCCTATTATTATGAGCAGGACAATCAAGCGGATCGTCCAGTTCGGAATATCGAAGACCGGAAAAACCTGTGCGATTCCCTGCGACAATGCCCAGCCTGCGACGATGTACGCGACTGCGACCTTATAAACGTTGCGCCGCTTCAGCTCCGTAAAGAAGTTCATTGGCAGGTGAAAGCATCCGGACCACGTTCTGGCACCGGCTGACAAATATCCGGCCAGCGGTTCCGCTTCCAGTAATCAACCAGGCCGATCCGCTTCGCGAAATCTTGGAAGGCCGGATGCTGGCGCGCTTTGCGTGACCAAGCCTCCGGCTGCCAGAGAAAAGTGTAATACGCATCTGACAGTCCGATTCCATTGCGTTCGAAGGAGGCGAAAGACTGTTCGGGTTCGCCTAGCAGGAGTAGCAGCGTGCCGGCAAACTGGTCATGCGGATGTGCGGCGATGACAGCAAGGCCTGCTTTTCGCTTGGCCTCGTCACCGTAGCCCCCGCGAAAAATCAGGGCTAACTCCTCCTTGCTGAACCCACTCTTGAACGCACCGAAACCCTGCGAGAATGATTCTGCCCCTGAATCGGGATCGCCGTCCGCCGCGGCCGAATATCCAAGCACCAACCCGGCAAGCCGACTGCCGAGCGTCTCCGTTCGTTTTGCGAGTTTGACTGCCGTGGCCTTGTCGCCCCGGTCCCAGTGGCCCATTGCCTTGTAGAAAATGACGAGAGCATTGGCAGGGTCCGCGGCGAGCACACGATCAACCACTGTTTCCGTTTCCGCGATGCGCCCCATTGCGGCCAGTTGATTTGCCAACCAGAAATTCGCAGTGACGTCGTTTGGGTCGATGGCGATCGCGCGTTGCGCCGGCTCGACCATGTCGCGATAGCGGCGTCGGGAGAAATCGATGTAGCCGAGCGCCGCATAAGCTTCTGCACTTTTCGAGTCGAGGGAAATGGCCCGCCGCGCGGCAGGTTCCGCCTCCGCCCAATTGGTTTGCCAATCGGCGGCGGCGTATTGCGGCTCGACCGCGAGCGCGACCGCGAGTTTCGCCCACGCGCGCGCGAAGTTGGGATCGAGTCGTGTCGCCTCCTTAAGTAAGGCAATCGCGCGGGGCAAATTGTCGCCCACGCGCCGGTTAACGAGTGTTTGCGCCTCAATGAACAGCGTATAAGCCTGCGTGTTGTCGGTAGACTTTTCGACCAGACGCGTTTCGGATGGATCGGCCAACACCACGTTGAGCTCGCCGGCGATGTCGCGCGCGAACGATTCCTGAAGGTCGAAGATGTTGGCGAGTGTCCCGTTGTAATTTTTCGACCAGACTTGCAAACCATCTGCGGCACGACTCAATGCCGAAGTGATGCGCACCTGCTCACCCTGCTTGCGGACCGAACCCTCCAGGACGTTAGCGACGCCCAGCTCGGAACCGATCTGTTTCAAGCTGACGTTCTTCCCTTTGTAATAAAATGACGAAGCGCGGCCGACGACCTTCAGGTCTTTGATGTGTGCGAGCGCGTTGAGGATTTCCTCTGCCATGCCGTCGGAAAACGATTCCTGGTCGTGGTTAGGCGACAAATCGGTAAACGGGAGAATGGCAATTGATTTCGCCGGCGGGCCTGATGATTTGGTTTGCTGCGTTGCGGCGCTGTAACGTCCGAGAAAAAATAATCCGATCGAAAAAAGTCCACCGATAACGACCACATAAATCCATGTGCGCTTTTTTGGTTGTTGGGCCGCCGCTGCAAGATCGACATCTTCGGTGCGCTTAATTCCCTGCGGTGTGATCTCAAAACTCCACGCGAGCGCAAGCGCGATCGGTAGCCCTATTATTATGAGCAGGACAATCAAGCGGATGACCCAGTTTGGAATGTCAAACACCGGAAAAACTTGAGCGATTCCCTGAGAGAGTGCCCAGCCGGCGACGATGTACGCGACCGCGACTTTGTAAACGTTGCGCCGCTTCAGCTCGGCGAAGAAACTGTCGATCTTCACTACTTTTGTTCCGTCTCCGGGACGACCATTTTCGCGACCAAACTTGCAAACCGCGGGTCGTCACGAATGGGATCCCATACCGGCTCGTCAGTATAAAAGACACCGAGCGCGCCAGTCGCAAGACCGCGGTCCAGCCACGCGAATGCCATTTCTTTGTCGTTTAAGGTTGCGTAAATCTTGGCGATCCAGTGAGCCGTGCTCAGGCTCGCGCCGGCTGTCGCTTCCAATTCTTTAATGCTCTGGAGCGCCTCCGCCTTGTTCCCCGATGCGGCATAGGCCATTCCGGTGCTGTAGATGAAAAGCGGATCATTCTTCCTTACGGCTTTTGCTTTTTCAATTTCTGCGAACGCTTCTTTCAGCGATCCGCTTTTGATGAACAGGCCTATTTCCCACGTCGCGCTGAGCGCAGGTCCGAGTTCGTTAGCCTCACGCAAAAGTTCGAAAGCTCGCTTGTAATCCCGCTTGAAGTAGTAAGGGATGACCACGGCCCGCGCGATGATCGACGACAACGGATCGAGTGCGCGAGCTTTCATTAGTTCCGCCAAGGCTTCGTCCAGGCGCCCCTGCCGAATGAAGGAGAGTCCCAAATTATAGCGCGCTACGGCCAGGTTGGGATTCAGTTCGATCGCATGCTTCAGTTCTTTGTCGCCAGTTGAGAAATTCGAAGGGGCGAAGGCAATGTAGATTTGACCAAGTGCGGAGTGAGCTTCGGCCAGGTTATCATCGAGCTCGAGGGCCTTGCGCGCGGCCTCTTCTGCTTTGCGCCGGCCTTCGATTGGCGCGATGGAGCCGTAGTATCCGAGATTCGCATACGCATCCGACAGGCCCGCATAGGCGAGTGCATACTTCCCGTCTTCTTGGAGCGCTTTTTCGAAATAATTCACGGATACAAGTAGATCCGCGTTCGTGCGCCGTTGAGCGGCCGCGCGTCCCTGCATGTAATATTGGAAAGCTCTCAGGTTCTCCGTAGGGCGCTTCGCCAATTGCTCCTTCTCGGTGCCAGTTAATTTAAGACGCAGCTTCTCGGAAACTTCTGTCGCGATTTCTTCCTGCACCGCAAAGACGTCAGCCAGCTTGCGATTATACTGCTGGCCCCATAGCTGACTGTTGTCCTGCGCGTTGATTAACTCCACGCCAATCGTTAGACTATCACCGCGTTGCCTGACTCGACCCGTGAGCAATGTCTGGACATTCAACTCTTTTCCGACCGTCCGCGCGTCCGTTTCCTTCCCCTTGTAATGAAAAACTGAATTACGCGACATCACCTTCAGCTTCGGTAGCTCGGAAAGGCTATTGATGATGCTTTCGGGAATGCCGTCGCACAGATAATCGGTATCCGGGTCGCGGTTCTGATTTTCAAAAGGTAAAACCGCGATCGATTTTTCCCCCAGAGCGCTCGTTGTGACGCGGTCCGGAGCGGTATAACGACCAACAAAAAACAGTCCGACCGACAACAACGCGCCAACAATCACCACGTAAATCCAAGCGTGACGTTTCGTGCGCGTTCGCGCCGCAAGATCGACATCCTCTGTCCGTTTCAATCCCTCCGGCGTCAATTCGAATGCCCAAGCGATGACGAGCGCGATTGGAAATCCGATTACAATTGCGAGCACGATCAATCGGACCGCCCAATTCGGAATTTCAAAAAACGGAAAGACCTGCGTCGCGATTTGAACTAACAACCAACCAACGACCGCGTAGGCAACGGCAACTTTGTAAACATTGCGCCGCTTTAGCTCCTGAAAGAAATTGCTCAAGTTCATGACGTCGGAATGATGAAATCATTGCGAGAAAGAGATTTCACCACAGGAGCGCGCATGCCGCGAACATTAATTGAGCAGCACAAATGGTCGCGGGGACCTCGGAGCCTACAGGGCTCGAACCTTCATCTTATTGCTTTCCAACTGCCAGCAGAATTGCCAGCAACTTGCAGTGAAAGAGTCCGCGCGAGTAGTCGACGAGTTCGCTTGATTACTGAGGTGCAAACTGATTCAGTGTGGCAAAATACAAGGGAAGACAGCGCCGAATCCTACCTCTGGAGTGATAAGTTGCTCGCATCTAGCTTTTTACTCGACGCAACGCATACCGAAAAAGATGCGTTCTCCCGGGCCGAGCCCTTGAAACCGGGGAATCCGAACCTTTTTGACATTCCGCCACAACTGCCTGGCGAAAACCGCCGGCGGAGCTCGCCCGTGAGTCGCCAAAGACCTAGCGCAACGCAAATTCGGGCAATGTTTGCAGCGCGAGGAGTACCCAATTGGAGCAAGAATTTCTCGGTCTCTGCCTCGTTGAGACGATGTCTGCGCACGACTGGAGAGATGGCATTGGCGACTTCTGCGTCGCGAACTATCTGATGGAATTCAACCAGATGCATCTACTCAGATACTCTACACGAATTCGGGATTTATCGCGGTTATTTCCTTGGAGCATTTACGGCGCCGGGTTTAATCGTCGGCTCGTGCGGGGAGGAATAGTCCCAGTGTCATGATCCGCCAAGTGTAGAAATTGTTGAGTTGTGCGAGAGCCTTTATGCCGCAACTATTTACCTCCCTGGTTCGCCGAATTCCTTCGGAAGCACGAACCGGATGGCCTTTCGCTGCGATCACTGCAGCAACTCAGTAAACTAGAAAGTTAGTTTCTATGATTAAGTCAATCGTTAGCGTCGCATTTGCCACGGCCCTGATGGATTCGGTGGCTTTCGCGCAAACACACACGTCTTCCACCGAGGTTGCGACCCAACCCAATGGAATGACTGAAACCACCACTACGACAACCGAAAGTTTCGGCACCGTCACGGAGTTTACTCCGGGCGATTCCCTGATCCTGAAAACCGAAGCAGCCGAGCCCATGCACTACACGTTCAGCAAGACCGTCACATACGTCAATGCACACGGAAAGGTGATCGAAGCCTCGAAAATCAGAAAAGATTCGAAGGTTCGGGTTCACTGGCTCCAACACGGCAACGACATGATAGTTGATAAAGTTACCCTCACGCCGGATCGCCACTAAGTCCCGGCACGAGTTGCTGGGCTAATTTTAGTCCAAGCTAGCAATTCAGCGCCTGGCGGATCGAGAAAATGCTCGCCGCCAGGCGTTTTGTTTTCCTTTGATGCAAACCTTGCAATGCGGACTTCGCGTTTCCTCAACGTACGCAAGATTAGGGTCGACTCTGACAATACGCGGTGAGCGCGATGCGCCGAGATGGCGTTAACTCAATCCAGAAAGGCAAAAAAATGAATACATTAATAACATGGAATCAGCTTAGAGATATGGAAGAAGCGCAAAATCGCTTCAACCGTTTCTTGGGCGGATTTCCGAACAGAATAGGCAGTGGGGAGACCCACAGTCTGACAGTCGCAGATTGGTCGCCGGAGGTTGATATCAGTGAAGATGATCACGGATATCTTCTCAAAGCTGACCTGCCTGAAATGAAGAAGGATGACGTGCGAGTAACAGTTGAAGACGGCATCCTCTGCGTTTCCGGAGAACGCAAAAGCGAGAAGGAAGATCAGAAAAGAAAATTCCATCGCATTGAGCGATCCTTTGGTAATTTCCGACGCAGCTTCACGTTGCCTGAAGACGCCGATAGCACGAAAGTGACGGCGGACTTCCGCGACGGAGTGCTGAAGGTTCACCTCCCGACAACGGCGAAAGCAAGATCAAAAGCTCTCGAAGTCAAGGTGCAGTAATGCGTTAAACACTGACGGCGAGCGTGCGGAAGGTTTCGTGCGCTCGTCCCAGTGGAAGGCGACTAGTCGCCCATACCTTCCGACGCGCCACACTTAAATCTTAACAGAGCTATTGTTATGTTAGACAACTCTTACATCCAACTGAAACAACAGATCCACGACGCCTTGCGTGTCCACCATCCTGACTGGGTCGAGCCCAACGGCAATTGTCCCACTTGCGACTCATATGAGTCACGCTTCGGCGAACTCCTCGGCCTTTCCAAACCGGACGAACAGCGTTATGCCGAGCGTCGCAGCCTTGGAAGGGATTCTCTAAATTGCGTAGGAGAGCGACCGACGATTCGCTTGAACGCGCGATTGAAGTTCGTCATGGATTGAAATCCGCATGCGAAAGCAGCCTCGCTAATTCGCGAATTGGGATTGAGCAAGAGCGTCTTCGATTTCTCTACGCGAACTCTGGAGAGATAATCGATGAAATGCATCCCGGTCGCCTTCTTGAACATCTTGCAAAAGTAATGCCGGCTGATGTTGGCCGCTTGGGCCACCCGCCCGAGCGACAGCGGCTCCGTCTGATGCTTTTCGATAAATTGCCGCGCTCGGGCCATGTTGGCAGACTCGTTCTTTTCGTGTCGTACCACCAGTTGATTCGACAAGATCGAAAGGTGTTGCGCAAAAATTCTGAGGAGCCGCAACATCGCCCGATACCGGTCCGGCGATAAAACACACGACCGAAAATACGCCCGCTCAAGTTGCTTCCAATCCGTCTTATAGCCCCACGCGCGGAGCTGCCGAGTAATGGTCGCGAAGTGTTTCTTATTCGGGTTCTTGAGCATTACTTCGCCCGTCTCGAGAAAACCAAGAATGTGGTCACCTACATACACCGGCACTGCACTTTCGGAGAGACCCGCAAACCAGGTCACGGTACGCCTTGTCGAGTCCGGTTCTCGAGATGCGTCGGTCTGGGCCCTTAAGCACGCGGCGCGAGCTTTGTTGAAACGAGCCAGAATTGACGCGAGCGAATCGCGATCGTCTTTTCCGTGGTGCGCCGGCGACCACGAATCGTGCCCTCGGATATTAAGTGGCAAACCCATGGCTTCGCTGAAAGCACGTTCGTAATCTTTGAAAATCTGCGAGCGCGAAAGATGTCGAATCACTTCATGATCAGAGGATCGGGACGCGCTTCGTTTGCTCGTTATACCTTGCGAAGCGGTACGTCTCGCTGCGCTGGAGTTGCGCATCGCCGCGCACATAACTAGAATGCGAACCCTCTCAGCGACAGCTGTCCTGATCGAAGGGCTTGCGAGATGTATCCAGCGCCGAACGTCTGCTGCTTAACATCGCGGGTCCGATTTGTGGATGAAGCGCGAAGCTGCCGGAAAAGCGCAGCTCGACATTTTGACCGTTTATGCCGCGTGAAATAAATCACGCTGCTTTGTGCGAGTGTTGGATCACCACATTCCATTGGTGCGGCGATTTATTCGCGAAATTTGCTCGAGGCCCGTCGAACAGGGGCGTTGTGAGCTAGTTGTTTGCGTTGCTTCGGAGAAGTCCCTCCCGATCGCAGCCAATCGGGTTTTGGAATCGAGCCACTCTTACCGAAGTCATGTTTGCGTCTTTGTTTGGGCATATCCGAAGGTCGATTTCGCACAGGGCTCGGAGTTGGTGCAGAGGGAAGGGGCCGCACCCGCGGTCGATTGACGCTGCAAAGTTAGGGAGCCAATATACACTACAGAAGCCAAATCGCCTAATACTGGCTTGGCATTCGGAGCTTACAGGGCTCGAACCCACGTTCTACGGGTTTCCGAATGTCAGCAAAATTGCCAGCGAAAAGCAGTCAAATAGTCCGCGCGAGTAGTGTGCGAGTCCGCTTGATTATCTGGGCAAACGCGATTAATTCGCGGCAAATAACGGACAAGGAAGCGACGAATCCTACCTCTGGAGAATTAACTTCCTCATTTCCAGTTACTTATACAAAACGAGTTTCGAGGCTTTTGTTATTTCGTGCATTTCTTTAGTCTGCGCCACGCTGCGCGCGACCGTCCTGTAGCCGAATAGCGCAGACGCGACAGCGCTTTCGAAGCGTAAGTTCGGCTCGAAATGGAGCGGAGGCGGTTTGCTACTGATCAGGCGGTGTTTGAAGGGCTATCTCTTTAGGTAAGGCTAGCCAAGAGCTGGCTTAGTTCGATCGTGACAATGCTTGAAACCGTATCGCTAACGCCATAGGGGAGGATGAGTCGCCCATTGTGGATGAGCGAGCCGCAGGAGTAAACGACATTGGGAACGTAGCCTTCCCTTTCGTTAGCTTCCGGTCTTAGGAGTGGCCCTTTGAGCTGGCCAATGATCTTCATAGGATCGTGCAAGTCGAGCAGGGTCGCTCCGATGCAATATTTCCGCATCGGACCGACGCCGTGAGTAAGAACTAACCAACCAGCTTCGGTTTCGATTGGCGAGCCACAGTTGCCGAGTTTCACAAACTCCCAGGGCTGCCGAGGTCGTTGCAGTAGCTCTGGATCGCTCCAAAAATGCACGTTGTCGGAGAAGGTTAAGAACAGGCTCTCATCGTCCTGTCGTGAAAGCATGGCGTAGTGCCCATCGATCCGGCGAGGAAAGAGAGCCATGCCTTTGTTCTGCACCGCCTCGCCGTTAAGGGTTAAAACACGAAAGTGAAGGAAGTCCGCAGTCTCGATCAGCTGAGGTAAAATAACTCGCCCGTTGTAGGCAGTATAGGTCGCGTAGTAGATAACGCTCCCATCGTCTTCTACAAAACGAACGAAGCGGGCATCCTCAATACCGTTGCTCTCGTTAGGTGAAACCGGAAATATAATACGTTCCGACATATCCGAGGCGGGATCGAAATAAATTTCGTAGTTAGATTCCGCCAACCAGTGCATGCACTCCAAGGTTCGCTGCACGTCACGCGTGTGCGAGGAAACTTCGTCAGGTGCCGCCCGTTGGATGGACTTGTCCAGCTCATCAAACAGAAAGGTCTTTCCTAATCGTCCCATCACCGATGCGGCCCAATCATTCTCCAGTCCCATCTCACTCAGTTTGTCCAGGAAGGTGCGTTTGTGGTAAGTCGGATTGGTACTAAGCTCAGGCAGTGTTACAAAGGGCGTCGTCTTCTCGATCTGCACTGAGTGATCACGATCGATAATTCCTGTTCGAAACTGGATCGACGAAACATGCCCTTCACCGGTCGAGCGCAAACTAAGGATAAAACGGAGATCGCCTTGACTTAGACCAGTCTGGTTAGGGTGCGGCACGATCGAAGGATTAAATAACGCGACCGATTCAAGGGCATACTCACCGGAGAAAAGCGCGCCGATGAATAGCCGGCGTGTTTCGGAAACCGTTTCGCTGTCCGGGATTTGCCCTCGCACTTTTTCAAAATGCCGCAGCCAACTCTTATCGAGATCGATATGTCTCTCGCCAAAATCCGCTCGCACCAACGCGAGCTGTTTATCGGTTTCCGACTCGCTAAGCGCAAGAGCGCGCGCGATGATGTGCTCGACCCGTGTGGGATCCATCGAAATGAAGGGGCGCACCACAACGCGCCTGTTGTCCGGCCGAAGAAGGACGCCCGTCGGAAGATATTTCATCCTACCTTGTGACTTGGGATCAGCAGGTCGGGCGCGGTCTCCGCCTGCGTCATCTCCGCAAGCGACAAGTAAAATGCCAGACTCGATTCCGCTCCTTGATTTTGACTCACGCGGTCTTGGTGCAAGGCGTCACGACACCCTCCTGTGCTCGAATCGTAGAGCGATGTTCCAAGATCGTTGCGACCTAGAAACCATTCGAAACAACGTCGCGACGCGCGCTTCCAGTACTGGTCGTGCGTCAGAGCAAAAGCTTCGAGACAGGCGGAGATGGTTGCATAGGCTTCCAGCGGCTGCTGATCGAAACGCGCTTTCCCGCCGCCACGTTTCCAGAAACCATTGCAGCCAATTGGCGCGAAATGTCCGGCCTCCGCTTTTTGCGTTTCCACCAACCACCGGAGCGACTGCAACCCTGCTTGGAATACCTCGCCACGTGAAGTCCAATGACCACTCAGGATCATCGCATGGGAAAGCTTTGCGTTATCGTAGGTCGCAACTGGCTCGAACCATTGCCATTCCTTCGAGCTGTTGGCTTGAAACAAATCTAGCAGGCGGGTAGTCAGCACATCGCGCAACTGGTTGACTGTCCGGTCGCCGGAAAAGCTGCGCAGATATTCCTGCATGGCCAGCACAGCAAAGGCCCATGCTCGGGGAGAAGTAAATTCCTCAACCACGGACAAGCCGCGCTGAAACAAGAGCGCGCAGAGATTGCGATGCCCATCATTCTTCGATCGACCAAGCGCCATGCCGATCGCCCAAAGGGCGCGTGCATGGCTGTCCTCCGAACCGAAGCGTTCCAACCATTCCCGGCGATGACTCATGAAGTTACGAAACCGGTTTGTTTCCTGGTCGAACGCATCCCATAAAAACGAGAGATATGTGCTAGCTAATGCTTCGAGCTCTTGTTGTGCCACTCGGCTGGTCATCTCCGGTAATACCAAGGTAAGGATGAACGCGCGGGCGTTATCGTCCGTACAATAACCTTCGCGGTAATTCGGGACGTTAAAAATGGCATGCTGGAAAATCCCGGTGTCGTCGGTCATCCGGAAAAGATGATCGAGTTTTAGCGGCGGAAATTCATAGGGCCGATTCTGCAGCGTGCGAACGGCAAAGGCTTTGCGCGGCGGAACGGTTGAACGGATACGGGCGCGCTCAAAGCTTTCCATATAACGACGCGCTACCACCGGCCAGATCATTTCGCGGCCGAGCTTCCACGCACGTTTCCGCATCGCAGCCATCAAGGCGGGATCGGATAGAAATTGACCTACTCCTTCGACAATCGCAGCGCTCTCGCGAAACGGCACCAGAATACCACGGTCCTGCGCGAGTAACTCCTGCGCGTACAGGTAAGGAGTGGAAATCACAGCCTTCCCCGCGCCGAAAGCATAAGCCAGAGTGCCGGAAGTGATTTGCGCTTCGTTGAGATAGGGTGTGACGTAAATGTCGGCCGCACCGATAAAGTCGGTTAATTCCTCTAACGTCACGAAGCGATTGTAAAAAATTACGTTGCCGGTCACGCCCCGATCTTCGGCAAGGCGCTCAAGCTTTAACCGATAAGACTCACCTTCCCGCAAAAGAAGATTGGGATGCGTCGCACCGAGGACGATGTAAACAACATTCGGGTGGGACTTGAGAATGGCCGGTAACGCTTCAATCACATACTCAATGCCTTTGTTAGGGGAAAGAAGTCCAAACGTGAGGAGCACCGTCTTACCTTCCACGCCGAACTGATCTTTGTGGAAGCTCGGGTCAATGAACTGCACGTCAGGCACCCCGTGTGGGATGAGATCGATCTTCTCGGATGACACTCCATAAACTTCTTTCAATATTTCGCGCCCGCGTTCAGCCATCACAATGAAACGATTCGAGAGCGCATCGAGCTGCTCCATAACCGAGCGTTGCGCCTCGTTAGGGTCACGCAGCACAGTATGCAACGTTGTCACGACCGGCATGTGCCCGTCGCGCAGCAAGGCTAGCAAATGACTTCCGGCCGGCCCGCCGTAAATACCAAACTCGTGCTGGACCGAGACGACCTCGACGTTATTAATGTTTAAGAAATCCGCCGCGCGCCGGTACGAATCGATCTCCTTTTCGTCGATCTCAAAACGGATACGTTTCGAATAATCGTAACCTTCCGGACGATCGTTAACCGCTCCCACTACGCATTCGCAATCGGGATACTCGGCTGCGACCGCCTCACAAATGTCCGTCGTAAATGTCGCGATGCCACATTGCCGAGGTAGATAGTCTCCCAGGAAAGCGATGCGGTTGATCTTGGCAGCGGTCACGAGGTAGCGCCGGCGCTGCCGGATCCTGGCGATGTGCTAACGAAGGACTGAAGGACAATGAGTGTAATACTGGAATTCCTGGGAGCCTACACGGTTCAATACGCTTTCGGCGTCATCTGCGTCGAATCTTCCTGGCTCGGAGCATTTGCGTTGTCGCGGTCATCTTCCCCCTTAACCTCTCTACCCCTACGAACAAGTGGGCGAGCTCACGTTGACGGGGCCGCTAGCTGCGAAGGGAATGCTTCGGCTGCTTCGCGCACAAGCTGGGCACGCGTCGCGAGATTGAGCGTGTGTTGCGGATCTTGCTCGGCGCAGATAGCATCTTTCAATCTCCGTTGTACCTCGATTAGGGTATCGTGCTCTTCAGCGCTGAGATTGGAGCCCCACAGCGTAGCCTCCTCGGTGCTTATGAAAGCTGGAACGCGCAAGTTCTTGATCCGGTCCAATAGCGCAACTCCGTCAGAGGAAATCGCGACATTTCCTGCCTCATCGACTATGTATGAAGCAAGCGTAATCATGATTGGCAGGTCCAGGGTTGGGAAAGTGCTGCCGGTGTTTTAAAATTCATATTGCCTAGCGTTGCGGAACCCATGGTCCCACCTTGGTTCAAGTCTGATGCTTTGGCGAACCGTGCATGGCGCTGTGCCCGCGTTTCTGGCATCCAGAGCCTAAAGTAAACGTCCTTGAGGGCTCTTCTAATCGATCTCAATGGCGGGACTATCGCACAACGGTGGCGAATACCGGCATGAAATCTAAAGATCGTCCTCGACGACCTGATAACGGTAAGCTGAGGTCAATTTTTGTAATACAAAGATTCCTCGCACCCTACACGGCTCGAACCCGCATTCTATCGTTTTCCACTGTCAGCAGAATTGCCAGCAAACAGTAGTGAAGGAGTCGGTTGGAGTGATGGCACAGTACGCTTGATTACGCCCGTGTAAGCTGCTTCAGTGCGGCAAAATATGGGGGAAGATAGCGCCGAATCCTACCTCTGGAGCCAATTTGTGATGGATTTTGCTTCTTCTCTCATCACTTCGTTGCGCAAAGCGACGAAAATTGTCGTCCTCACTGGAGCTGGAATTTCCGCCGAAAGCGGGCTCGCCACTTTCCGAGACGCGCAAACTGGACTTTGGAGCAAATTCAAACCGGAAGAGTTGGCGACCGCGGAAGCGTTTCGGCGAAATCCGAAATTTGTTTCGGATTGGTATGCTTGGCGGCGTGAGCAGGCGCTCAAAGCAGAACCGAATCCGGGACATCTGGCTTTGGTCGAAATCGAGAAATGCGCACCAGAATTCTTGCTGGTCACCCAAAATGTCGACGGGCTCCACGCTCGCGCTGGTAGCAAACGAATCGTCGAGCTGCATGGAAATATTCATCGCTTCCGATGTTTCGAGAATGACTGCGCGAACGGCAACTTCGATGCCGAACATGGACGATGTCGATCTTGCGGCGGCCATTTGCGCCCCGACGTCGTTTGGTTTGGTGAAATGTTACCTCCGCATGCGCTGGAGACAGCGATTGCATCCGCTGAAGATTGCGACGTTTTCTTTTCGATCGGTACCTCGAGTGTCGTCTATCCCGCGGCCGATTTGTGGCGTCGAGCGTCGGACCGCGGCGCGATCGTGATCGAGATTAACAGAGATCCGACGCCGCTGACGCCGCTTGCTGATTATTCTTTGCTTGGGAAAGCCGGTGAAATTCTTCCGCGGCTGGTTGAAAGGATTTATGTTCACGAAAATCGTGGCGCTCATTAGCATCACCGAGCGTGTCGCTTCATCTAAAACCCACAGTCGCTGAAACGTGATTGCGTTTGTCGTTTATCTTGCCCTGCGCACCTTGAACAAAAGATCGATATGAAACTTCCCGAGCTTCCGCCCTTCGACCACAAGCCGAGGAAATACAGCGGCCCGTCGGCCGAAGAAGTGTTGCGGCTGCGCAAGGAATTCCTGAATCCGGGAATTTTTCTCTACTACAAAAAACCGATCATGCTGGTGGAAGGAAAAATGCAATACGCCTGGGACGAGCACGGCCGCAGATATCTCGACGCGCTCGGCGGCATCGTGACTGTGAGCGTCGGGCATTGTCATCCGGATGTTGTCGATGTTGTGCGAAAGCAAAACGAGACGCTCCAACATTCCACCACCATTTATCTCCATCCGAACATCGCCGAGTACGCGCAGAAACTGGCGTCGAAAATGCCGGGCGACCTGAAGGTTTGCTACTTCGTCAACTCCGGCTCGGAAGCGAACGACCTCGCATTGCTGATGGCGCGCGCTTACACCGGGAACTACGACGTGCTCGCGCTCCGCAACGCGTATCACGGCGGCAGCACGCTGACGATGGGGATGACCGGCAATCGCGCATGGAAATTTAATGTGCCGCACAGTTTCGGCGTTCATCACGCGATCACGCCCGATCCTTATCGCGGTTTGTGGGGACGCGACGATGCCGATGCTGGAAAAAAATACGCGGCGGACGTGAAGAACCTGATCGACTTCGCAACCTCCGGCCAGGTCGCCGCGTTCATTGCCGAATCAATTCAAGGCGTCGGCGGCTGCGTCGTTTTCCCCGATGGTTATTTGAAAAATGCTTACGAGCACGTTCGGGCCGCCGGCGGTTTATGTATTGCTGATGAAGTGCAAGCCGGCTTTGGCCGCGCCGGCACACATTATTGGGGATTTGAAACGCAAGATGTCATTCCCGATATCGTGACGATGGCCAAAGGAATTGGAAACGGTTGCCCGTTCGGCGCGGTTGTGACGACGCCGAAAATCGCAGCCGCGCTCGCGCAGCGAACACACTTCAACACGTTCGGTGGCAATCCCGTTGTCTGCGCTCAAGGCAGCGCCGTCCTCGACGTGATCGATCGCGAAAAACTTCAGGCGAATTCGCTTAAGATCGGAAACCGAATTCTGACCGGCCTGAACAAGCTGAAAGAAAAACACAACATCATCGGCGACGTTCGCGGCAAAGGATTACTTCTCGGGATCGAGTTAGTGAAAGATCGACAATCGAAAGAGCCGGCGAAAGAAGAATGCGCGCAGGTCATGGAAACCTGCAAAGAAATGGGACTTCTTCTCGGCAAAGGCGGACTGTGGGGACAAACGATCCGTTTTTCGCCGCCAATGTGTATCAAGGAACAAGACGCCGACTTCCTTCTCGAAGTCCTCGACCGCGCACTCGTGAGTTTATGAACCTCGTCTCGTTATTCCCAATAACGTCAATAATGGTGACGGTCGCATTCGCTGCCGAGCAGGCCGAAATTCAATCGAAGATTGAAGAAGCGCAGAAAAAATTCAGCACCACGGCTGGGCACGACTACGTCGAGAAGTTCGCAACGAGCGCCGCGGCGAAGCCACTTATTGACGCGATGCATGAGTGCGACAAAGCGGCCAATCCTTTAAACTTGTCGCACGATGTTGTGTTTATCGTTGCCGCAGATAGCTCAATCGAGCGAGTGCTTCAATCGCCGAGCAACCCGTTCGGCGACTGTATAGCCGAAAACTTACGTCTGCCCCAAAAAGTTTCAAAACCGCCGGGCGAATTTCGAGGATGTGTTCGTTGATGTCGATTCGATCCAAGGACAGGAAAATTTACGGACGCATCGCGAACAAGCTGGACGTTATAAAGACACACCACCAATGGGACAAAATTTCGTTTCCCGAATCTGAAATCATGGATTGGACAATCGTTCTTGCAGACGGAAGCGAAGAAGGCAATGTGGTCGGCAAGTTTCTCGACACGTACAAACCGCAATAGATAGTCGAGCACGGTGCGACTGGCGATTCTTTCGGTTGTTCTTTTTCTTTCCGGGATCAGCGCGCTGATTTTTGAGACGCTCTGGTTGCGACTGAGCGGGCTCGCGTTTGGTAATTCGATTTGGGCCGCGGCGCTGATTCTTTCCAGCTTCATGGCCGGTCTCGCGCTCGGAACGGCGATCGCGGCTTCCGCGAAATTCCGAATCCGCCCCCTGAAACTTTACGCCGCGCTCGAAATCGCGGTCGCGCTCTTTGGTTGCACGATCGTGTTCGCTTTGCCGATCATCGGTGAACTGCTGCGTCCGGTTTTTAAAACACTTTGGACTCATCAGACAATTCTCCTCGCGTTGCGCGTTCTGTTTTCATTCATCCTGCTTTTAATTCCAACGACGGCAATGGGACTAACTTTACCGGTCGTGCTGGAAGATCGCGTTCTCGAGCGCGCCGAGTTCGGTCGTGCGCTCGGTTTGCTCTACGGCTTCAACACGCTCGGTGCAGTCGACGGCGCATTGGTCGGCGAACTTTTTCTCGTCAAGGCTTTCGGACTGTGGGGCACGAGTCTGGCCGCGGGTCTCTTGAATTGTATTGCCGCGGCGATTGCGCTATTCCTGACCAAGAGGAATGGATTGTTCGAAGATGCCGCAGCAAGCGGGACGCTAACAGCATCTACTACCGAAGCACCGGCGCGACGGTTCAGCTTCGCAATAAATTATTCTCTCCCGTGGCGACCACTCATTATTAGTTTCGGCGCCGGCTGCATTCTCTTGGCACTAGAAGTGGTTTGGTTCCGTTTCCTTCGATTGTATGTCGCGTCTTCGGCCACCGCGTTCAGTCTCATGCTCGCAATCGTCCTAGCCGGAATCGGGCTCGGCGGCGTGTTGTCCGGCGCGATCTCAAAGCGGATGTCGAAGCAGCAAACGTTTCTGCCGATTTTACTGATCATCGCCGCGATCCTGACGCTGCTTTGCTACGTTCTTTTCCCAGTTCCGAAGCTTGGAGAGGGTGAGAAGAATTTTTATTTGGAATCGTGGCAGCAGATCGCGTTGCTCTCATGCGCGCTGATGTTTCCGGTCGCGTTTCTATCGGGCGTTCTGTTTCCAGCGATCGCTGCGCGCGTACAAGAAGGTGTGCCGAGCCGGATGAACAGCCTTGGCATTACGACATTGTTTAACACAGCCGGCGCCGCAATCGGTCCATTGCTGGCCGGTTTTGTTCTACTGCCAAAGCTCGGTTTCCAATCCAGCCTGATCATCTGCGCAGCCGGGTATGGCCTCCTTTGCCTGGCGATCAGTCGAAAAGATAATTGGTCGCCTAAACGTCCAACCGGATTGGCACTGCTTGGACTGAGCGTTCTGTTTCTTGCAATCGTCGCGGTGTTTCCTTTTCACCGCGACGAAATGCATTTGGCGAATGCGAGAAAATTGTTCGAATCCGAAGAACAGCATCTCGTCACGAAAATCGAGGGCACAACTGGAACATGGCAGCTGCTGCGGCGCGATCTCTTCGGCCTGCCTTATTACTACCGTTTGATGACGGACGGATTTTCAATGTCCGCAACCAATCCGCCCAATCAGCGTTACATGCGTCTGTTCGCTTACCTGCCGCTGATGCTGCACCCGCAACCGCAGGACGCGCTTCTCATTGCCTTCGGTTGCGGCGTGACCGCGGACGCGCTTGCGCACGATGTCGATCTTGAACGCATCGACACTGTTGATATTTCAAAGGAAGCATTCGATCTGGCGGACGATTACCGCGGCGCCGGTTACTCGAATTCACTGCGCGATCCTCGCGTCACCGCGATTGTGCAGGACGGCCGATTTTTTCTCCAAGCGAGTCCGCGCCGCTACGACATCATCACCGGCGAACCGCCGCCGCCGAAAGTGCTCGGGTCGGTGAATCTCTACACCGAACAATTTTTCTCACTGATGGGCGATCGATTGAAGGACGGCGGCATCGCCACTTTCTGGTTGCCCATTTACCAGCTCAACGTGAATGAAGCGAAAGCGATCCTGCGCGCTTTCCGCGACGCGTTCCCGACCACGATCGTTTGGTCGAGTTCCGATGAAGAATGGATCATGATGGGAATCAAAGGCGCGCCGCACAAAATCGACAATGAACGGATCAGGAAATTGTGGAGCTTCTCGAGCACGCGCACTGATCTGGCGCGGATTGGAATCGAGGTTCCGGAACAACTGGCTGCATTGTTCGTGATGGACGGCGACGAGATCGACCGGATCACAGCCGGCACTAAGCCGCTGACTGATTTTTATCCGAAGCGCCTTGGCGACGTTACTGCCGAAGACAAATCCATTCACGAATTTACCGGCGGCTACATGCGGGCTGAATCTGCTGCACAGCGGTTTCGTCGCTCGCGGTTAAGCCAGGAGATCTGGCCGGAGGCAATGACTGCCGGACTCGGCCCGTTCTTCGCCATTCGGGAAATGCGTTATCGCGCCAGACTCACACCAACAAACTGGCTCGCGGACTTGGACATTCATCTGCGCGGTTTGCGTTTGCGCGAGCCGGTCCTGGAAACTTTGGATACGAATTCGTTCCGTATCGCTCTGGCTAAAAAAGCTGCGGATAATCTGGAGCCGCCTCCGGCCGAAGTCTTACCGGATCTAATCGCGGCCGCGCTCGCCCGACGTGATTATCACGAGGCGATTCGACTATTGGAAGACAAACGATCAGTAAATGCATCCAATCGCGACGAAGTTTTGCTACTCACTTATTTGTATTGCTTGAACGGCGACGTCGCGAAAGCCGAATCTGTTGCGACAGCGACGACCGAACCGGAGCGGCCATTGGTAAAATGGCTTTGGGAAAAATTGCAAGCTGAGTACGGCTTTCGCCCGCCAGGGTCGAAATAGTGCGCGGGTTCGCGTGTTTTAATCGACCGCGCGACTTTGAGTTGGAAAAAGCGAGCGCAATCCTCTACTGCGTCGTGTAATGGTGGGTGAATACGACGCGGCCATAGTTGGTTCCGGACCGAACGGCCTCGCATCCGCGATCACACTCGCGCGCGCCGGACTTTCGGTTCTCGTTTTGGAAGCGAACTCGAGCATCGGTGGCGGCGCACGCTCAGCCGAACTGACGCTGCCAGGTTTTGTTCACGATGTTTGTTCGGCGGTCCATCCGCTTGCCGCCGGTTCGCCATTCTTCAAAACGCTTCCACTCAAACGCTTCGGTCTCGATTGGATCCAGCCCGAAATTCCGTTGGCGCACCCGCTCGATAACGGCAGCGCCGCATGCCTGCACCGCGACGTCGATCTTACGGCTGATTCATTCGACAACGATGCGCGCGCCTACCGGACCGTCATGAAACCGTTGACTCACGATTGGGAAAAACTGGCGACGGAATTTCTGCAGCCAATGTTGCATTTGCCGCGACATCCATTCGCGCTCGCTCGATTCGGGATTCCGGCCATGTGCCCAGCGACACTGTTGACAAAACTTCTATTCAAGAGTGAATCGACGCGCGCCTTGTTTGCCGGAATCGCGGCGCATTCTTTTCTTCCGTTGGAATCGCCAGCGTCTTCTGCCTTCGCACTTGTGCTCGGGATGGCCGGACACGCCGTCGGCTGGCCAATTCCTCGTGGCGGATCGCAATCCATCTCCAACGCGCTCGCCAATTATTTTCTCGAGCTCGGCGGCAAGATCGACACTGAGCGGCGTATTGAGAATCTAAATCAACTTCCGAAATCGCGCGTCGCTCTTTTCGATACAACGGTCTGGCAATTCGTCCGTATCGCCGGTGAGCGATTATGCCCACGTTATCGCCAGCGATTAGAAAATTTCCGCCACGCAGCGGGAATTTTCAAAATCGATTACGCGCTTTCGTCACCGATTCCGTGGAAAGCGGAAGCGTGTCGCCGCGCCGGTACCATTCATCTCGGTGGAACGCTTGATCAAGTTGCGAACGCAGAGCGCGATGTCGCGGGCGGAAAAGTTCCCGGGCGTCCGTTTGTCCTGGTCGCGCAACAAAGTCTTTTTGACGAAACGCGCGCGCCGAGCGGCAAACACACGCTTTGGGCCTATTGCCATGTTCCTTTCGATTGGTCGCCACAGCGAGTCCGTCCGGTGGCGGACAAGATCGACATCTCGGAGCGGATCGAATCTCAAATCGAGCGGTTCGCTCCAGGTTTCCGCGATTGCGTTCTCGCCCGCCACAAAATGAGCGCGACGGAACTTGTGAAATCGAATCCGAATTTGGCCGGCGGCGACATTAACGGCGGGGCCGCGAATTTGTGGCAGCTCATCGCCAGACCAATTTTCAGTGCAACCCCATATCGAACGCCATTGCGCGGCGTTTATTTGTGTTCGTCTTCAACTCCGCCAGGCGGCGGCGTTCACGGCATGTGCGGTTATCACGCCGCGCGAGCAGCGTTACGAGACATCTTCGACAAACGGCTGCCGGCCGAGCCTTAGAGCGACCGCTGTCAGGAACGATTGAAAATCGCTCGTGTGCCTTTATCGTTGCGCGCGACATGAAGTTTTTTGGCGCGGGAATATTGGGGATGGCGCTTTTTGTTCAGCCGCCGTCTGCGGGCGCAGAAGGGAGCGCTAGTGAAACGCTTAATCCACCACGATTCGAAGTGGCCGTTCAATCAGGCTACTTGTTCGGCGTCTTCGGAAATCCTGACA
>Ga0207684_10001747_pt1 | contig 22959 bp, 17 predicted proteins | sample KBSK5501metaG_FD_184342 | JGI IMG/M metagenome (GOLD analysis project Ga0207684, IMG submission 184342) | Corn, switchgrass and miscanthus rhizosphere microbial communities from Kellogg Biological Station, Michigan, USA - KBS K5-50-1 metaG... | ecosystem: Host-associated > Plants > Roots >...
GTCGTGGGCGGGCGTGGCTTCGGGAGCGGTAGCGGATTCCGGTGCGGGAGCGGAGACGGGGGCGGGCGTGCCTTCGGGAGCGGTAGCGGATTCCGGTGCGGGAGCGGAGACGGGGGCGGGCGTGGCTTCGGGAGCGGAGTCGCGGGTGGGCGTGGCTTCCGGGGCGGGACAGGATTCCGGGGCGGGCGTGGCTTCGGGAGCGCGACCGGCATTCGGGGCGGGTGTGGCCGTCACGGCGGACGTGGCGGGCGTGCCGCCGGCGGAGAGCGTCCTGGCGGTGGTGCGGGAACGGCTTGCCGACGACCTCGACGCTCCCGGCGCGCTGGCCGCCGTGGACCGCTGGGCGTCGGCGATCACCGCGGCGCCGGAGCTTCCCTCGGGGATGGCCGCGTCGGCGGCACTGGTCCGCGACGCCGTGGACGCCCTCCTCGGCGTCGCGCTGTAGCTAACCGACGGCGACCCCACCGTTGCGGGGAGGCGTTGGTCGCCTGCCGCAACGCCCGTACCAGCGTGCCGCGAACCGTCAAACGCCGTCGGCCCCGTTGTGGACGTCCCGCCAACTGGTGTCCGGTTTGTCCACAGGCCGCCTGCGGCCCTCGCTTCCCTTATCCCGGCCCCACAACCTGGATGCATGGACACCGCGCAGCCCTCCCACAATCCCACTCGCGGCCCTGAGCGCCCCACAGCGCGCAGCCTGCGGTCCTTACCGCCCGGCGAGCCTGCCACGCCCCGGCAACCTGCCGTTCCCCAGCAGCCCGCCCCGCCCAGGCAATCTGCCGCGTCCCGGCAGCCTGCCACCCTCCGGGCGCCGGCCCCGCCCTCGCAGCCGGCGCCGCCCGGCCGGCCTGCCGGGCCCGCCGGGCTTCCCATACCCGGCCGTCTTGCGTCGTGCGGTCCGGACGGCCCACCGGCCGGGGATCCCGGGCCGGAGCAGCCCGCCCCGCGCGGTCGGCCGTCTCCGCCGGGCACCGGCACTCCCGTTCCCGGGGAGGCTGACCCGGCTCCGCCACCCGGTTGGGGGCAGGCCCTGCCGGACCTGGCCCCGCCCAGGATCCAGGTCAGCGGCCCGGCCGACATCCTGGCGGTGGTGCCCCACCTGATGGGGTTTCACCCGCGGCTGAGCTTCGTGGTGGTCGGTGCGGCGGGCCCCCGTCGCCGCGTCGAACTCGGGTTCCGCTACGACCTGCCCGACCCGCCGGGCGCCGCTCAGGCGACCGAGATCGCCGACCACGCGGTGGCCGTGCTCGCCCAGCGCGGGGCCAGAACCGTGATCGGGATCGGTTATGGTCCCGGGCGGCTGGTTACCCCGGTCGCGGACGCGTTCGCCGCAGCCTCCCGGCAGCGGCGCCTGGAGCTGCGTGAACTGCTCCGGGTCGAGGACGGCCGGTACTGGTCCTACCTGTGCGCCAACGTGGCATGCTGCCCGCCCGGCGGCATCCCGTTCGACTACCGGTCCCACCCGGCGGCTGCGGCAATGACCGTTGCCGGGCTCGCCGCCTACCCGGACCGCAACGCCGTCGCCGCCACCATCGCTCCACCGACCGGCGACGCGGCACGCGCCATGGACTGCGCCATCGACCGGGCCTGCATGAAGGCGGAGAAGCTGATGGATCGGGCCCGGCGCAACGGGCCGGGCAATCCCCTGCGGCTGGTGATCAGTCAGGGCCGGCGCGCCGTGCGGGAAGCGATCGGCGTGTACCGCGACGGCGGGCGGATCACCGACGACGACAGGTTCGCCTGGCTCGCGGTCAGCCTGGTCCATCTCGCCGTGCGTGACGACGCGTGGGCGAGGATGATCCCCGAGCACCGCCACGCGCACATATCGCTGTGGGCCGACATCGTGCGCCGTGCCGACGGTCCCTGGGTCCCCGCGCCCGCTTCGCTGCTCGCCTTCACCGCGTGGCAGGCGGGGGACGGGACACTCGCGAACATTGCCCTGGACCGGGCCCTCACCGCCGATCCGGACTACTCGATGGCCCGGCTGCTGCGCGACATCCTCGCCGCCGGAGTGCCGCCGTCGCAAGCTCGCCTCCCGATGACCCCGGAGGAGGTCGCGAAGAGTTACGCGGCCCAATCGGTCGCCCCGCGCGTGGCGGGATGGCCCCGTGCGCGCCGGCCAGCGTCCCGGCGGGTGAAGCGGCGCCCGGGCCCGGAAGGGCGGGCCGGCGGCCCGGAGCAGACGGAGGGCTGAGGCCGTAAGTTACCTTTCGGTAGACTCTGTCCGTCTTCCGGCCGGATGAAGGCGCACTTGCCGCCCCGGGCCCGGCCCAGTCATTCTCAATGCAAGACCAGGTCTGTGACAGGAGGGAGAGGCGGGCATGACCGATGCGGCAGTCGGCAGCGGGCGTCGTGGCGGGACGGCGCCGGGCGGACCGTCGCCGGCTGTACAACTGCCTCCCGTGGTGGCGGCGGAACACCAGGCTGCGGTCGCCGCCTTCCGCGAGTCCTACACCGCCCTCCCCGCCGGGGCCCCGGTCCGGCTGGCCAAGCGCACCTCCAACCTGTTCCGGTTCCGCGACCCGGCGCCCGGGGCCCGGGGCCATCGCGGGCCGCAAGGGCCGGGTGCCCCCGCTGGGCTGGATGCGTCCGCGTTCACGCGGGTGCTGCACGTGGACCCGGCCGCCCGCGCCGCCGTGGTCGGCGGCATGACCACCTACGAGGACCTGGCGGACGCAACCCTGCGCCACCAGTTGATGCCGCTGGTGGTGCCGCAATTGAAGACGATCACGCTCGGCGGCGCGGTCACCGGCCTCGGCATCGAATCGACCTCGCTGCGCAACGGCCTGCCGCACGAGTCGGTGACCGCCATGGAGATCCTCACCGGGGACGGCAGGGTGGTGACCGCGACGCCGGAAGGCGAGCACGCGGAACTGTTCCGCGGCTTCCCGAACTCCTACGGGACGCTCGGGTACGCGCTGTCCCTGACCATCGAGCTTGAGCCGGTAGCGCCGTTCGTGCACCTGCGGCACTTCCGCTTCAGCAGCCCGCCGGCGTGCATGGACGCGATCGCCCGGATCGCCGCGGACGGCAGCCTGCACGGGCACCGGGCCGACTTCGTGGACGGCACCGCGTTCGGCCTGGACGAGATCTACCTGACCGTCGGCGCCTGCAGCGACGTGGCCCCGTGGCGCAGCGACTACACCGGCCAGCGCATCTACTACCAGTCGGTGCGCGGGCCACACGAGGATTTCCTGACCATCCGCGACTACCTGTGGCGCTGGGACACCGACTGGTTCTGGTGCTCACGGCCGTTCGGCGTGCAGCGCCCGATGATCCGCAAATTCTGGCCGCGCCGCTACCGGCGCTCCGATGTCTACCGGTCGCTGGTCGCCTTCGACCGCCGGCACCGGCTGTCGGCCACCCTCATCGCCAACCGCGGGGGCGCGCCCCGCGAGGCGGTGATCCAGGACGTGGAGATCCCCGTAGGGCGCGGGGCCGAGTTCCTGAGCTTCTTCGCTGCCGAGGTTGGCATGAGCCCCGTGTGGCTGTGCCCGCTGCGGCTGCGCAGCGACAGCCCGTGGCCCTTGTACCCGCTGGAGCCGGGCGAGGCGTACGTGAACTTCGGCTTCTGGGGGACCGTCCCCCTGCCGCCCGGCCGGGCCGACGGGCACCACAACCGCCTGGTCGAGGCGGAGGTGACGGCCCTGGGCGGCCACAAGGGCCTGTATTCCACGTCCTGCTACTCCGAGGACGAGTTCTGGGCCGCCTACAACGGCCCCGCCTACGCCCGGCTCAAGAGCGCCTACGACGCAGGCGGCAGGCTGGCCGGGCTGTATGAGAAGTGCGTGCGCGGAAGCTGAGGCGATCGGGCGAAGCGCTCCGCGGGCGGTGACAGGCAGGGAAGGGATGGCGGTCATGGCGCTGGCCAAGGTGTTCGAGCGGATCGCGGGGCCCGGCGCCCCGGTGGAGTTCTGCGCCTACGACGGAAGCGAGGCCGGGGTATCGGGCGCACCGGTGCGGATCACGGTCCGTTCCCCGGTCGCGGTGTCCTACATCGCCCAGGCGCCGGGGTCACTCGGCCTGGCCCGCGCCTACGTCTCCGGCCATCTCGACGTGGACGGCGACATGTACACGGCGCTCGCCCGGATGTCCCAGGTCCAGCAGGTAGGCCTGACCACCGCCGAGCGGCTCAGCGTCCTCACCGGCCTCGGCGGGCCGAAGCTGCTGTTCCCGCGGGTGCCGCCGCCCCCGCAGGAGGTACGGATACGGCGCCGCTGGCTGGGCGGGCAGCGGCACTCGAAGGGGCGGGATGCCTCGGCCATCGCGCATCACTACGACGTGTCCAACACGTTCTACGAGTGGGTGCTCGGCCCCTCGATGGCCTACACCTGCGCCTGTTACCCCGACGAGGACGCATCCCTGGAGCAGGCGCAGGCGTACAAGCACGAACTGGTGGCACGCAAGCTCGCGCTGCGGCCCGGGATGCGGCTCCTCGACGTCGGCTGCGGGTGGGGCGGGATGGTCCGGCACGCCGCCAGGGAGCACGGGGTCAGGGCCCTCGGGGTCACCCTGTCCGCGCAGCAGGCGGCGTGGGCGCAGCAGGCCATCGCCCGCGAGGGGCTGTCGGACCTCGCGGAGGTACGCCACCTGGACTACCGGGACGTGCCGGAGACCGGGTTCGACGCGGTCAGTTCGATCGGCCTCACCGAGCACATCGGCGAGGCCCAGCTACCGGCCTACTTCTCGTTCCTGTTCGGCAAGCTGAAGCCGGGCGGCCGGATGCTGAACCACTGCATCACCCGGCCGGACAGCGCCCAGCCCGCGCGGCGGCCCGGGGGCTTTATCAACCGGTACGTGTTCCCCGACGGGGAACTGGAAGGGCCGGGCCACCTGGTATCGGTCATGAACGGGGCGGGGTTCGAGATCAGGCACGAGGAGAACCTGCGCGAGCACTACGCCCGGACCCTGGCGGCCTGGTGCGCCAACCTGGACGCGCATTGGGACCAGGCGGTCGCCGAGGTCGGCCAGGGCACGGCGCGCGTGTGGCGGCTGTACATGGCGGGCTCGCGCCTCGGCTTCGACCGCAACGTCGTGCAACTCCACCAGATCCTGGGCGTCCGGCTGGACGCCGGCGGCCGGTCCCACATGCCGCTGCGCCCCGACTGGGAGAGCGCTCCGGCCCGGGTCGCGGGGTAGCCCGCAGCGGCCAGCGCCACGCGCGCCGCGGGGACGCCGTCCGGCGGCCGCGGGGCATGTGCGCCCGGATCAAGGCAGAATGACGTGGTGGAATCCTCGCGCTCGCGGCCACGGGACGTGGTCCTGCTCGGCTCGACCGGCTCGGTGGGAACCCAGGCAGCCGACGTGATCCGGCGTAACCCGGGCCGGTTCCGGGTCGCCGGTCTTGCCGCCGGGGGAGGCAACCCCGGCCTGCTGGCCGCGCAGGCCATCGAGTTCGGGGCCGCCGTGGTCGCCGTGGAGCGGGAGGCCGCCGCTGCCGAGGTGCGTGAAGCCCTCAAGGCGTACTCGGCCCGCGCCGGCCGGGCGGCCCGGACCGGGCAGGTGCCCGGGCCGCTCACCCGGCAGCGGCTGGCCCCGCCGGCGGCGCAAGCGCCGCCCACCGGGCAGGCGATCGCGGGGACCGGTGGGCCTGTGGCGCTGCCCACCGTCCTGGCCGGGCCGGACGCCGTGGCCGAGGTCGCGGCCTGGCCGGCCGACGTGGTGCTGAACGCTGTGACCGGGTTCAGCGGCCTGGCCGCCACGCTGGCCGCGCTCCGCGCGGGCCGGATGCTCGCGCTGGCGAACAAGGAGTCCCTGATCGTCGGCGGCCCGCTGGTCGCCGGGCTCGCCGCGCCGGGCCAGATCGTGCCGGTGGACTCCGAGCACTCCGCGATCGCGCAATGCCTGCGCGCCGGGGCGGGAGCCGAGGTCGCGCAACTGGTGCTGACGGCCAGTGGCGGGCCGTTCCGCGGCCGCGGCCGGGCGGAACTGGAAGGCATCACGCCCGAACAGGCGCTCGCCCACCCCACCTGGAACATGGGCCCGGTGATCACGATCAACTCCGCAACCCTGGTGAACAAGGGACTCGAGGTGATCGAGGCGCACCTGCTGTTCCGGGTCGGCTTCGAACAGATCAAGGTTGTCGTCCACCCGCAGTCGGTCATCCACTCGATGGTCGAATTCACCGACGGGTCCACGATCGCCCAGGCCAGCCCGCCGGACATGCGCATCCCGATCGCCCTGGCCCTGGGCTGGCCGGACCGGGTCCCCGGCGCCGCCCCGGCCATAGATTGGTCCGCGGCGCACACGTGGACGTTCGAGCCGCTGGACGAGGACGCGTTCCCCGCGGTCAGCATCGCCCGCCAGGCGGGGCAGGCGGGCGGCACCGCCCCGGCCGCCTACAACGCCGCCAACGAAGTCTGTGTAGCTTCCTTCCTGGCGGGCCGGCTCCCGTTCGCCGCGATTGTGGACACCGTGGCGCAGGTAGTCTCGGAACATGACGGCCGCGCGGGGGACGCGGTGAGCCTGGCCGACGTGCGGGCCGCCGACAGTTGGGCGCGCGCCCGCGCGTCGGAATTGGCCGCCGCGTCGCGGCGGCGCGCGCATCATGCAGTCGGCACGGCACCGGAGAGGGGAGAGACCGCGGGATGAGCTTCCTGCTCGGCGTGGCCATCTTCGTCGTGGCGCTGCTTGCGTCGATCATGCTGCACGAGGCGGGCCACTTCGCGACCGCCAAGCTGTTCGGCATGAAGGCCACCCAGTTCTTCGTGGGATTCGGGCGGACGATCTGGTCGCGCCAGAAGGGCGAGACCGAGTACGGCGTCAAGGCCATCCCGGCCGGCGGCTTCGTGAAGATCGTCGGGATGACCGACCTGGAGGACGTGGACCCGGCCGACGAACCGCGGTCGTTCCGCAGGAAGCCCGGCTGGCAGCGGATCATCGTGCTGGCGGCCGGCTCGTTCATGCACTTCGTGCTGGCCTTGGTGCTGCTGTTCGTGGTCGCTGCGGGCATCGGCCTGGAAACCGCCGGCAGCGGGACCACGGTCGGCACCGTCGAATCCTGCGTCCCGGCCAGCGTGACCACGGGCTGCGTCAAGGGTGACCCGGCGTCGCCAGCCGCCACGGCGGGCGTCAAGACCGGCGACCGGATCGTCAGCATTGCCGGTATCCGGGTGAACTCCTGGTCGCAGATGGGCAAGGCCATCCGTGCCCAGCACGCCGGCCGCGCCGTCCCCGTGGTCGTGGACCGGCACGGCCGGCTGGTCACCCTGCGGGCGACCCTGGCCAGCCTCACCGGCCACGGCTCCTACCTGGGCGTCTCGCCGCTGGTGGTGTTCCAGCGGACCGGCCCGGTCAGCGCCGCCTCCTACGCCGGCCACGAGTTCTGGACGATGCTCTCCGGGTCCGCCGGGGTGGTCGCCAGCCTGCCCAGGGCCATCCCGGACCTGTTCGCGAAGAACCGCGGCAGCACCCCGGGGGGTCAGGTCACCAGCGTGGTCGGCGCCGGGGACGTGACCGGCCAGGTGCTCGAGGCGCGGATCGGCTGGCAGCCCAAGGCCGACCTGGTGCTGCTGATCATCGCCTCGCTGAACATTTTCGTGGGCGCGTTCAATCTGCTCCCGCTGCTCCCGCTGGACGGCGGCCACCTCGCCGTGGTGATCTACGAGCGCGCCCGGGCCTGGCTCGCTAGGCTGCTGGGGCGGCCCGATCCCGGCCCGGTCGACTTCCGGCGCCTGGTACCCGTGAGCGTCGGGGTATTCGCCCTGCTGGTCGGTGTCGGCTTGCTCCTGATCATGGCCGACCTCGTCAACCCGGTTCACATCCTCCAGTGAGGCATTGAGCACATGACGACAGACCTTGGCATGCCCGGGCTCCCCGCGCAGCCGGTAGCGCCGCGCCGCAAGTCCCGCCAGATCGTGGTGGGCAGAGGCAAGCACGCGGTGCCGGTGGGTGGCGGCGCGCCCGTGTCGGTCCAGTCGATGACCACGACGCTGACCGCCGACGTGAACGCGACGCTGCAGCAGATCGCCGAGCTTACCGCGACCGGCTGCCAGATCGTCCGGGTGGCCGTGCCGTCGCAGGACGACGCGGACGCGCTGCCCGAGATCGCCCGCAAATCGCAGATACCGGTCATCGCCGACATCCACTTCCAGCCCAAGTACGTCTTCGCCGCGATCGCCGCCGGCTGCGCCGCGGTCCGGGTGAACCCAGGCAACATCAAGGCCTTCGACGACAAGGTCGCCGAGATCGCCCGCGCTGCCTCCGCGGCAAGCGTGCCGATCAGGATCGGGGTCAACGCCGGCTCGCTGGACAAACGCCTGCTGGCCAAGTACGGCAGGGCCACCGCCGAGGCGCTGGTTGAGTCCGCGCTGTGGGAGTGCTCGCTGTTCGAAGAGCACGGCTTCACCGACATCAAGATCTCGGTCAAGCACCACGACCCGGTCGTGATGATCAACGCGTACCGCCAGCTCGCCCAGGCATGCGACTACCCGCTGCACCTCGGCGTGACGGAGGCCGGGCCCGCGTTCCAGGGCACGGTCAAGTCGGCGGTCGCGTTCGGCGCACTCCTCGCGGAGGGGATCGGGGACACCATCAGGGTGTCGCTGTCGGCCCCGCCGGTCGAGGAGGTCAAGGTAGGCATCGCCATCCTGGAGTCGCTGGGCCTGCGCGAGCGGGGCCTGGAAATCGTCTCGTGCCCCTCCTGCGGCCGCGCCCAGGTGGACGTGTACACGCTCGCGGACCAGGTGACGGCGGGGCTCGAAGGGCTCGACGTGCCGCTGCGGGTCGCGGTCATGGGCTGCGTGGTCAATGGCCCGGGCGAGGCCAGGGAGGCAGACCTGGGTGTCGCCTCCGGCAACGGCAAGGGCCAGATCTTCGTCAAGGGCGAGGTCGTCAAGACCGTGCCCGAGTCGCTGATCGTCGAGACGCTGATCGAAGAGGCCATGAAGCTGGCCGAGACGGCCGGGCCTGCGGGCGGCGGCGCGCCGAGCGTCACCGTCACCTAGCCAAGCGGTCACCGTCAGCTGGCCAGGACCGCGCCCGGCGGTTGCCGCCTGCCGCGCCGGTAGCCGGGGCGGGCGCACCGCCAAGCGCCTGGCGGCGGCCGCGCGGCCCGGCCCCGGCCTGGCCTGGGGCCAGGCCGGGGGTGCCCGCCAGGTTCTGGCTTACTCGTTGACGATGATGAGTTGCCCGACCCGGTCGGCCAGGGCGGTCCGGGCCTCATGCGGCAGCCCGCCATCGGTGATCAGCGTGTCCACCTCGTCGAGGTCCGCGAACGAACTGAGGCCAACGATGCCCCACTTCGTGTGATCGGCGATCACCGTGACCTTCCGCGCGGCCCGCACGAACGCGCGGTTGGTCTCCGCCTCGGCCAGGTTGGGCGTGGTCAGCCCGGCCGTCGGGTCGATCCCATGGCAGCCGAGGAACAGCGTGTCCAGGTGCAGCGACCGGATGGTGAGGTCGGCCACCGGGCCCACCAGCGCGTCGGACGGCGTCCTGGCACCGCCGGTGAGCACCACCGACAGTTCGTGCACCCGCGGGTCGGCTCCCGGCCCGTCGGTGAACAGGCTCATCACCCGCACCGAGTTGGTCACGATCGTCAGCCCCGGGACGCCGAGCAGCCGCTCGGCCAGGGCGAATGTGGTCGTGCCCGCGGACAGGCCGATCGCGCTGCCCGGCGCGACCAGGCTGGCCGCCGCCGCGGCGATGGCTGCCTTCGCAGGCCGCTCCAGGCTGGACTTGGCCTCGAAACCCGGCTCGTGGCTGCGCGGCGCCCCGGGCAGCACCGCGCCGCCGTGCACCTTCTCCACCAGCCCGGAGCGGGCGAGTAGCTCCAGGTCACGGCGGATCGTCATGTCCGAGACGCCGAGGCGCTGGGTGAGCTCGCTTACCCGGGCACTGCCGGTGCGGCGGATGTCTTCAAGGATCAGTGACTGCCGGTGCCTGGCGAGCATCCGTGCGCCTTCCCCTGCGTCGGACGGCGACCACATCCGCGCAACCCCTGATCTCCGTGGTGCCACGGCAGTGTTTCAAGCGCGCCGGACGGCGACCAGATCCGCGCAACCCCCCGATCTCCGTGGTGCCACGGCAGTGTTTCAAGCGCGCCGGACGGCGACCACATCCGCGCAGCCCCTCATCCGCGTGGTGCCACGGCAGTGTTTCAATTGCGTGCCTGATCTGTTATCAATCGGTGACTTGTTAACGTGAACATGTTTGAATGTGTTCGGTTGACCCTAACACGGGCCAGGAGAATTAATGATCATCGTGGGCGCGGGCCGTCGCCGCGGGGGAGCGCTCACGCCGGCCCGCGCCTGTGGCGCCCGGGGCGCCCGGGGCCGAGAGCCTCCGCGGACCGCCGCTGGCCGGTCCCGCCCGGGGCTGCCAGGCCCACGGCAGAGCCCGTCACGAGCGGGCCCCCGCCGGACCGGCTCGCGGGAACGGTGCGGCAGAGGCGACGGCTCGGTACCAGGATCTGCGCGTCGTCTTGACACGCGATCATGAGCGGCCTTAGCGTCGGGCCGCGGTGCGGGGGCGCACCGGGCGGCCTGACCTCCAGCAATTCAGCGAGCGGCCAAGCCATCGGCGGGGGGAAGCCACGGCCGCCAGCCATGAGACTGGGACAGGCGATGCGTCAGCGGCACACGGTGCCGGCCTCGCAGCGCACGACGGTGCCACACCTGTTTCGCCGCGTGAGCCAAGATCTGGTGCCCACCACGACGAATGTGGCGTCCCCACGGTGCGGGATCACCGTTTCCCGGGCCGGCCCCCAGGGGATGACGCTGGCGCAGCACGCCAGGCCGGCCCCGGACCGTACGCACCTCATGGGGCAGGTCCCTGCCTCACGGAACTCTTCTGGAGGATCGCGATGAGAAAAGTCGACCCCAAGGTCGAAGAAGCGGTCGAGACGCTGAACATGAAGGACGGTCCGACCCGGCGCAGGCTGCTGGGCGGCACCGGGCTCATCAGCGCGACCGCCGCCGCATCGGCGCTGCTCACAGCCTGCGGTTCGTCGAGCAGCACGGCGAACGCGGCCAAGAACGTGGCCGGCAACTTCCCCAGGACCCCGCCGTGGCAGTTCTGGTTCGACAACCACGTGACCACGAACCTGTTCTTCGTGCCCACCCAGTCCGGGTTCGCCGACGCCGCCGCGCTGCTCGGCATCCCGAAGCCGAAGTGGGGCGGCTCGCAGAACTCGGTCGTCCCGCAGATGGTCAGCTACATGAACACCGCGATCGCCGCGAAGGCGAACGGCATCGCCGTCCCGGTCATCAGCGCCACCGCGTTCACCACCCCGGTGGCCAACGCGATGAACGCGGGCATCCCGGTCATCACCTACAACGCGGACGGCGCCTACACCAGCAACGGGACGCCGCAGATCGGCACCAACCGGCTCTGCTACGTCGGCCAGGCGCTCTACCTGTCCGGCCAGCAGCTCGGTGAGCGGATCAAGTCGCTGGTCACCACGCCGGGTGAAGTGGTCATCTTCATCGCCACCCCGGGTGCCGGGAACATCCAGCCGCGCTTCGACGGTGCCGCGGCGGTGCTCACCCCGGCCGGCTTCACCGTCCACTCCTCGACCACGGGCGCGGCCACGGCCGGCGAGCTGACCGCGGAGAAGGCGTTCCTGCTCGGCAACAAGTCGAAGCTCAAGGGCGCGTTCGCGGTGGACGCGGGATCCACCGAGCTGCTGTCGCAGGCCCTCGCGGCCACCGGCCTGGTCGGCAAGATCCCGGCCGGCGGGTTCGACCTGACGCTGGGGACGCTGAATGCCATCAAGGCCGGCCAGCTCGACTTCACCATCGACCAGGAGCCGTACCTGCAGGGCTTCCTGCCCTGCCTGTACCTGTACCTGTACAACCTGACCGGCGGGCTGGTCCGGCCGCCGGACACCGACACCGGCCTGACCTTCGTCACCAAGTCCAACGTCGCCCCGTACCTCAACAGCAAGACCAGCTACGAGGGCTCCGCCGCGAAGCCCACCGTGGTGCCGCGGTCCGGCCCGATCCAGAATCCCGTGGCCACCACCAGCACCTGACGGCTACGGGAACCGCGGTCTTGGGCGGGCGCGCCGGCGGGCGGATACTGGTCGTGCGATCGAGGCCAGTACGGCCGTCGGCGTGCCCGCGCTTGTGATGGCGCGCGCACCGGCGCACGGAAGGATGAGGTCGAGGTGAGCGAAACCGCTGAGCGCACCAGCGTCGCAGGCGGCCCGCCGGGCGGGCAGGCGAACCGGAGCTCTCCCGGGCTCCTGCGGAGGGCCACGGTCGGGTTCATGCAGCGGCGCGAGGCGACCGTGTTCGTCGTGGTGGTGCTGCTGATCGTCTACTTCGGGTTCATCTCGAGCGGGCGGTCCACCTTCTTCACCAAGCTCAACCTGATCGTCCTCTCGCAGGTCGCTGGGCCCATCATCATCATCGCGATCGGCGAGGTGTTCCTGCTCATCTGCGGGGAGATCGACCTGTCGGTGGGCTTCACCTTCACGTTCGCCCCGTTCCTGATGCACTACCTGATCGACTTCTACGGGGTGCCCGGCATCCCGGCCATCATCATCTCCCTGCTCATGGGCCTCGCGGTCGGCTGGGTGAACGGGTTCCTCACCGTCACCCTGGGCCTGCCCTCGTTCATCACCACGCTCGGCACCGGCTTCGCGCTGCAGGGCATCATGCTCATCACCTCGCACGCGGAGCAGTCCGCCATCCCTGGCCCGGTGCAGGGCATCGGCCACTGGATCGGCACCTACGCCTGGGCCGAGATCGGCTGGGCGATCATCTTCGTGATCATCTTCCATCTGGTGCTGCGGCGCACCCGGTGGGGGCTGCACACCATCGCTGTCGGCGGCAACCAGGTCGGCGCACAGGAGGCGGGCGTCAAAGCGGGCCGGATCAAGTACGGCAACTTCATGATCACCGCCGTGCTCGGCGCGTTCGTCGGCCTCCAGGTGGCCTTCCAGGCCAGCGTCATCGACCCCAGCTCCGGCGGCTACACGCCGATGTTCTACTCCGTGGCCGCCGCCGTCATCGGCGGCACCGCGTTGCTCGGCGGGTCCGGCACGATCATCGGCGCCTTCCTGGGCTCGATGATGCTGGCCGTGCTCATCGATGGCTTCCCCGTCATCGGGGTCAGCGCCAACCCGCTGCCGCTGATCTTCGGCGCCGCGATCCTGCTCGCCATGATCGCCAACGTCCAGTTCGCCCGGCTGCGCGAACGAGGGAGAGCGCTATGACCACCGTGACGCCGGACGGGCAGGGCACCGTAGCCGCCCCGGCCGGGGATGCGCTGCGGGTCGAGCACATCCGCAAGCGGTTCGGCGCGGTGACCGCCCTGCGGGACATCAACCTGCACCTGGCCAAGGGCGAGGTGCTGGCCCTGCTCGGTGACAACGGCGCCGGCAAGTCCACGCTTATGAAGATCCTCTGCGGATTCCAGCAGCCGGGCGGCGGCCGGATCCTCGTCAACGGGCAAGAGGTGGTCATCAACTCGGTGGATCACGCCCGCGAGCTCGGCATCGACGTGGTGTACCAGGACCTCGCGCTGGTCAACCAGCTCAGCGTCTACCACAACATGTTCCTCAACCGGGAAATGGTCCGCTGGCCGTTCCTCTCCAACAAGAAAATGCGCAGGATCGCCCGCGAGCACCTGGACGAGCTGGGTGTCGACATCCCGTCGGTGGACGCGGACGTCGCCAAGCTCTCCGGCGGGCAGCGCCAGGCGATCGCGGTCGCCCGTGCGGTCTTCACCGACGCCAAGATCCTGCTGCTGGATGAGCCGCTGGCCGCGATGGGTGCCAAGGAAGCCGCCTTGATCCTGGATCTGGTGCGCGACCTGAAGCAGCGCGGCGACGTCTCGGTGATGATCATCGCGCACAACTACGGCCAGGTGCTGGAGATCTCCGACCGGGTCAACCTGCTGCAGCACGGCGAGATCACCTTCGACAAGCCCAGCAGGGACACCTCGGTCACCGAGCTGAACGACATCGTCGTCGAGGAGTACCGGCGGGCCCTCGCCGAGCGCCACAAGACCGCCTGACGTGCGTCCCACCCGGCGGGGTGCGGCAAGATGACAGTCATGCCGCCCACCCGCGCCCGCGTGCGGGCGCTTCCGCGCGGGAGCGCCACGCTGACCGCCGCCGCCCTGTCCTGCGCCGTCGTCATGCTGGCCGGCTGCTCGTCGGCCAGCTCGCCGGCGCCCGGTTCCGCGCCGGCCACCGGGGACGCGGCGGCCACCGGGGACGCGGCAGGCCAGGCCTCGGCCCAGCGGCTGGACTGGCGCCCGTGCGCGATCTCCGGTGCCTCGGTGCAGTGCGCCAGCCTTTCGGTGCCGCTCGACTACGCCCGCCCGTCGGGCCGGAAGATCACCCTGGCGCTGTCCATGGTCCGGGCGACCGCGCCGGCCGGCGAGCGGCAGGGTGACCTGCTGGTCAACCCCGGCGGCCCGGGCGGCCCGGGGCGGTACCTGGCCGCGCAGGTGGCCTTCAGCCTCGACCAGAAGGTGGCCTCCGAATACAACATCATCGGGTTCGACCCGCGCGGCGTGGGCGCGAGCGTGCCCGCGCTGCACTGCGACCCGTCCTTCTTCGCCGGGGTGCGGCCCGACTACATCCCGGCCAGCCAGGCCGCCGAGCAGGCCATGCTCGCCAGGGCCAGGGGCTACGCCGCCGGCTGCGAGCGCCGTTCCGGCTGGCTGCTGCCGTACATGACCACCGCGGACGCCGCCAGGGACATGGACTCGATCCGGGCGGCGCTGGGCCAGCAGAAGATCAGCTACCTGGGCTACTCCTACGGCACCTACCTGGGCCAGGTCTACGCCACGCTGTTCGGCCACCGGGTGCGGCGGATGGTGCTGGACAGCACGGTCGACCCGCGGGGCGCCTGGTACGCGGACAACATCTCCCAGGACTACGCGTTCGAGGGCCGGATCCAGGCGTTCTTCGCCTGGGTCGCCGCCCACGCCGCCACCTACCAGCTCGGCAGCACCCGCGCCCAGGTACAGCGGGCGTGGTACCGCGCCCGGGCCGAAGTGGCCGGGCACCCGATCGCCGGCCCGCACGGCCCGCTGATCGGGCCGGACGAGTTCGACGACACCATGCTGCAGGGCGGGTATACCGACGCGTACTGGCCCGGGCTGGCGGCCGCCCTCTCCGGCTACCTGCACACCGGGGCCACCCGGGGGATGATCGGCGAGTACCAGGCGATCGGCGGGCAGAACGAGAACGAGTTTGCCGTCTACAACGCCGTCCAGTGCAGCGACGTCAGCTGGCCGCGCAACTGGGCCAAGTGGGACGCCGACACCCGGCGGGTGTACCGCACCGCGCCGTTCCAGGCCTGGGACAACGCCTGGTTCAACGCGGCATGCGCGTTCTGGCCGGTGAAAGGCCCGGCCCGGCCGCTGGCCATCAAGGGAGCCGGCCTGCCGCCGATACTGATGATCCAGGGCTCGCTCGACGCCGCCACCCCCTACGCCGGTGCGCAGGCAGCCCACCGGCTGCTGCCGAGCGCGCGGATGGTCGTGGTCGAGGGCGGCGGGAACCATGGGCAGTCGCTGCAGCAGCCGCCCAACCTGTGCGTCAACAATTACCTCAACGACTATCTCGCGACCGGCGCCCTGCCGCGCCGTCCCGGGCTCGTCAACGCCACCTGCCCGGCGCTCCCGGACCCGTCACCGAACGGCTGAGGCAGCGCCGGGCCCGGCGCCCGCGGCGTGAAGGGGCAGGCCCGCGCGCACCCCTGGCTGAGCCGGGCCCGGCCGTGTCGGCCGGGCCCCGCTGGGGCGCCAGGAGTGTCCTTCGTGCCATGCCCGGCCGGTCGGCCGATACGCTGGATGAGTGCTGCGCACCAAGGCAGGGCGATCTTCGGCACTCCGCCTGCTCGATGAACGCGACTTCGGCGAGGTATTCGCCCTGTGCGACCGTGACCCCGTCGTCAACGTGTTCGTCAGCTCCCGCCTGCACGAGGCGGGGCTGGACCTGACCCGGCTCGGCGGCCAGGTCTGGGGCTACGAGCCGGGCGGCCAGCTCGTCTCACTGTGCTACGTCGGCGCGAACATGATCCCGGTCGCGGCCACCCCGGAGGCCCTCGCGGCGTTCGCGGGGCGCGCCCGGATGATGGGCCGCCGCTGCTCCTCGATCGTGGGGCTGGCCCCGGACGTGATGACCCTGTGGGACGCGCTGCGGCCGTACTGGGGCGCGGCGCGCGAGGTCCGGGGCAGCCAGCCGGTGATGGAGATCTCCGGGCCGCCGGCGGTGCCGCCGGACCCGCTCGTCCGCCGGGTCCGCCGAGAGGAACTCGACATCCTGCTGCCTGCCTCGGTGGCCATGTTCACCGAGGAGGTCGGCATCTCGCCGATCGGCCCCGATGGCGGGGGCGCCTACCGGTCGCGGGTGCGTGAGCTGATCGACGCCGACCGCGCGTACGCCCGGATCGAGGACGGCCGGGTCGTGTTCAAGGCGGAGATCGGCTCGGTCACCCCGCTGGCCTGCCAGGTGCAGGGTGTCTGGGTGCGGCCGGAACTGCGTGGCCGTGGCCTGGCCGAGGCCGGCATGGCCGCGGTGGTCGACGACGCGCTGCGCCGCGTGGCCCCGGTGGTCTCCCTGTACGTCAACGACTACAACCAGCCCGCCCGCGCCGCCTACCGGCGGGTCGGCTTCACGCAGACCGCGACGTTCGCGTCCGTCCTGTTCTGACCGCGATGCCCGGGCCCGACGCCGCGACAGCCGTGACCGCCTGTGGTCATGCGGCCAAAGCCGCCGCCCCGCACATCGCCGCCGCCCCGGGCGAAGCCGTCAACGCGGCGCTGCAGGGCATGGCCAAGCTGCTCGGCGAGGCGGCGCCGGCGGTCCTCGCCGCCAACGCCGCCGACGTCGCCGCGGGCGAGGCCGCGGGCCTCGGCCGCGGGCTGCTGGACCGGCTCACCCTCGGCGAAGCGCGGATCGCGGAGATGGCACGCCAGATTTCGCTGCTCGCCGGCGCCCCCTTCCCGCCCGTCCAGCGGCGCCTCCGCGAGCTTCCTGACGGCCTTTTTCTTGCCGAACGACGCGTCCCGGTCGGTGTGATCGGCGCCAACTACGAGGCCCGCCCGAATGTCACGGTGGACGTGGCGTCGCAGTTGCTCAAGTCCCGCAACGCGGGCGTGCTGCGCACCGGGGCGGCGGCGCTGCGCTCGGCCACGGCGCTGTTCGACCACGTGATCTCGCCGGCCCTGGAGCATGCCGGGATGGACCCGGGCGCACTCCAGCTGGTCAGGTCCGCCGACCGGCAGGCGGCGACGGACTGGTGGCGCGGCCGGGCCTGATCCCGCTGGTGATCTTGCGGGGCAGCGGGGACACCACCCGCGCCCTCGCCGCCGAGGCCGCCAGGCACGGGGTCCGCACGCTCGCCCACGCCGACGGCGGCGGCGTGCTCTACCTGGACCGCGCCGCGGACCCGGCGCTGGCCGCCGAGTTGATCACCGCCAGCTTGGACCGGCTGGGGGTGTGCAACCGGCTGAATCTGCTCCTGGTGCACGCGCAGGTGTGGGATCAGATGGTCGCGGTGGCGGAGGTGGCGCTACGCGGCCGCGGCGTGTCGGCGTCCATGCCCCCGCACGACCACCCGCTCGGCCACGAGTGGGCGCTGGATTCCGGGCGCGAGGCGACCGTGACCGTGGCACCCGTGGACGGCCCGGCGGAGGCGGCCGCGGTGGCCAACCAGGAAACCTCCGGGCTGGCGGCCAGCGTGGTGACCGCGGACCCGGACGCCGCCCGGGCGTTCCTGGGCGCCTACGCCGGGACGGGTGCGTTCTGGAACGCCAGCACCCGCTTGCTGGACGGGTTCAAGCTGCGCGGCGTACCGGAGACCGGGATCAACGTGGACCACGTGCCCGGCCCGCGCGGCCCGGTCACCTTCGAGGACCTGTGCCTGCGCCAGTACGTGGTCACCCCCGTCGGCGGCGACAGCACCCCGCCCCCCAACTCGTGGTGATCATGTCGTTGTGGCCCACCCACCGACAGAACTTCCATGATCATGGCCACTTATCACGTGAGCGGTGCGGTCTGGCGCCCGGTTTGCCCGGTTTGGGGGCACGGCTTGCGTGACATCACGCGGACGGTACGGGCGGGCGGCGGCCGGGGCGCCTTCGGATTTGGTACGCCATGCCCGGGTACGCCACCTCCATGATCTTGTGAGTTTGTTCACAAATGCTATGAACAGAATCACTTGATCATGGAACTCAGGGCTGTTTCGGACTGGCCCGCCACCTCCCGTGGGCCCAAGCCCCATGATCATCGCTTCTTTAGGAGTCGCCTCGGAACAAACCGCAGGTTCTGGCGGCATGTCAGCGCGGCGGCCTGGGCCGTTGGGGGATCGCGCCGACGGTTTGTTCGTCTGCGGGCCCTTACGGGGGACAGGCTGCCTAGCGTGGACTGACGAACGTGCCGCGCCCGGGCACCGTGTAGGCAAGGCCGGCGTCGACCAGGACCGCAACGGCCTTGCGTACCGTGCCGACCGCCAGGCCTGGCTGGACCGCAACGTCGGGCCCGATCCAGCCTGACCGGGTCCCCCTGACCGATCCCGCCAGCGCACCGGGCCGGTGCGCGGGTTCCCGCGGCTACGCGGCCGCGCCGGTGACGATCTCTATGACGTACGCGTCGATCGTCTGCCGGCGCGTCGCCGCGGCGATCGACACCCGGTGGTGCCCGTCCTCGACGAAGTGCCGCCCGCCGACCCGGTACACGCGGATCGGCGGGATCGGCTCACCGCGCCGCTGGGCAAGCGCCAGCCGTTGCCAGCGGGACCGGATCCGGTTGGTGGTGGGCCGGAACCGGTGGTCGAAGTCCTGCCGCGGGTCGAGGGTGCCGACGATCGTGGCCAGCGGAATCGTCTGCAGGCCGAGCGAACGCTCGCTATGGGTACCGAGCTGGCCGGCCACCTCGTGCAGCGTCGGCAGCCGCCACGCGCTTTCCGGCCGGTGCCGGATCCAGTTGCCCAGCCGGGCCACGGTCTGGCGATGGCGGGCGCGCAGGAAGTCGTTCTCGACATCCGCTAGCGGGAACCCGGTATCCATTCTCTGGCCTTTCGCGCTCCACTATCCAGGTTAGGTTAGCCCGCTGGTGCCGGCGCTGGGCCGGGCGCAGGCTGGAGGCCATTCAGGGCGGCGGTGACGATGTCCTGGACGAATCGGTCGGTCAGCGGCGCGTGCCCATGCAGCAGCCGGTGCCACAGCGGGCCGTAAACCAGGTCAACTGCCACCTCGAGGTTGGTGCTGGCGGGAATCTCACCGCGCTCGACGGCACGGCGGAACACGGCCCTGGCCTGGTCCCGGCGCGGCTCGACCAGGCGCTTGCGGTACTCGGCGGCGAATGCCGGGTCGGTGTGCACCTCGGTGAGCAGCGCGGCGATGACCCGGGCGTAGGGGTGGCCACGGACGGCCCTGGCCCAGGGGCGCAGCAGCGCGAGGAGATCACCGCGCAGCGAGCCGGTGTCCCGCGGATCCGGCTGGAACGCGGCCCACTCGGTGTACAGGGCGTCGAGGGCCAGCGTTTCCTTGGTGGGCCACCAGCGGTAGATGGTGGCCTTGCTGACCCCGGCGCGCTCCGCGACCGCGTCCATGCTGACCGCGGACAGCCCGCGGGCCAGGAGGAGTTCCGCGGCCGCGGCGAGGATGGCCTGATGCGCTTTCTCGCTGCGCGGCCGGCCACGCGAGGGCGCCTGGGCGGAGCCGTTGCCGCCGCCTGACGGGGCGCCTGGGCTGACCTGGGCCCTGCCTGGCCGGCCGCGCCGCTGGGGTCGCGAGGTCATGGCGCCGTCACGCTGCCTTCGGCCTGGTGCTGGACGTGTTTTCGGGGAGCTCAACGGCCCCGGTGGGCGGGGGCGGAGCCGCCGTCGAGGCGGCCAGCACCCGGAACAGGCCGGCGATGTCGCGGTGCCCGAACCCCAGCTTCTCGGCCTGGCTCAGCACGCTGTCGGCGGCCGCCGCGGCGGGCAGCGGCACCCGGGCTTCGCGGGCGGTTTCCAGCGCGAGGCGGATGTCTTTGTGCATTAGCTGCACGTCGAACCACGCCCGCTCGGGCAGGTCGAGGACGAGGGGGACGCGCGCCTGGAGCATTGGCGACCCTATCGCTGATTCCGTCATCGCGCGGGCGGCGAGCACGGGGTCGATCCCATCGCGCTCCGCCAGCAGCAGCCCCTCGCTGAAGGCGAGCATCTGCGCGGCGAGGCTGATGTTGATCGCCAGCTTGAGCATCAGCCCCTGGCCGTTCCCGCCGACGTGGGTGACGCTGCGGCCCAGGCGGCGCAGCAGCGGCGCGACCTTCTCGAACGCCTCGGTGGGGCCGCCCGCCATGATCGAGAGCGTGCCGTTCTCCGCCGCGGGGACGCTGCCGGAGACCGGAGCGTCGATCATGGTGGCTCCGGCCTGGCGAACCCGCCGGGCCAGTTCGCGGCTGGCCCGCGGGCTGACCGTGCTCATGTCGATGTAGATACTCCCGGGCCACAGCCCGGCCAGGATCCCGTCCGGGCCGGACGTGATCGCCGTCAGCGCGGCGTCGTCGGTGACCATGCTGAACACCACCTGCGCGCCCACGGCGGCCTCGCGCGGCGTGTCCCGCCAGGTCATCCCCTGCTCGATGAGCGCGTTGGCCGTGGCCTTGGTGCGGTTGGTCCCCTGTACCTCGTTGCCCGGGAGCAGGCGGCCGGCCATCGGCGCGCCCATGGATCCCAGGCCCACAAATCCGATCGTGATCATGGCGTCCTCCTCAGTTACCCGCTTCCGGCCGCGGCCGGATGGCGCGTCTCTGGCAAACAAAACTATACCATCAGTTTCGATTATGGTAGCGCGCGGCCCTGCGCCGTTATTCCCGGTCGCGGTGGGCCGGCCGCCAGAGGGAGCGCGGGAGGCAGGTGCGCCAAGCGGGCCAGGGAGGGCGTGGCCGGCCGGGCCTGGCGCAGGGCCTCAGCGAGCTCACCTGACCGGCGTCGGCCGCTGGCCGGCCGCCGGGCCGGGGGTGTGGCCGCGCAGCCGGGTGAACACGGGCACCGGCGGTGCGGTGGCGCCGTGGGCAGCGTGCAGCTGGCTGCCCAGGGCCGCCGCACCGGTGGGCAGAAACGGCCCGAGTTCGGCGGCGAGGACACGGCAGGCCCCGGTCAGGATGCTGAGCACCTTGTCCAGCCGGGTTGACGCCGCGTGATCGCCGCGTTCCGCCCGGCGGGCCAGTTCCCAGGGCCGCTCGGTCTCGGCGAGCCGGTTGCCGGCCTGCACCACCGACCAGATGGCATCGGTCGCGGCGCGGAAATCGAACCGCGCCAGGGCCTGGTCGATACGATGCGGCAGCGCCTGGCAGCCGGTGACCAGTTCGGTGCCCTGCGCGGTCTGGCCGCTGGGCGTGGTGAACTGGCCGTGATGGTGCGTGTGGACCAGGGTGAGGGTGCGGTGCACCAGGTTGCCCAGCCCGTTGGCCAGGTCGCTGTTCGCGCGGCTGACCAACCTCTCGACGGTGAAGTTGGTGTCACCGTGCCGGGCAACCTCACGCAGCAGCCACCAGCGGACCGCGTCGGCGCCGAACCGGGCGGTGAGCTCGGCGGGGGAGACGGCGTTGCCGGCGCTCTTGGACAGTTTCGCCCCGTTGACGCTCAGGTACTCGTGGACGTAGATGGCTGTCGGCAACGGCTGCCCGGCGGCCAGCAGCAGCGCGAGCCAGTAGACGGCGTGGAACCGGGTGATGCCCTTGCCGACGACGTGCACCCGCTCGCTGGAGTTCACCCACCAGTCCCGGTAGGGCTGTTCGTCGGCGCCGCCGTAGCCCAGGGCGGTGACGTAGTTCGCCAGCGCGTCCCACCACACGTAGATGATCTGGCCCGGGTCGCCGGGGACCGGTATCCCCCACCCGTGCGCGCGGCTGGCCGGGCGGGAGACGCTGATGTCGTGCAGCCCGGCGCGAGCGAACGCGAGCACCTCGTTGCGCCGGGTGCCCGGTTCGATCCGGATCCGGCCGGAGCCGAGCGCATCGAGCAGCCCGCCGGTGTACCGGGAGAGCCGGAAGAACCAGTTCTGCTCGGTCACCGGTTCCGGTGCGACGCGATGCTCCGGGCACAGGCCGTCGGCCAGTTCTTCCGGTGGGTAGAACTGTTCACAGCCGGCGCAGTAAAGGCCGCAGTAGCGCCGCCGATAGAAGTCACCCCGGCTGGCACACTGCCGCCACAGGCGCTCCACCCCGGGCCGGTGCCGGGGGTCGGCGCTGGTCTTGATGAAGTCGTCGAACGACAACGCCAGCGGCTCGCGCAGCCCGTAAAACCGGGCCGCGTTGCTGGCCACGAACTCGCCGGTCGGCACGCCGGCCGCGTGCGCGGCGGTGACGTTTTTCAGCGCATTGTCGTCGGTACCGGTGAGGAACCGCACCCCCTGGCCGCGCAACCGCCGGTGCCTGGCCAGCACGTCAGCTTGCACGAGTTCCAGCGCGTGCCCCAGATGTGGTGCGGCGTTGACGTACGGAATCGCGGTCGTGATGTAGAAATTGCCGTTGCCTGTCATGGTGCCGCCTTCCGCCCTGCGTCAGCGGAGGCCGGAACGGCAACGAGCCCCCACATCGCAGGGGCTGTTCGATGGTTAATGGATCAGCGCACGCCGAATAGCCCTGCGAGAGGGCGCATCATCCGGTCCAGCGGCTGGTTCATAACCGTCAGTATCACACGGCGCGGGCCGCACCACGTAGCCGATTAGAGCCTGCCCGCAGATCGTGGGACCGGATCGTGGAGCCACATCCCGCCGGGATCGGGAACGGCCAGCTGGCGGGGGGAATATCAGCCAAGGGGACCGGGGTACAGGCCGAAAAGCAGGTGAGTTCCTGGGCAGCGGTTGGTAGGCTCTTGGCTCTTGTGCCCGCATCCCGACCATCCTGAGGTGATGCCGCATGCCCTCGCCCAGCGGGACAGACGCCCCGCCCGCCCAGCCCGCCGGCCCAGCCCAGCCCGCCGGCCCTGTTCAGCCCGCCGGCTCAGCCCAGCCCGCCGGCCCTGTTCAGCCCGCCGGCTCAGCCCAGCCCGCCGGCCCTGTTCA
>Ga0207684_10001749_pt1 | contig 22938 bp, 18 predicted proteins | sample KBSK5501metaG_FD_184342 | JGI IMG/M metagenome (GOLD analysis project Ga0207684, IMG submission 184342) | Corn, switchgrass and miscanthus rhizosphere microbial communities from Kellogg Biological Station, Michigan, USA - KBS K5-50-1 metaG... | ecosystem: Host-associated > Plants > Roots >...
GATGATGCGGCCCCAGCCGCGCTCGACCATGCCGTCGGCGACCTGCTTGGTCATGTTGAACAGGCTGTCGAGGTTGGTGCGCAGCACCGCATCCCAGTTGACCTTGTCCAGCTTCTTGAAGGTCATGTCGCGCGTGATGCCGGCGTTGTTGACCAGCACGTCCACCGGACCCAGGCGGTCGACGACCCCGGCCACCGCCTTGGCGCACGAATCGATGTCCGCCACGTCGCACGGCACCGCCAGCACCTCGTAGCCGCGCGACTTCATGTCGGCGACCCATTGGGCGTGCTGGGTATTGCTCGGCGAGTAGGTCACCGCCACGCGGTAGCCGGCGTCGATCATCTTGGTCGAAATGGTCTCGCCCAGACCACCCATGCCGCCGGTCACGAGTACCGCACGTTGCTTGCTCATCGTCATCTCCTTTCGGTTGTTGTCGTTCAGCGTTCGACGGCCAGCGCGACACCCATGCCGCCGCCGATGCACAGTGCCGCCAGTCCCTTGTGCACCTGGCGGCGCCGCATCTCGTGCAGCAGCGTCACCAGCACCCGGCAACCCGAGGCGCCGATCGGATGGCCGATCGCGATCGCACCGCCGTTCACGTTGACGCGCTCGGGGTCGACGTCCAGCACCTTGTTGACGGCGCAGGCCTGGGCCGCGAAGGCTTCGTTCAGCTCGAACAGGTCGACGTCCCCGGTCTTCCAGCCGGCGCGCGCCAGCGCTTTGCGCGAGGCGGGCACCGGGCCCATGCCCATGGTCGCGGGATCGAGCCCGCTGGTGGCGAAGCTCGCGATGCGTGCCAGCGGCGTCAGGCCCAGCGACGCGGCCCTCTTCGCGCTCATCACCATCACCGCGGCCGCGCCGTCGTTGATGCCGGATGCGTTGCCGGCGGTGACGCTGCCCGTCTTGTCGAACGCCGGCCTCAGGCCCGCCAGGCCGTCCGCACTGGTCTTGCGATTGATGAACTCGTCGTCCGCGAACCGGATCGGATCGCCCTTCTTCTGCGGCAGCACGACCGGCACGATCTCGTCGCTGAACCGGCCGGCGTCCTGCGCGGCGGCGGCCTTGCGCTGCGACGCGAGCGCAAGCGCATCCTGCTGCTCGCGCGTGACGTCGTTGGCCTTCGCGACGTTCTCGGCCGTGACGCCCATGTGGTACTGGTTGTAGACGTCCCACAGGCCATCTTGGACCATCGAATCGACGAGCTTCCAGTCGCCCATGCGCTGACCCTGGCGCGAGCCGAGCAGCACATGCGGCGCGAGGCTCATGCTCTCCTGCCCGCCGGCGATCACGATCTCGCTGTCGCCCCACGCCACCGCCTGCGCCCCCAGCATCACGGCCTTCAATCCCGAGCCGCAGACGGCGTTGATGGTCAACGCCGGCGCCTCCTTCGGCAGGCCGGCCTTCAGCGTCGCCTGGCGCGCCGGGTTCTGTCCGCAACCGGCGGCCAGCACCTGGCCGAGGATGACCTCGCCGACCGCTTGCGGGTCGACGCCGCTACGCTGCAGCAGGGTCTTGACGACGACGGCGCCGAGCTCGGTGGCCGGCGTGCCGGCGAGCGTGCCGCCGAACTTGCCGACGGCGGTACGCGCTGCGGCGACGATGACGATCTCTTCCATCCGTGTTCTCCTTGACGGCTCTAGGCCTTGGTCTTCACATAGCGCCCGGGAGCGGGCTCGATGACGGGATGCTGCACATTGCCCGCCCGCCGGGTGCGCCCCACCGCGCCATCAGGTCGTTGAACGGTGCGGCCATGACGTTCAGTGCAGCTTGACGCGCGGCTCGGTGCGCCGCGTGATCAGGCGCGCCATCGTGTCGAGCGCGACCTTGACCGACCCGTGCAGGGCCAGCTCGTGCATCTTGTAAAGCGACTGGTACATCAGCCGCGCGAACAGGCCCTCGACCATCAGGCTGCCGCCGACGAGTCCCCCCATCATGTTGCCGACGGTGCTGAACTCGCCGAGCGACACCAGCGAGCCGAAGTCGCGGTAGCGCCAGTCCTTCAGCGGCTTGGCCGCCAGGCGGCGCTTGATCTGCGCGTACAGATGCGCGGCCTGCTGGTGGGCCGCCTGTGCGCGCGGCGGCACGCAGGCGCCGTTGCCGGTCCACGGACAGGCGGCGCAGTCGCCCATCGCGAACACGTCGTCGTCGCGCGTCGTCTGCAGCGTCGAGCGCACGACGAGCTGGTTCATGCGGTTGGTCTCCAGGCCGCCCAGGTCCTTCAGGAAATCCGGCGCCTTGACGCCGGCAGCCCACACCACCAGCTCGGCCGGCAGCCTCCGCCCGTCGGCCAGGCACACGCCGTCGCGCAGCACCTCGGCCACCCTCGCCTTCGTCAGCACGTCGACACCCAGCTTGACGAGCAGCGCCTCGGTGGCCTGCGACAGGCGCGGCGGCAGCGCCGGCAGCACGCGGTCGGCGGCTTCGACCACCGTCACCTGGATGTCCTTGTCGGGATCGACGCGGTCGAGGCCGTAGGCCACGACCTCGCGCGTCGTGCGATGCAGCTCGGCGGCCAGCTCGACGCCGGTGGCACCCGCACCGATGATCGCGACCTTCAGCTGCTCGGGGCGTAGTGGCGCGGTCTGCGCATGGGCGCGGATGCAGGCGTTGACCATGCGCGCATGGAAGCGCCGCGCATCGGCCTGCGACTCCAGCTTCATCGCGTGCTCGGCCACGCCCGGCGTGCCGAAGTCGTTGCTCAGGCTGCCGACCGCGATGACCAGCGTGTCGTAGCCGAACGAGCGCTGGGGCGTCACCTGCCGACCCTCGTCGTCGAACGACGGCGCGACCTGGACCTCGCGACGCTCGCGGTCGAGCCCGACCATCTCGCCGATGCGGTAGCGGAAGCCATGCCAGTGCGACTGCGCGAGGTAGTCCACCTCGTGCGCGGCAAGGTCCATGCTGCCCGCTGCGATCTCGTGCAGCTTCGGCTTCCACACGTGGGTGCGGTTGCGATCGATCAGCGTGACCTCGACACGGCGGCCCATCCGGTCGCCGAGGCGCGTGGCCAGCTCGAGGCCGCCGGCCCCGCCGCCGACGATCACGACGCGGTGGCGAGCGGGTCGGGTCGCGTTCATCGTGCAGTCCGGTACGCGCCTCAGACCTTGCCGTGCACCGGCATGCGCGCCTGCACGATGTCGAGGACCTTCTCGGGCTCTTCGGCATCGACCGGCGTCTCGTTGTCGAGCTGCGCCTTCATGCGCTTCTCGTCGAGGTCGCCCGTCCACTTGCCCACCACCACGGTCGCGACGCCGTTTCCGATCAGGTTCGTCAGCGCGCGCGCCTCGGACATGAAACGGTCGATGCCGAGGATCAGCGCGAGCCCCGCGACCGGCACGTGCCCGACCGCCGACAGCGATGCGGCCAGCACGATGAAGCCGCTGCCGGTGACGCCGGCGGCACCTTTGGACGTGAGCAGCAGCACCGCGAGCAGCGTCAGTTGCTGCGTGATCGTCATCGGCGTGTTGGTCGCCTGCGCGATGAACACGGCGGCCATCGTGAGGTAGATCGAGGTGCCGTCCAGGTTGAACGAATAACCGGTCGGAATCACGAGCCCGACGGTCGACTTGCGCACGCCCAGGTTCTCGAGCTTGGCCATCATGCGCGGCAGCACCGACTCGCTCGACGAGGTGCCCAGCACGATCAGCAGCTCTTCCTTGATGTACTTGATGAACTTCCACACCGAGAAGCCGTGCAGCCGTGCGATCAGGCCGAGCACGATGAAGATGAACACGAAGCAGGTCGCGTAGAACGTGCCCATCAGCTTGGCCAGCGAGACCAGCGAACCGACGCCGTACTTGCCGATCGTGAACGCCATCGCGCCGAAGGCACCGATCGGCGCGACCTTCATCACGTAGCCGATGATCGTGAACAGCACATGCGAGCTCTTCTCGATGAAGTCGAACACCAGCGTGCCGCGCCCGCCGAAGCGGTGCAGCGCGAAGCCGAACATCACCGCGATCAGCAGCACCTGCAGCATCTCGCCCTTCGCGAATGCGTCGACCACGGTGGACGGGATGATCGCAAGCAGGAACTCGACCGTGCCTTGCATCTTGCCGGGCCCGGTGTACGCGGCGAGGCTCTTCGTGTCGAGCGTGGCCGGGTCGACGTTCATCCCCTGACCGGGCTGCACGACGTTGACGATGATCAGCCCGACGACCAGCGCGATCGAGCTGACGATCTCGAAGTACAGCAGTGCGTAGCCCCCGGTCTTGCCGACCTTCTTCATGTCCTCCATGCCCGCGATGCCGACGACGACGGTGCAGAAGATGATCGGCGCGATCAGCATCTTGATCAGCTTGATGAAGGCGTCGCCGAGCGGCTTCATCGCGGCGCCGGTTTCGGGATAGAAGTGCCCGAGCAGCACGCCGATCGCGATGGCGGTGATGACCTGGAAGTAGAGCGATTTGTAGAGTGGCTTCGGGGTGGGGTCGCGGTCCATGGGATCTCCTGTCATGCTCAAAGTCCAGCAGCGGTGGCCTGCTGGTCGGCTCGGTAGCTCGAACGCACCAGCGGCCCGCAGGCCGCGCTCGCGAAACCCATGGCCAGCGCCTGCGCGCGCAACGCGTCGAATTGCGCCGGCGCGGCGTAGCGCCTCACGGGCAGGTTGCCGGGGCGCGGCTGCAGGTACTGCCCGATGGTCAGCATGTCGACACGGTGCTCGCGCAGGTCGCGCAGGACCTCGATCACTTCGTCGTCGGTTTCGCCGAGGCCGAGCATCAGACCCGACTTGGTCAGCACGTGGCCGCAGCGCTGCTTGAACTGCGCCAGCAACCGCAGCGAATGCAGATAGTCGGCGCCGGGCCGCGCTTCACGGTACAGGCGCGGCACGGTCTCGAGGTTGTGGTTCATCACGTCGGGCGGATCGGCTGCGAGCCGGTCCAGCGCGGCCTCCAGCCGTCCGCGGAAGTCCGGCGTCAGGACTTCGATGCGCGTGCGTGGCGAGCGCTCGCGCACGGCACGGATGCAGGCCGCGAAGTGCGCCGCGCCGCCGTCGCGTAGGTCGTCGCGGTCGACGCTGGTGATGACGACGTACGACAGCCGCAGCCGCGCGACCGTGCGGGCCAGGTGCGCCGGCTCGTCCACGTCGGGCGGTTGCGGCCGGCCGTGCGCCACGTCGCAGAACGGACAGCGCCGCGTGCACAGGTCACCCAGCACCATGAAGGTCGCGGTGCCGCGGCTGAAGCACTCGCCGATGTTCGGGCAGCGCGCCTCTTCGCACACCGTATGCAGCGACTGCTCGCGCAGCACCTGCTTCACTTCGCGAAAGACCGGGCCGTCGGGCAGCGGGACACGCAGCCAGCCGGGCTTGGGCAGCGTCGCGCCGGTGGTGGCCGGCACGATCGGGATGCGACGCGTCTTCGCATCGCCACGCTGGGCGATCCGGGTGACCATGGCGAGCTCAGGCGCCACGCTGCGATCCGGCATCGACCACGGCGAGTGCGGTCATGTTGACGATGCGCCGCACGGTCGCCGACGGCGTCAGCACGTGCGCCGGCTGCGCCGCGCCGAGCAGGATGCCGCCGACGGTGATGCCCTGGCCTGCCGCCATGCGCAGCAGGTTGTACGAAATGTTGGCGGCATCGACGTTGGGCATCACCAGCACGTTGGCCGGTCCGGCGAAGCCCGAGTCCGGGAACTCCTGGTCCAGAATGCCTTGCGACACCGAAGCGTCGCCGCGCATCTCGCCTTCGACCGCGAGCTGCGGATCACGCGCCCGCACGATCCCCAGCGCCTCGCGCATCTTGCGTGCGGACGGCGCGTCCGAGCTGCCGAAGCTCGAATGCGACAGCAGCGCGACGCGCGGCGTCAGACCGAAACGCCGCACCTCTTCCGCGGCAAGCAGCGCGATGTCGGCCACCTGCTCGGCATTCGGGTCGCGATTGACATGGGTATCGCAGATGAACAGCTGGTGCTGCGGCAGCATCAGCATCTGCATCACCGCCAGCGTGCCCGCGCCTTCGCGCAGACCGATGGTGTCGCGCACCGCCTGCAGGTGGTCGGACGTGCGCCCGAAGGTGCCGCACAGCATCGCGTCGGCCGCCCCCATGCGCAGCATCGTGGCGGCCAGCAGCGTACCGCGGCTGCGCATTTCGGCGCGAGCGAGCGCGGGCGAGACGCCGTCACGCCTGCGCAGCTGGTGGTAAGCGTCGGCCGCCTCGCCGTAGACGGCCGGATCCTGCGGGTTGATGAAGCCGCAGTTCTCGCCCGGCTGCAGCCGCAGGCCGAACTCGGCGATGCGCCGCGCCATCACCTCGGGCCGGCCGAGCAGCAGCGGCCGGGCGATGCCTTCGTCGACCACCACTTGCGCGGCACGCAGCACACGCTCGTCCTCGCCTTCGGCATAGATGACCGTCCTGGGGCTGACCTTGGCCGCCGCGAACACCGGCTGCATCGCGCTGCCGGACTGATAGACGAAGCGCCCGAGCCGCTGGCGGTAGGCCTCGGTATCGGTGATCGGTCGCTGCGCGACGCCGCTGTCCAGCGCGGCCTGCGCAACTGCCGGGGCGACCACCTCGATCAGGCGCGGATCGAAGGGCTTCGGAATCAGGTAGTCGGCGCCGAAGCGCAAGCCGGCGGCGCCATACGCCTGCGCCACCACCTCCGGGATCTCGGCGTGCGCCAGTGCGGCGATCGCGCGCACGGCGGCCAGCTTCATCTCCTCGTTGATCGCGGTCGCGCCGCAGTCGAGCGCGCCGCGGAAGATGAACGGGAAGCACAGGACGTTGTTGATCTGGTTCGGGTAGTCCGAGCGGCCCGTGCCGATGACGGCATCCGGCCGCACCGCCAGCGCCTCCTCCGGCATGATCTCGGGGATCGGGTTGGCCATCGCGAAGATCAGCGGATCGCGCGCCATGCCCTTGACCATCTCGGGCTTCAGCACGCCGCCGGCCGACAGGCCGAGGAAGATGTCGGCGCCCGGCATCACCTGCGCCAGCGTGCGCGCATTCGTCTCCACCGCGTAGCGCGCCTTGTTGTCGTCCATGCCTTCGGTGCGGCCGACGTAGACCACGCCCTTCGCGTCGGTGACGACGATGTTCTCCGGCTTCAGGCCGAGGTTCACGATCAGGTCGAGGCACGCCAGCGCCGCGGCACCGGCCCCCGACGCGACGAGCTTCACGTCGCCGATGTTCTTGCCGACGTGCTGCAGGCCGTTGAGGATCGCGGCCGCTGCGATGATCGCGGTGCCGTGCTGGTCGTCGTGGAAGACGGGGATCTTCATGCGCTCGCGCAGCTTCTTCTCGATGTAGAAGCACTCGGGCGCCTTGATGTCCTCGAGGTTGATGCCGCCGAAGGTCGGCTCCATGCGCGCGATGGTCTCGATCAGCGCATCGGGATCGGTTTCGGCCAGCTCGATGTCGAACACGTCGATGCCGGCGAACTTCTTGAACAGGCAGGCCTTGCCTTCCATCACCGGCTTGCCGGCCAGCGGCCCGATGTCGCCCAGGCCGAGCACCGCGGTGCCGTTGGTCACCACCGCCACGAGGTTGCAGCGCGCCGTCAGCTCGTCGGCCTGGCGCGGGTCAGCGGCGATCGCCAGGCAGGCTTCGGCCACGCCGGGCGAATAGGCCAGCGCCAGGTCGCGCTGCGTGGCCATCGCCTTGGTCGGCACCACCGAAATCTTGCCCGGTGTGGGCAGCCGGTGGTACTCGAGCGCCGCCTCTTTCAGATCGTTGAGGTTGTCCGCCATCTGCAGTCTCCGCTAGTGTTCGTCGGTTCAGTTCGTCGTGGCGAGGGCCGTGCCCTGCAGCGCCTGTTTCACCGCGGCCATGAACGCCGCCGGTCGGTCGGCGTGCACCCAGTGGCCGGCCGCGTCGATCACCTCGACACGCGCGGCCGGGAACATCGGCCGGAAGGCCTCGCCGTCGCCGGGCGTCACGTAGTCCGAGCGCGCACCGGCGATCACCTGCACCGGCCGTGTGTAGCGCAGGCCGCGCAGCGACTGCGGGAAACCGCACAGCGCCGGGATTGCGGCGAGGATCGCGCCCAGGTTCAGACGCCAGTCGAAGTGCGCATTGCGCGCCACGAGGTTCTGCATCAGGAACGGCACGACGCCCGCATCGGGCACCCTCCCGGCGAGGCGCTGCCGCACTTCCTCGCGGCTGGCCGCATGCAAGGTGTCGATCGTTCGCATGGCCTCGGCGAACGGCGACAGGCGGTCCGCATACGGCAGCGGCGCGATGTCGACCACGGTGAGGTGGCCCACCGCTTCCGGGTACATCAGTGCCAGCGCCATCGCCACCTTGCCGCCCATGCTGTGGCCGATCACGGACGGCTGCGGCAGGCGCTCGCGCTCGATCAGGCGCAGCACGTCGTCGGCCATCTCGAGGTAGCTCATCGAGTCGATCCACGGCGATGCGCCGTGGTTGCGCAGGTCGACGCTGAGCACGCGGTGCGAGCCCTCCAGCTCGCGCGCTACCGTGCGCCAGTTGCCGGCCGAACCGAACAGTCCGTGCAGGATGACGACCGGCGGGCCGTCGCCGCGCGACTCGAATGCAAGATCCAAGGCCATGGCGCGTCGCCTCACTTCTTCCGTTGCGGCGGCAGGTCGGTGCACACGCCCTCGAACACCTCGGCGCTCATGCCGATCGATTCGCCCAGCGTCGGATGCGGATGGATGGTCTTGCCGATGTCGGCCGGCTCGCAGCCCATCTCGACCGCGAGGCACACCTCGCCGATCAGATCGCCCGCATGCGTGCCGACGATGCCGCCACCGATCACACGGTGTGTCGTCTCGTCGAAGATCAGCTTCGTGAAGCCCTCGTCGCGGCCGTTGGCGATGGCGCGGCCGGATGCCGCCCACGGAAACACCGACTTGCCGACCTTGATGCCCTCGGCCCTGCACTGCTCCTCGGTCTTGCCGGCCCAGGCGACCTCGGGATCGGTGTAGGCGACCGAGGGGATCTGGCGCGCGTCGAAGTACGCCTGGGCGCCGTGCGCGACCTCGGCCGCGACGTGCGCCTCGTGCACCGCCTTGTGCGCAAGCATCGGCTGGCCGACGATGTCGCCGATCGCGAAGATGTGCGGCACATTCGTGCGCATCTGGCGATCGACCTCGATGGTGCCGCGCTCGGTCACCGCCACGCCCGCCTTGTCGGCGCCTATCCTCATGCCATTCGGGCTGCGGCCCACCGCCACCAGCACGAGGTCGTAGATCTGAGGTTCCTTGGGCGCCTGCTCGCCTTCGAAGCTCACTTCGATGCCGAGCTTGCTTGCCTTGGCGCCGACGGTCTTGGTCTTCAGCATGACCTTGTCGAAGCGCGCGGCGTTCATCTTTTCCCACACCTTGACCAGGTCGCGGTCGGCCCCCTGCATCAGGCCGTCGAGCATCTCGACGACATCGATGCGCGTGCCGAGCGTCGAGTAGACGGTCGCCATCTCCAGCCCGATGATCCCGCCGCCGACGACCAGCATGCGCTGCGGGATGGACCGCAGCAGCAGCGCGCCGGTGGAATCGACGACGCGCTCGTCCTGCGGCATGAACGGCAGCTTCACTGCCTGCGAGCCGGCGGCGATGATGGCCTTGGCAAAGCGCACGACCTTGCGGCCGCCGTCGGCCGCGACGACTTCGAGGTGGTGCGGATCGAGGAACGCGCCGACACCCGTCAGCACCTCGACCTTGCGCGCCTTGGCCATGCCGCTGAGCCCACCGGTGAGCTTCTTCACCACGCCGTCCTTGAACGCACGCAGCTTGTCGATGTCGATCTCCGGCGCGCCGTACTTGATGCCGTGATCGGGAAGGCTCTTCACCTCGTCCATCACCGCCGCGGTGTGCAGCAGCGCCTTGCTGGGGATGCAGCCGACGTTCAGGCACACGCCGCCGAGCGTGGGGTAGCGCTCGACGAGCACGGTCCTCATGCCGAGGTCGGCGCTGCGAAACGCCGCCGAGTAGCCGCCCGGCCCGGCCCCGAGCACCAGCATCTCGCACTCGATGTCGGCCTTCGGGCCCTCACCCCCCGCCCTCTCCCCCTGCGCGGGAGAGGGGGCCGAAGCTCCCTCTCCCGCCGGGGCGGGAGAGGGTCGGGGTGCGGGTGGGTTCGCCTCGGCTGCCTGCAGCGTCAGGATCACCGACCCTTCGCTGACCTTGTCGCCTTCCTTGACCAGGATAGCCTTCACGACCCCGGCGTGCGACGACGGAATCTCCATCGACGCCTTGTCGGACTCGACCATGATGAGCCCGGTGTCGACCGCGACGGTTTCGCCTTCGCGCACCATCACCTCGATCACCGCGACGTCCTTGAAGTCGCCGATGTCCGGGACCTTCACTTCAACGAGTTGAGCCATGGCAGCGCTTCCCCGAGATCAGAACAGCACGCGCCGCAGATCGGCGAGCACGTTGGCGAAATGCACGTTGAAGCGCGCGGCGGCAGCGCCGTCGATCACGCGGTGATCCCACGACAGCGACAGCGGCAGCGTGAGCCGCCAGCTCGAGGTCTTGCCGTCGGTGGAGTGCTGCTTCCAGTAGCTCTTGCAAACACCCAGGATGGCCACCTCGGGCGCGTTGATGATCGGCGTGAAGTAGATGCCGCCGATGCCGCCGAGCGAGGAGATCGTGAACGTGCCGCCCTGCATCTGGTCGGGCTTGAGCTTGCCGTCGCGCGCCAGCTTGGCGAGCTCGCCCATCTCCTTCGCGATCTCGGGCACGGTCTTCTTGTCCGCGTCGCGGATCACCGGCACCATCAGGCCGTTGGGCGTATCGGCCGCGAAACCGATGTGCCAGTGGTTCTTCAGGACCAGCGTGTCGCCGTCCAGGCTGGCATTGAACTCGGGGAACTTCTTCAGCGTCGCGACCGCCGCCTTCATCATGAACGGCAGCATGCTGAGCTTGACGCCGCTCCTTTCCAGCTCCTTGTTCATCTGCACGCGGAACTGCTCGAGCTCGGTGACGTCGGCCTCGTCGTGGGTGGTGACGTGCGGAATGACCACCCAGTTGCGATGCAGGTTGGCCGCCGAGATCTTCTTGATGCGGCCGAGCTCCTTGCGCTCGACGGGGCCGAACTTGGCGAAGTCGACCTTGGGCCAGGGCAGCAGGTCGATGCCGCCGACGCCGGTGCCGCCGGGCGCCGCAGCAGCCTTCGCCGCCGGCGACGTGGACGCGCCGCCCTTGGCAAAGGCTTCCACATCGGAGCGCACGATGCGGCCGTGCTCTGCGCTGCCCTGCACCTTGCCGAGGTCGACGCCCAGCTCGCGCGCCAGCTTGCGCACGGCGGGGCCTGCATAGGCCAGCGCGAAGGCCTTCTCGTCGATGCCGCCTTCCACGGCCGCTGCGGGCGCTGCAGCAGGCGCCTGCAGGGCCAGCACCGTGGCGGGAGCAGCGACCGGCGCGGCACCGGTGGCCAGCGCCATGATGACGCTGCCCTCGCTCACCTTGTCGCCGAGCTTGACGCGGATCTCCTGCACGACGCCCGACAGCGGCGCCGGCACGTCCATCGTCGCCTTGTCGGATTCGAGCGAGACCAGCGGGTCCTCGGCCTTCACGCTGTCGCCGACCTTGACGAAGATCTCGATGACCGGCACGTCCTTGAACTCGCCGATGTCCGGGATGCGCACCTCGGCCAGCCCCGTCGGCGCACTCACCGGCGACGGCGGCGCGCTGACGCTCGGCTTGGACGGCTCCGCCGCCGGCGCCGCGCCGCCGGCGAACCGCATGATCACGCTGCCTTCGCTGACCTTGTCGCCGATCTTGATGGGGATGGCCTGGACCAAGCCGGGATGCGGCGCGGGCACATCCATCGTTGCCTTGTCCGATTCGAGCGAGACCAGCGGCGCCTCGGCCTGGACGGTGTCGCCGACCTTGACGAAGACCTCGATCACCGGCACGTCCTTGAAGTCGCCGATGTCGGGCACCTTGATGTCGATCAGATTGCTCATCGCGTCGTCCTCGTCGAGCCAGGGGTCAGACGGTCCACGGCGCGGCGCGCTCGGTGTCCAGGCCGTACTTCGCGATCGCCTCGGCGACGACCGAGGGCTCGAGCACATCGTCGTCGGCCAGCGCCTTCAGCGCGGCGACCGCGACGTAGTGGCGGTCGACCTCGAAGAAGCGGCGCAGCTTGACGCGGTAGTCGCTGCGGCCGAAGCCGTCGGTGCCGAGCACGACATAGCGCCGTCCGGCGGCCTGGACGTGCTCGCGCACCTGGTCGGCGTAGTTGCGCATGTAGTCGGTGGAAGCGATCACCGGGCCGTCGTGCCCATCGAGGCAGGTCTCGATCCAGCTGCGGCGGCGCGGCTGCGTCGGGTGCAGCAGGTTCCAGCGTTCGCTGGCCATGCCGTCGCGGCGCAGCTCGTTGTAGCTGGTGGCGCTCCAGACGTCGGCGGTGACGCCGAAGTCGGCCTTCAGCAACTCGGCCGCGGCGATCACCTCGCGCAGGATGGTGCCGCTGCCCATCAGCTGCACGCGCAGCTTCTTCTTCGTGGCCTTGCCGCCGTCCTGCAGCTTGTACAGGCCCTTGAGAATGCCCTGCTGCGCGCCTTCGCCCGCATCGGCCAGGCCGGGGTGCGGGTAGTTCTCGTTCATCAGGGTGACGTAGTAGTAGACGTCCTCCTGCTCCTCGTACATGCGCCGCATGCCTTCGCGGATGATCGTCACCACCTCGTAGGCGAAGGTCGGGTCGTAGGAGATGCAGTTCGGGATCGTGCCGGCGAGGATGTGGCTGTGGCCGTCCTCATGCTGCAGGCCCTCGCCGTTGAGCGTGGTGCGCCCGGCCGTGCCGCCGAGCAGGAAGCCGCGCGCCCGGATGTCGCCGGCGAGCCACGCCAGGTCACCGACGCGTTGCAGGCCGAACATCGAGTAGTAGATGTAGAACGGAATCATCGGCACGTCGTTCGTGCTGTACGACGTGGCCGCGACGATCCAGCTCGACATCGCGCCGCCCTCGTTGATGCCTTCCTGCAGCACCTGCCCGCTCTTGTCCTCGCGGTAGTACATGAGCTGGTCGGCGTCCTGCGGCTTGTAGAGCTGGCCCACCGACGACCAGATGCCGAGCTGGCGGAACATGCCCTCCATGCCGAAGGTGCGCGATTCGTCGGGCACGATCGGCACCACGTGCTTGCCGACGCTCTTGTCGCGCACCAGCGTGCCGAGCATCTGCACGAAAGCCATGGTCGTCGAGATCTCGCGCTCGCCGGTGCTCTCGAGCAGCCGCTGGAACGCCGACAGCGCCGGGATCTGCAGCGCAGCGGACTTGCGTCGGCGCTGCGGCAGGTAGCCGCCCAGTGCCTCGCGGCGCGCCCGCAGGTACTTCATCTCGGCGCTGTCCTCGGGCAGCCTGATGAACGGCACCTTCGGCAGGTCATCGTCGGTGACCGGGATCTGGAAGCGATCGCGAAAGCCGCGCAGCGCGTCCTGCGTCATCTTCTTGGCCTGGTGGGCGATCATCTGGCCCTCGCCGGACTCGCCCATGCCGTAGCCCTTCACCGTCTTGGGCAGGATCAGCGTCGGCTGCCCGGTGTGTTTGACGGCCGCGGCATAGGCCGCAAACACCTTCTCGGGATCGTGGCCGCCGCGCGTGAGGCGCCAGATCTCGTCGTCGCTCATGTCGGCGACCAGCGCCTTCAGCGCCTCGTACTTGCCGAAGAAGTGTTCGCGGACATAGGCGCCGCTCTTGCTCTTGAAGTCCTGGTACTCGCCGTCGACGCACTCTTCCATGCGCTGCAGCAGCAGGCCGCTCTTGTCCTTGGCGAGCAGCTTGTCCCAGCCGCTGCCCCACAGCACCTTGATGACGTTCCAGCCTGCGCCGCGGAAAACGCTCTCGAGCTCCTGCACGATCTTGCCGTTGCCGCGCACCGGGCCATCGAGCCGCTGCAGGTTGCAGTTGATGACGAAGATCAGGTTGTCGAGCCTCTCGCGGCCGGCCAGCGAGATCGCGCCGAGCGATTCCGGCTCGTCCATCTCGCCGTCGCCCATGAACGCCCAGACCTTGCGCGGCGCGGTGTCGGCCAGGCCGCGGCCTTGCAGGTATTTCAGGAAGCGCGCCTGGTAGATCGCCATCATCGGGCCGAGGCCCATCGACACGGTCGGGAACTGCCAGAAGTCGGGCATCAGCCAGGGATGGGGATAGCTCGGCAGTCCCTGGCCGCCGGTCTCCTGCCGGTAGCCGAGCAGCTGCTGCTCGGTGAGCCGGCCTTCGAGGAAGGCGCGCGCATAGATGCCCGGCGAGCTGTGGCCCTGGATGAACACCAGGTCACCGCCGTGCTTGTCGGTGGGCGCATGCCAGAAGTGGCCGAAGCCGATGTCGTACAGCGTCGCCGCCGACTGGAAGCTGGCGATATGGCCGCCGAGCTCCGAGCTGTCCTTGTTGGCGCGCAGGATGATCGCCAGCGCATTCCAGCGGATGATCGAGCGCAGCCGGTGCTCGATCGCGCGGTCGCCCGGCGACTTGGCCTCCTGCTCGGGCGCTATCGTGTTGCAGTACGGCGTGGTCAGCGACTGCGGGATGTACAGCCCTTCGCGACGCGCGGCGCCGACGACCGCATTGACCACGAAGTTTGCCCGCTCGGCGCCGCGGTGCCTCTGCACGGCGCTCAGGGCATCGAGCCACTCCCGCGTCTCGACGGGGTCGAGGTCGCTCGCATCTCTTGCGCTCATGTTGTCTCCGTCCTTGTGGGTCTGCGTGCCGGCTCGGCTCGGCCGGCTCTCCGTGTCTTTCGCAAACCCGGTGCCAACACGCACTGCGGAGGCAACTCGTTGATGCAGCTTGTGTTTCTGGCAGGAGGAGGCCCACGCCGTGCGGCGGATTCGTACTTCGCGACGCCGCGCGTTCGGAAATCTCGTTCTCGTTGATGCGGGCAAACCCGCAAGGCAGTGCCTATCGGGTGGTCACGCGGACACTGCCTTCATCGACGAGATCGATGCGTCGGATCGCCTGAGATGGCGAGCTCTAGATGCCCCGGTTGTTGGGGTTCCTGTAGGCTTCCTTCACCCCATTCGACATGGGGAACCTGAGGTTCACGCCGTTGGGCGGAACCGGCGCGGTGAACCATTTCGCATACAGCTCGTTGATCTCGCCGCTCTTCATCACTTTGCTGAGCGTCTCGTCGACCAGCGCCTTGAACTGCGGGTCATCCTTGCGCAACATGAAACCGTACGGCTCGTCGCGCATGCGTTCCTCGAGAATGACGTAGTCGCTCGGATTCCCGGACCGCGCAACCAGTCCCGCCAGTTGCACGTCCTCCAGGATCATGGCGACAGCACGGTCGCTCGACAGCAGCAGGAAGGCGTCGGCGATGTCCTTGCCGGAGATCTCGGTGAACTGCACCTGCTCGCTGCGGCGATAAGCACGCAACAACTGGATCGACGTGCTGCCGGTCACCGTCGCGATCGTCTTGCCGTCAATCTGCTGCAGTTTGTTGATGCCCGAGCTCTTCTTCACCACCGCAGCGATGCTGCCGACAAAATGGGTAGGCGCGAAGTCCACCTGTTGCGCCCGTGCCGTGGTGTTCGTGGTGGTGCTGCACTCCAGGTCCACGGTGCCGTTCTGCACGAGCGCGATGCGGTTGGCCGGCGTCACGATCGTGTACTGGACTTTCAGCTTCGGCATGCCCAGCTTCGCCTTGACTGCGTCCACCACCTTCGAGCACAGGTCTGCGGAGAAGCCGATCGGATCGCCGTCCGAGCCTGTCTTGTAGGAGAACGGAAATGACGCATCACGACCGCCCAAGTTGATGACACCAGTCTCCTTGATCTTCTGCAGGGTGTCCCCTGCCTGTGCATGGGTCGTGGCCGGCACTTGAGCCGCGGCAAGGATCAGCATCGAAAGCGCGAGTTTCAGATTCATGGCGTTGCAGGTTCCTCGTGGGGGGTGGGCGCGGTGTGCCTAACGGTGTGCCTAAGGCCGACTGACGGTCAACGCAGCACAAACGGGTTGCCGGTGACGGCACCGCTGTTGATCCAGACGGCCTTCGTCTGCAGGTACTCGCGCACCGCGCCGATGCCGTTCTCGCGGCCGAGTCCCGAATCCTTGTAGCCGCCGAAGGGCGCCATGAAGCTGACTGCGCGGTAGGTGTTGACCCACACGGTGCCGGCCTGCAGCCGTTCGGACATGCGGATCGCGCGGCCGATGTCGCGCGTCCACACGGCCGCCGCGAGGCCGAAGCGCACGTCGTTGGCGATGCGCAGCGCGTCGGCCTCGTCCTCGAAGGGGATCACCGACAGCACCGGCCCGAAGACCTCTTCCTGCGCGATGCGCATGTCGTTGTGCACGTCCGTAAAGACCGTGGGTTGCACGAACCAGCCGCCGCCACACTCCGGCGCATCGCCCTTGCCTCCGCCGAGGACGGCGACGGCGCCCTCGGCGCGCGCGATGTCGATGTAGTCGAGCACCTTGCGGTACTGCGGCAGCGTCGTCACCGGGCCGACCTGGGTGGCGGGATCCATCGGGTCGCCCATGCGGGCGCTGCGTGCCACGTCGAGCAGCTTCTCGACGAAGGCGTCGTGGATGCTTCGTTGCACCAGCAGGCGCGAGCCGGCGATGCAGGTCTGCCCGGTGGCGGCGAAGATTCCGGAAACCGCGCCGAACACCGCCTGCTCGAGATCGGCGTCGTCGAACACGATGTTGGGCGACTTGCCGCCCAGTTCCATCGCGGTGTGCTTGAGCAGGCGGCCGGCCTTCTCGTTGATCAGCCTGCCCGTGTTGTCGGAGCCGGTGAAGCTGATCTTGGCCACCAGCGGGTGCTCGACCAGCGGCGTGCCGACCTCGGCGCCGAAGCCCGTCACGACGTTGAACACGCCGGACGGGAAGCCGGCCTCGTCGAACAGCTCGGCGAATTCGAGCGTCGACGCCGACGTGAACTCCGACGGCTTGACGACCACGGTGCATCCCGCGGCCAGCGCCGGCGCGAGCTTCCAGGCCAGCAGCAGCAGCGGCGAGTTCCACGGTGTGATCGCCGCGACCACGCCCACCGGCTCGTGGCGGGTGAAGGCGAAGTAGCCCTTCTTGTCCAGCGGCAGCGTCGCGCCTTGCACCTTGTCGGCCAAGCCGCCGTAGTAGTGGAACCACTGCGGGATGTAGTTCAGCTGCGAACTCATCTCCGCATACAGCTTGCCGTTGTCGCGCACCTCGACGGCCGCGAGCTTGGCTGCGTCGCGCGCGATCAGATCCGCGAGCTTGCGCATCAGCGCGCCGCGCTGCGTCGCCGTCGCCTCGGCCCACGGCCCGCAGGTGAGCGCCTGGTGGGCAGCCTGCACTGCGGTGTCGACGTCGCGCGCGTCGCAGCGCGGAATCTCGGCCCAGGTCTGGCCGGTGTACGGGTTCTGGGTCTCGAACCATTGGCCGCCCTTCGGGTCGACGGCCCTGCCGCCGATACGCAGTGGATAGCGTTTCATGGCTCGCTCACTCGACCTTGGCGCCGCTGATCCTGACCAGCTCGCGGTAGCGGTCGATCTCCTTCCGCCAGAACGAGCCGAACTCCGCCGGCCCCATTGTCTTGACCTGGAAGCCGAGATCCTCGAGACGTTTGCCCGCGTCGGTCTTCTTCAGGCCGTCGATCAATGCGGCATGCACCCGGTCGATCACCGCCGGCGGCGTCCCTTTGGGCGCGGCGAGCCCGTACCACGTCGTCAGGACGACGCCCGTCTGCCCGAGCTCCTTGAACGTCGGAATGTCCGGCAGCGCCGGTGTGCGCTGTTCGCCGGTGGTCGCCAGGCCGCGCAGCTTGCCGCCCTTGATCATCGCCACTGCGTTGTTGTCGAACATGAAGTCGATCTGCCCACCCAGCAGGTCCGTCGTCGCGGGCGCGTTGCCCTTGTATGGCACATGCAGCACGTCGATGCCGGTTTCCTTCGCGAACAGCGATGCCGACAGATGGGCCGAGTTGCCGCTGCCACCCGAACCGTAGGACAGCTTGCCCGGTTTGGCCTTCGCCGCCTCGACGACGTCCTTGTAGCTCTTGTAGGGTGCCTCCACGCGCACGACCAGCACGCTGGGCGCGACTGCCGCGAGCGCGATCGGCGCGAAGTCGTCGATCGGGTGGAAGCCCAACTTCGAGAACAGATTGGGGCCGGCCGAGTTCGTCGTGCTCGTCGCCAACAGCAGCGTGTAGCCATCGGGCGGCAAACGCACGAACGAGGCATTGCCGATGTTGCCGGACGCTCCGGCTGCGTTGTCGACAAAGACGGTCCGGCCCAGCCCGGCGCTCAGCGCGCTGGCGAGCTGGCGGCCCACCGCGTCGGCGGAGCCACCCGCCGGCCAGGTGACGACGAGCCTCACGGGCTTGTCGGGATACTGGGCGAAGGCCGCCCCGACGAAGGACAGGCAGGCCAGCGCGGTCAAGCGCGCGGCTGCGCGACGAAGCCGGGTCTTCATGCGAGTGTCTCCTCTGCGGCCGCGTCTGGCGGCGGCCATGTCCTGCGGGATGAACGCGTCTGCGCGTCGGCCTCAGAACGGCTTGAGGCCGAGTGCGGCGCGCAAGCGGTTCTTGATGTACGGCCCGTCGCGCGGCGGTAGTGCACGGGGCGGTTCGTTGGCCTCGATATGGACCTGCACGAAAGTCGTCCGCTTTCGGTCCCGGATGCCGGCCGCGATCTCATCGCAAAGGTCGACGCTGGCGGCCGCGAACGCGTCGACGATGCCGAAACCCCTGGCGACCGCGACCAGGTCCGTGCCGAGGCTCGTGTGGCTGCGTTGCATCCCGGTCTCGGCGAAGTGGCCGTTGTCGAGCACGACGATCGTCAGATTCTTCGGCTGCTTGGCCGCGATCGTGGCCAGGCTGCCGATGCCCATCAGTTGCTCGCCGTCGCCCGTGATCACGATCACCGACTTGTCTGGCTGCGCCAGGGCCAGCCCCAGGCCGAGCGAGGTGGCGCCGCCCATCGCGCCCCACAGGTAGTAGTTCTGGTCGCGGTCGCCCGCGGCAAAGACGTCGTAGGCGGCCGAGCCCAAGCCGGTGACGACCAGCGCGTCCGGCGTCGCGGCCAGAAGCCTGGAGACGAAATCGCGCCGGTCGGCGCGCTTGCCAGGAATGCTCGTGCCCATCAGCGGCGCTCCCACTTTTTGCGGCCGATCAAGCTCTGGCCGAGCAGCACGGCGACCTTGTCGCCGCCTTCGAACGCGGCGTCGAAGCCGGCGCTGACGACCTCTTCGACTTCATCGGGGTGCGATGCCCGCAGCACATGGATGCCCATGAGCTCCAGCGCACCTTGCGTCGCCTTGCCCATCGGCCCTTGCCAGCCGTTGAACTCCGCGTACTCGCCCCGCATCGTCACGAGCGCGAAGAACGGGAAGTCCGCAGCCTGCAGCAGCGAGAACATGTTGACGCAGTTGCCCACGCCGCTGCTCTGCATCAGCAGCACCGCACGGTGGCCGCCAAGCCACGCTCCGCTCACCAGCGCCACTCCCTCTTCCTCGGTAGTCAGCACCACATCCTCGATTTCCGGATCGGCGATCGCGCTGCGGATCACGTGCGAATGGCCGGCATCGGGCACGTAGGCGATCTGGTTGACGCCACCCTCCTTGAGGACCTTGAAGACGGCCTGCTGCCAGGCAGGAGGCTGGGGGCTGGGGGTGTTCATCACCATGGTGTCCGCGGCTGAAGCGATGAAAGGAATCATAGAATTTGATCCAATCGCTCGTGAAATAGAACTTCGGCATTCCTCCATCAGGTTTTCCAATCGAGGCATCGGCATGGACTTCAAGCAGCTGCGCGCCTTCTTGACCGTCGCGGAGATCGGCAACGTGACGCGCGCGGCCGAGGTACTGCACCTGGTGCAGCCCGCCGTCTCCCGCCAGCTGAAGCTGCTCGAGGAGAACGTCGGCGCCGCCCTGTTCGAGCGCGAGCGCCACGGCATGGTGCTGACCGACGCCGGCCGCTCGCTCGTCGTCTACGCACGTCGGGCGATGCTCGAGCTGGATCGCGCACGTGCCGAGATCGCCGGTGCGTCCAAGGGCATCGGCGGCCTCGTCACGCTCGGGCTGCTGCCGAGCACGATCGATGCGCTGGCCAGCGATCTGGTGTCCGCGTTGGCGGCGCAGTATCCGGGCATCCGGGTGCGCATCGCCATGGGCTACGCCGGAACGCTGCTGCGCTGGCTGCAGTCCGGCGAGATCGACGCCGCCCTGCTCTACGGTGCGGAACGATCGCCCGACATCCAGGCCACACCGTTGATCAAGGAGCCGCTGTGGGTGATCGGACCGCCCGCCGCCAAGCTGCGGCGCAACCGGCCGATGCCGCTGGCCAGGCTGGCCGGTCGTCCGATCGTGCTGCCCAGCGCGCCGCACGGCATCCGTGCGCTCGTGGACCATGCCTGCGCCGTGGCCAACTTGGAGCTCACGATCTCGGCCGAGACGAATGCGCTGAGCGTGCAACGGCGGCTGGTCCTCGGGGGCCACGGCCTGACGATCCTGCCTCCGATCGCGGTAGCCGAAGACCTGCGATCGAAGCAACTGTCAGGCACGCCGCTGGCTGCCCCGGCGATCACACGCACGATCGTCCTGGCGCTGCCGACGAATCGGCCAACGGGGCAACACGTGCGCTGCGCGATCGACCTGCTGGTCGAGTGCGCCAAACAAGCCGTCGAAGCAGGTGCATGGCTCGAAGGCGAGTGGCTCGGTCGCTGATCCGCGCCAGCCACCGTATGAAGCCGGAATCGTCCGATGCGATCGACCAACCAGACCTCCACCAACTTCATGGATCCCGCTATGCTTGAAGCCAGGACGCACGCCGGCCGTGCCGGCAGCAACGTGTCCACGTCGAGCCATGGTGCAGAGCAGCCGCCGATGGATGGAAGCTTCGGATGTCATTCCGATGTTTCCCACCTTTGTCTGGAAGGTCCAGGTCGAAGCCGGACTGCGTGATGCGCTGCGGCAGCGGGTCTTGGCGGCGATGGCCGATATCCGGGACGGGCTTCCCCCGCTCGCACCAGGCCGGGGCTGGCAGTCGGGGCAGGCACTGCACCAGCGCGAGGACTTCCAGAGTCTCGTTGCGTGCATCAACGACGGGGTCGCGACCATTCTGCGATTCCTGCGCATCGGTGATCAGCCGTACGAGATCACCGGCTGCTGGGCCACGGTGCTGGCCCACGGGGCGGCGCACAAGCTTCACAGCCATCCCAACAACTTCCTCAGCGGCGTCTACTATGTGTGCACCCGCACGGGCGCCGACACCATCAACTTTCACGACCCTCGATCTCAGACCGGCGTGATCAGGCCACCGGTGGTCGAACTCACTGCCGAGAACACCGATCAGGTGGTGGTCAAGGTGCGCGACGGCACGCTGCTGATGTTCCCGTCCTACCTGGAGCATTCGGTCGATGCCAACACGAGCGATGGGGAAAGAATCAGCGTCAGCTTCAACGTGATGTTCTCCTCCTTCACCGAGCGCCTGAGCAAACCGCTCTGGTGAAGCCGCCGACCTCGCTCCAGCCCACGATTCTTCGGGAGGCGATTCATGAAGACCGCTGCGCAGATCCTCGGATCCAAGCCCGACCAGATCGTCCACGCCTTGGGGCCGACGGCCACAGTGCTCGAGGCCGTCAGGTTGATGGCCGACAAGAACATCGGCGCGCTGCTGGTGGTGGAACGCGACAAGGTTGTCGGGATCGTCTCCGAGCGAGACTACGCGCGCAAGGTCGCGCTGATGGCGCGCTCTTCGAAGGACACGCTGTTGTGCGACATCATGTCCAGTCCGGTCATGTATGTGCGCCCCGACCAGACCAGCGAGGAGTGCATGGCGCTGATGACCGAAAACCGGCTGCGCCACCTGCCGGTGATGGACGGCGGCCGCGTGATCGGCCTCATCTCCATCGGTGACCTGGTCAAGGCGACCATCTCGGAGCAGCAGTTCATCATCGAGCAACTCGAACACTACATCTCTGGGCAGCGCGACTGAGACGAGTTGCCCGTAAGGTCGGTCATTGCTCAGATCGCCGATGTGGCCGAGATGCAGTCCGACAGAGCTCGAGCACACACGGAGTTCGACGATGACCGTGTCGCTTGGTACGACGTGCCTGTCGGCCCGAAGCAGGCTCACCCCGACTTTGTGGTCCAGCCCGCCGCAGGCCGTCCCCTCGATCAAGGAAGCCAAGGAGTCGTGCGGCCCATTGGATCGGACGACCCGAAGGTCACTGCCGGGGGCGCAGCGGTCATCGGCCTCGTTGTCCGGCGAGCGGCAGGTTTCCGAGGCCGCTGCCGGTCAGCCCGCGAAACTGAGTGACTGCGTCCAGTCTCGACCGTCGGTCGAACGAACATGGTCGCCCGCTCACGGCGTATTCGTGATCCACTGATCGGCAGGGATGCGGTAGGTGATCAGGTCCTTGCCATACCAGCGTTGAACACCGACTTCTTGCATACCCAGACGCCTCATCACGTTCGCCGATGCGATGTTGGCCGGATCACAAACCGCAAAGAGTTCTCGCGCATTCAGTTCTTTGAACGCGAAATCTCCCATGGCTCGCCCCGCCTCGACGGCCAGACCCTGACCCCACCGATCCCGCCGGAGCCTCCATCCGATCTCCAGCGGACAAGCCAGGTCGGGCACCAGGGTGGCTTCTCGCCGTAGGTTCTGAACGGCGCCCGCGCCGACGAGCTCTCCCGTCTCCCGCTCAATGAGGGCCCACCACGAATAGCCGACCTCGCCCCAGCGCTTCATCACGCGCTCGATAACCGCGCGTGTCTCGTCGAGTGTTTCCGGTCGACCAGCCGACAGATAGCGCATCACCTCCGGATCGGAGTTCATCGCGTTCAAGCCGGCAAGATGGCCTTCGTTGAAGGGTTCCAATCGGAGTCGACTCGTTGTCAGCAGCGTCATCGTCCACAACCAGTCTGTTCCGGGCCTTGCACCAACGGCTTGCCACCCGACCAGTTTACTGTCGGGCCGATCTCGCCGCCGACCCGAGCCGCTAGGGCCTGTTAACGCTATGGGAGGGCTCGCGTGACTCAGCAAAGCGGCGCCTGCAAGGCGCGAAGCGCAGCCGTAGCAGCGCTACGGCGAGCATTTGCAACGAGGCAG
>Ga0207684_10001750_pt1 | contig 22937 bp, 22 predicted proteins | sample KBSK5501metaG_FD_184342 | JGI IMG/M metagenome (GOLD analysis project Ga0207684, IMG submission 184342) | Corn, switchgrass and miscanthus rhizosphere microbial communities from Kellogg Biological Station, Michigan, USA - KBS K5-50-1 metaG... | ecosystem: Host-associated > Plants > Roots >...
CCAGCTACGCCACCATTGCTCAGCTGGCCGGGAATCCGAAGGGGGTCCGCGCCGTCGGCAGCGCCTGCGCGACCAACCCCCTGCCGGTCGTGGTGCCCTGCCATCGCGTCGTCCGCTCCGACGGCAGCATGGGCGGCTACCTCGGCGGCGCCGACGCCAAGCGCACCCTGCTCACCCTGGAGGCAGCATGATCCCCGCTGACGGCGCGCAGCTGGACCGGTGGGAGGAACGTGCCAGCGCCACCGACTGGGACAGCGTGCGCGCCGACCTTGATGCCTATGGCTGCGGCCTGACCGGCCCGCTGCTCACTCCGGAGGAGGCCGAGCAGATCGCCGCTCTCTACGATGATGACTCCCGGTTCCGGTCCACGATCAACATGGGCCGGTATCGTTTCGGCCAGGGGGAATACCGGTACTTCGCCGAGCCCTTCCCCGAAGCGGTCACCGGGCTCAAGCGCGCCCTGTATCCCCGGCTGCTGCCGATCGCCCGCGACTGGTGGACCCGGCTCGGCCGCGAGACGCCATGGCCGGACAGCTTGCCGGAGTGGCTGGCGATGTGCCACGCCGCCGGGCAGGCCAAGTCCACGCCGATCCTGCTGAAGTACCAGGCCGGGGACTGGAACGCCCTGGACCGTGACCTCTATGGCGATCTGGTGTTCCCGCTGCAGGCCGTGATCAACCTGAACAATCCCGGTGTCGATCACACCGGCGGGGAGTTCTTGCTGTACGAGCAGCGGCCCCGCGCCCAGTCCCGGGCCACGGCCACCCTTATCCCGCACGGGCACGGCCTGGTCTTCACCACGCATGACCGGCCGGTGCAATCCCGGCACGGCTGGTCAGCTGCGCCGGTCCGCCATGGCGTGTCCGTGATCCGGTCCGGGCAGCGGTTCACGCTCGCCCTGGTCTTCCACGACGCCGCCTGATGGCCAGCACCGCAGGTACTGTCCCGGAGCCGGGCGGCAGGACGTATACGCTGCTGGGCGCTGACCGGCGTCTCTATCGCAGCGCCGCCCCCGGCCGGTTCGGCGGGCACCGCAAGAGCAGGATTTATGGCCGGCTTGACTGCCCGGCGGCGCTGCGCGCCATCGTGGGCGGAGGCTACGCCGCCCACCGGGTTTTCTTCGCCGATGAGCGGACCGCCGTCGCAGCCGGGTACCGGCCCTGCGCCGTTTGCCTGCCCGGTGCCTACGCAGCATGGAAAGCCCCATGACCATGACGACAATCGATGCCTGGCCGGCCGCAGAGTCACCGCGGGTACCCGAGCCGATGCTCGCCCGCTACCCGGCTGCCAGCCAGCCGCCACAGCCCCATACCGCCGCGGAACTGGACCGGCTCATCCAGATGCTCCGCGCCTCCAGGGCAGAGACGATCGCCATCGGCCACCGCCGCCATACCGCCTCGGCCGGTGCTGCCGACGCGCTGGCCGCCGCCTGGACCGCCGGCGCGGGCCAGGTCATGGCCGTCGTCGACCGGCCCGCTGCAGCCGCATCGTGGCTGCGGCCCGCGAAACGGCTGGCCGGCAGCCAGCCCGACGCATGGATCCTGGCCGAGACCCCGGCCGGATGCGCGCAGCTCGTCGGCCGTCTCAGCGGCCAGCCCGGCTGGACTCCCGGCCGGACTTTCGGCTTCGCCAGCGTAGCCACTCCTTACCAAAGAGCCGGCGCGAGAACGCGGCGCACGCGGGTTACCTCCGCGTGCTCCAGCTCCAGGAGCTTCTGCTTGCGCTGCAGGCCGCCGGCGTAGCCGGCCAGCTTGCCGTTGCTGCCGATGACCCGGTGACAGGGGATCAGGATGCACAGCGGGTTGCGGCCTACTGCGGCGCCGACCTCCTGGGCGTTCTCGCGGCCACCAAGACGGCGGGCGAGGTCGCCGTAGCTGGTGGTCTGCCCGTAGGGAACCTGCGTGATCAGCTCCCAGACACGGAGCTGGAACTCCGTGCCACGGGGCTCAAGCGGCAGGTCGAACATGGTCCGGGTGCCCGCCAGGTATTCCTCCAGCTGGCCCGCGACGCCTTCGAATCCCCGGTCATTCCTGGGGCCGAACGTGACCGGGTCGGGCTTGTACCAGTGATGCGGGAAGTACAGGCCCGTCAGCGGGTGGCCCGCCCTCACGACGGTCAGGTCGCCGATCGGCGTGGCGACGACGGTGTGCTGCGCGGTCAGCGTGCACGCTTCGGTCATCATGGGTCTGCTCCTTCGATCGCGTCCTCTGCACCTGGAAGACGTCCGCGCCAGGCAGTTCGTGAGACCGCCCCGCTGCGGACCCGGAAAGCGAGCGTGACCAGCCGGAGCGTTGCCTGAGCGCGTGGCCTCTTCGCGATGAGCGAGCGTGGCCATCTCGCGTTCGCTGGCCTCGCGCGTTCCGGGAGAGCGCACCCGGAACGGGAGCGGCAGGAGCCCGTCGGAGGAGACGATTCGTGCCGATCGAGGAGCATGAGACTGTGATCAGGGACCCGCTTCGCCGACGCGGCCTGGCGGGTCAAGTCGCAGCGGCTGGGCCGGAAGATTCGCGTCGCTCATCTCACATCCCGGCCGGCGCACACGTCTTCCCGGCGAGTACCCGGCCACGGGAACGACCCGCAATCACTTTCAGGAAGGACGATTCATGTCGACTGAGGAGAACAAGGCCGTCGTCGGACGGTGGTTCACCGAGTTCTGGGGCAAGGACTTCAACCCCGCTGTCATCGACGAACTCGCCGCTCCCGACATCCGCTTCGAGTACTCGCTGCACGCCCCCTGCCGCGGCCGCCAGGAAGTCCGGCAGTTCGCCGCCAAGTTCCGCGCCGCTTTCCCGGACCTGAACTTCTGGGGCACCGCTGACCTGATCGCCGAGGGCGACTACGTGGTCGGCCAGTGGGAGGGCGGCGGCACCCAGACCGGCGACGCGTTCGACGACATGCCGGTCGGCTCCCTGCCGGCCGGGACAGGCAAACCGATGCACTTCACTGGCATCACGGTCCTGAAGGTCGAGAACGGCCTGATCACCGAGGAGGTCGGCCTGGACGACGGCGTCACCGTCTTGCGGCAGCTGGGACTGATCGCCGAAGCCTGACCACGGCGGGCATCATGCGGCCGCCATTATCACCGCCCGGCGGCCGCGCCCGCGCAGGCAGGCCCGGTGATCACCACGACAAGAATCGGCCACAGGTGACCTCACGAAACCTAGACCATGGACGTCTTCAGAACATGACAGGCAAGCAGCCGTTCGAGGCCATCGTCTCCGCGCACGGAAGCACCGTACTGCGCGTCTGTCGGGCGGTCCTGGGCCCGGCGGATGCCGACGACGCCTGGTCGGAAACCTTCCTGTCCGCGATGAAGTCCTACCCCGGTCTTCCCGCCGACGCCAACGTCGAAGCGTGGCTCGTGACCATCGCCCACCGCAAGGCCATCGACGTCACCCGTGCAGCCGCCCGCCGCGCGATCCCTGTCGCCGAGACACCGGATACCGCAACGTCCCCCGCCGCCGACGACGCCGTGCCGGACACCGCCGCCGAACTGACCCAGGCACTCGCCAAGCTGCCCGTCAAGCAGAAACAAGCCATCGCCTACCACTACCTCGCCGGGCTGCCGTACGCCGAAGTCGCCGCCATCATCGGCGGCAGCGCCGACGCCGCGCGACGGGCCGCCGCCGATGGCATCGCCGCCCTCCGGCGTTCCTATCCAGGCACCCCAGCCCTGAAAGGAGCTCCCGGTGGAAACGGACAAGCGATCCTGTGACCTGACCCGGGCGTTCCCCGTGGGTCCTAACCGCCTGAGCCAGCTGCATGACCGGCTGGCCGCCACCGCCCAGCAATACCGCATCCTGGACACCGCCTCCCCCACCATCGACAGCCCGGCAGGCCCGCTGCTGATCGCCGCGACCGATCCGGGCCTGATACGCGTGGCCTACGCTCGGGAAGGCCACGATGCCGCGCTCCAGGCCCTCGCCGACAAGAGCAGTCCCGCGCATCTTGCGCGCCCCCGCCCGCCCGGACATGACCGCCCGCGAGCTCGTGGAGTACTTCGTCGGCCGCCGGCGCAGCTTCGACCTGCCGCCGCACTGGCGGCTGGCCGCCTGGTTCCGCCACGCGATGCTGAGCCACCTGCCCGATATCGGCCACGGGCACCAGCATGAACCCGCCGCAACGCAACTACGGCGTCCCGTAAGCCTTCCCGGCAGGCATGGCCGAGCAAGCCAGAAGAACGACACTACCGACCACCGGGCCATCGGCGGCCATAGCGACCTGGCACCGATGCCTTCAGGTTCCGGTCCGCCACCAAGCCAGACCGGCTCCTATTCACAGACGACCCGAAAGCGGCACGCCATGACTATGCTCACCGTGATCTCCCCGGCCTGCTCAGAGGTACGAAGCACGTCCAGCAGGCCCGGCGCTATCCACCTGCAGGGCTGGCTGAATATGTCCCAGGAGCGACAGATCGCCGCGGCTTTCCACGAATGGTCCACCGGGCCCCTCCCCATCCGGGCCACCTCGCTGCCGGGTGGCCACCAGATGTCGGTCCGGACTCTCCGTCTCGGCCGGCACCAGCAGCCATCTACGCGAAACGCCAGTGTCCCAGACGGCCAGCGTGTCACCGAGTTCCCCGGCTGGCTCGCCTACATCGGCCAGGCAGCCATCAGTGCCATCTACGGACCGCTCGCGGCCGTGGCCTACCGGCCAGACACGGCACTGGTCAACTACTACGATCCCGGCTTGCGCCCTTGGGGCGGTGCAGTTCGCAGCCGCCTGCTCATGCCTTATGCAGCCTTCGCGGCCGGCAAGGCGGCCGACGCAAGCTGGAAAGAGGGCACGCCAGGTAACCTGGCCCCCCCGCCTGGCCAGGACCCGCGCATCCGCCATGACGACGGCGAGACCACCAGCGACCTGGCCGTATCCCTCAGCCTCGGTGACCGGTGTTCCTTCCGCCTGAGCAACACCGGCAACCATGGTTACCCCTGCACCGACCTCACCTTGTCCTCCGGAGACGCCCTCGTCTTCGGACGACAGGCACGCTTCGCCTGCCACGACGAGCCCCGGATCTACCCCGGCACAGGCCATCCCAGGTCCGGCCTCACCCGCGGCCGCATCAACATCACAATGCGCATCACCGTGCCCACCGGTCAATGAGCCCGAACCCCGCCGAATTCACGCGCGCGGCGGACCGCAACGCTGCGTGCTCATCTTCTGAACCGTCCTGTAAGAACGTCGGCCCGGCCACCCTGCGCCACCGGCACCTGCCATCGCGGCCAGCAGCCGCCCCGGCCCAAGCGGCTGCCGTTGAGGGGCAGCAGCCCAGACCGGCCGACGGCCCGATGAGCTAGGCGGGTAGCCTCGTCAGCAGCCCGGGCCGTGATCATGACCCGGGCTGCTGCCATGACGGTGTCCGACTCCCGGAGCAGCACGGGGAGCCGGCCACCGGGCACTCGCGCTTGCGCGGTCGCAGGCAAGCCGCACTTTTATTGCGCAACGTACGGAGTATTACTTGGAGTTACTACATGCGAGTGGGAGATATCTGGCTACATATAGTAGTTACCTGTTTACTTTGCGTAATAGGCTCCGTTAAACTAGAGCCGTCCTGAACGCATCACGGTGGTCCCTCCTAGGCCGGATGCCTCTGGAGGAGGAAGTTATGCACAGGCAAGGTTCGCGCAGGCCCCTGCTTGACCGGCCCTGGCAGGAAAGCGCCCCGCCCCCTGCCCCATCAACGCCGGCGGGCACCTCCATCCCCCGCCAGCGGGCGACCGGGGCGGACCTGGCCCGGCTGCAGGCCGCGCACCCCATGCTGGACGCCGTGATCGACCAGATCGACCGGCGCCAGATCCGGATCGGCCAGCAGTGGCTAGCCGACTTCGCCTCCTGCAACTACCTCGGCTTCGACCTGGAACCAGAGATCATCGAGGCCGTGCCCGGGTACCTGGCCAGGTGGGGCACACATCCCAGCTGGTCACGGCTGCTGGGCAGCCCACGGCTGTATGACGAGATCGAGGCCGAGCTGACGGGGCTGCTCGGTGCCGACGACACCCTGCTGCTGCCCACCATCACCCTCATCCACATGTCGGTCATCCCTGTGCTTGCCGCAGGCGGAGCGGTCTTCCTCGACGCCCGCGCCCACAAGACGATCTACGACGGCTGCGTGAGCGCCACAGCGACAGGCGCGGCCCTGGAACGCTTCCGTCATGACGACCCCGGCCACCTGGAGCAGCTCCTCCGCGCCTGCGACCGGTACCCCCGGCTGATCTGCCTGGACGGCGTCAACAGCATGACCGGCAACATCCCCCCGCTGGCGGAGTTCGCCCGCATCGCCCGCCAGCACGGAGCGCAACTGTACGTGGACGACGCGCACGGTTTTGGCATCATCGGCGAGCGCAGCCCGGGGGAGTTGTGCGACTACGGCAGCAGCGGCAACAGCGTGGTGCGCTACTTCGGCGAGAGCTACCAAGATCTGATCCTGGTCGGCGGGTTCTCCAAGGCCTACTCCTCCATGCTGGCCTTTGTGGCCTGCCCGACCAGCGTGAAGAACCTCCTGAAGGTCGCCGCCCCGCCGTACCTGTACTCGGGGCCTGTACCCGTCGCCTCCCTGGCCACCGCCGTGGCCGGCTTGAAAGTCAACGCCGAACGCGGCGATACGATCCGCGCCGGCCTGCACCGCAAGACCGCCCGTGTGCTGGACGGCCTGCGACAGCTCAACGTCGCCACCCCCAACAGAACAGGGACTCCCGTTATCGAGGTGCCGCTCGCCAACCCCGACGATATCGACGCCGTCGGCCGCTACCTGTTCGACCGCGGGATCTACGTCACACTGGCCGCCTACCCGCTCGTGCCACGCTCGCAGGTCGGTTTCCGCATCCAGGTCACCGCCACCAACACCGATGCGGAGATCACGCACCTGCTGCAGGTACTCCAGGAAGTGGCCGAGCAGTTTCCGCTCCAGCCCGCCCAGCAGTAGACGGATTCGGGCAATGGTAGGTGGCGCCCGCCTGGCCGTGCTGGAGCCCCTGCGCGTCCGGGACTTCCGGCTGCTATGGACCGGCATGATGGCCTCATTGCTGGGTGACGGCGTTTTCCTGGTCGCCATCGCCTGGCAGGTCTACCAGCTGTCGAACGCCCCCACCGCGCTGGCGGAGGTGGGCCTTGCCATGTCGCTGTCGCAGGTGGTCGTCTTGCTGATCGGCGGGGTGGCCAGCGACCGGTTTGACCGCCGCCGCGTCATGCTGGCCGCCGACCTGCTGCGGGCGGCCGTCATCGGGCTGCTGGGCCTGCTGGCGCTGACCGGCCGCCTCCAGCTATGGCACCTGTTCGTCCTCGCCACCTTGTACGGGCTGGGAGCTGGCTTCTTCGGCCCTGCCTTCGACGCCATAGTGCCCGACCTGGTCCCCGAGGACGTGCTCGCCCCGGCCAATTCCGTTGACCAGATCCTCCGCCCCGTGGCCCTGCGCCTGGCGGGGCCTGCACTCGGCGGGTGGCTGATCGGCATGTGGGGTACCGGCAGCGCCTTCTTGTTCGACGCGGCCAGCTTTCTGGTCTCGGCGGCGATGCTTGCCCGCATGACCCCCCAACGCCGCCACGCCACCGACGGCGCGCCGGCCTCGGCCCTGGGGGAGATCCGCGAAGGGTTCAGTTTCGTGCGCCGGCACGTCTGGCTGTGGGGCACCTTCCTGGCCGCCACCTTCGCCTACCTGCTGTTCGTTGGCCCCACCGAGGTGCTGGTGCCTTTTGTCGTCAAGCACCAGCTCGCGGGCAGCGCCACCGAGCTCGGACTGGTGTTCGCCGTGGGTGGCCTGGGCGCCGTCACCGGCGCGTTCCTGACCGGACAGTGGGGGAACCCTCGCCGCTTCATGAGCTTCATTTACATCACCTGGACGCTTGCCACCCTGGCGGTCGCGGGGTACGGGCTGGCCACCATGGCCTGGCAGTTGATGCTGGCAAGCCTTGTCTTCAACGCTCTCGAGGCAGCCGGAACCGTGGTGTGGGCCACCACCAAGCACCGCCTCGTCCCCGCCGCGCTGCTGGGCAGGGTATCCAGTTTCGACTGGTTCATCTCCATTGGCCTGCTCCCGGTGTCCTTTGCCATCACCGGCCCCGTCGCCGCGGCGGTCGGGCCACGTGCCACCCTGATAGGCGCTGGCGTGCTCGGCGCCGCCGTGACGCTGGCAGGCCTCTTCCTGCCAGGCATGCGCAGCATCGAAGGCCATCGGCTGCCTCACAGCGGGCCTTCCGACCAGGCCACCGCTGGCGCCGCAACTCTTCGCGCCGACCTGCCATGACCAACCCCCCCGCGGCCAGTCTGCCGGCCGCCGAGCCAGCAATCCGCAACCTGCTCGAGCGGCTGAACGAGGGGTTCACACAGCGTGACGTGCACCAGGTACTCAGCCTGTTCGCCCCCGGCCCGGAGACCGTGTTCATTGGCTCAGAAGCCGACGAGATCGCCGCTGGACCGGCACAATTGCGGAATCTCCTCGAAGCGCTCTTTGCGCGCGAGGAGATCTACCACTGGCGCTGGGGCCAGCTCCACATCAACGCCAGCGGCCACACCGCCTGGCTGGTGACCCAGGCAACCCTTCTCGTCGAGGGGCCACAACCACTGGAGTTGCCATACCGAATAACCCTTGTGCTCCAGCGCTGCGGTAACACGTGGCTGATCGTGCACTACCACGGCTCGGAGCCGGCCCCCAGCCCCTAGTCGACACCGGCTTTCCCAGGCCCTGGTCAGTGCGTGTAACTTTGCGTGACTTTCTCAATTCATGGCGTTATCATCGAGGAGTCACCGGTGTGGGGAGACTAAGCGCCCCAGGCTGCGCTGGCAGGGGTGGTTCCGGTGCCATCAAGTGGCAGGTGGTATAGCGCCACCATCTACGGGGGGACATCAACGTGCACAAGCTCACGGTCCTGGCCATCGCCGTCGCCGTCACAGTCGGCTCGCTCGGGGTTGCGGCCAGCCCGGCACTGGCCAGCCACGGGCCCAGGCACATGATGACTATCTCCTTTGCCGCCGGGACCGATAGCAGCGCGCACTGGGTGCGCATGAAGCAGGCCGTCCGGTTCCGCGTCGGCCCGGGCATACGCGGGCCGGCGCAGTTCGCAGAGATCGTGGTCCACCACTTTCCGGCCGTCGCACCAGCCGCCGAACCGGCGTTCGCGGCCACCGGGTCCGGCTCGCCGGTCCTTCTGATCGGCTTCAGGGGCGGCGGCTACCTCACATGCACCACAGGCGACGGCAGCACCGCCTGGACCGCCTACGACCCCACCGGCACGGTGTTGGTTTCAGCGACCAACTACCCGTTTGCGCTCGCCGCTGAGCAGGGTGCCAGCACGGACTTGACCGTCAATCTGGTCAGTGTGACGGACACCCAGGTGCGGCTGGGCGCAGCGTTCACCGACACCATCACCGCCTTGCAATACAACGGAACCTCCCTCGTGCCACACGGACACCGCCACCACAAGTCACATCGCGGGTAAAGGCGGGCGACAGCAGTTCCGGTAGATTCACGACACTCCGTGCTGCCAGCCTCGTGCGTAGCCGGGGCGCGCCATCACACTCCGCCAGCAGCGCAGAGCGAAAGCCTCTTTGTGTCAAGAGGTTCTGCCGGTCTTTTTCGCGGAGCTTGAGGTGGCCTTCGGGCGTTGTGGCTTGGCGGGCGGATGTGGTCTGCTGGGCTTCCCCGTGGCCGAGTGTGGCCGCCGCCTCGCCGCACCTCCAGGTCGTTCGTCCTCGCTTCGCTGCGGGCGCTCCACCTGGACCTGCGGCGTCACCGGCGGCGAGGTGGCAGCGATCGGGGAATGCCCGGCCCTGCCCCGGGCGCTGGCCGCGGTCGTAGGGTGGTGACCAGGCCCGGGAGTGGCTTGCCCGAAGAGCCGGTGTCCGGGGTGTGAGCCGGCCGCGCTGGAATCAGAGTCGTTCCCCGGTTGCCCTCCCGGGCCCCCCGCACGGCGGGCATCGGCTTGGAGGCGGGCGTAGATCGCGTCGCTGATGCGCCGCTTGAGGGCGCGCAGCGCTTCCTTGCGGGTCTTGCCCTCGGCCAGCTTCTTGTCGAAGTAGGCGCGGCCCTTGCTGCCGGGGTGGCGGATCTGAGTGACCGCGGCCATGTGGATGGCGTGGTTGAGCCGCCGGTTCCCGCGCCGGGACAGCCGGTACACCTTGCGCGGGCCCGACGACACCTCGATGGGGGCGGTGCCGTCGTAGGCGGCGAAGTGGCCCCGGCCGGGGAAGCGGGACACGGTGCGGACGTCGCCGATGACCGCGGCGGCGATGACCGGGCCGACGCCGAACAGCCCGGTCAGGCTGGTCCCGGCCGCGGCCACCGCGGCGGCGAGCTTCATGCGGGTCTCGCGGATCCGGGCGTCAATGCCGCGCAGGTCCTCGACGAAGTCGGCGGCGAGCTCGCGGCGGGCCACCGCTACTGCGTCTCCCGGTGTGATCATCTCCAGCAGGTGCGCGGCGTGAGTTGCGGTGATCGCCTTGGGAACGCCGCCGGGGATCAGCTGGCACAGCACCGCGTGCAGCCGGCAGGCCACCTGGGTGCGGGTGCGGCCCAGGTCCCGGTGCCGCTTGGACCACACCTTCAGCACCGCGGCATGGTCGTCGCGCCTGGCGTCCCGGACATCGGCCGAGCGCAGCGCCGCGACCGCGACCGACCGGGCATCATTGGGGTCGTTCTTATTGATGTCTCCGGTCGCCAGCAGCCGCACCCGGGCACCGAGCTTGGGCGGCACGTCCAGCACCCGCTCACCAGCCGCCAGCAACTGCTGGGCCAGCAAATGGCCCACCCCCCCGGCGCCCTCGACCGCCCAGGTCCGCTCCGGCCACGCCTGCGCCCACCCCAGCAACTGGTCGGCCTGGGCAGCGCAGGCGCGCACCCGCAGCTGGCCCAGCTGCTCCTCCGCCGTATCGATGGCCACCGCCGTGTGCGAGGCCTTGTGCGGGTCGACCCCGATCATCACTACCGCCATGACTGGCCACTCCTCCCGCTATCCCGGGGGTGAAGACCGTGGCGGGCACGCCCAATTCCAGGGATCTTCCGGCGCTCACGCCTCTTTTGAGCCACGCCACGGCGAGGACCCGGCAAGCCGGCACGTCGTTCGAAAGCCAAGCCCAGCAGGGCCAGCAGGCGGTTAGAGAGCCAGCCGGCCGGGACCTCTCAACGGTACGACCCGGCTCACTGCCATCCCGGCCAGGCCGCACCGCCTACCTCAAGTCTCAATTGGGCGGTTAATGGAGCCAGCCCATCGGACCCCTGAACGTTACGGCAAACCCCGCAACACTCAAGTCAAGTCTCTATTAGGCGGCAGTGCGCGGACGTGAACTCCTCATAGGTCATCGCCGCGCCGCCTCCGGACCGGGCGCGGCCCCGCCGCCGTTGGCGGTGTCCGGGCCGGATGCACGGACGGTGTGGGCCCAGGAAGGTCGGCAGTGGCGCGTCGGAGGTCGCCGGCGGTCCTTGCGGTCAGCGCCGCCGTGATCCGCTCGTCCAGTTCCTCGCGCGTGAGCCGGCCCTCGGCGAAGTGGTCACACAGCCGGGCGGTAGCGCGCTCCCGGTCGCCATCGGAGACCCGGATATGGCTATCTGCTGAACTGCTCGTCCCCTGGTGATTCGCCCTGCCCGGGAGCATCCCCGCACTCTCGCGGAGCCGTGGCAACACCCGCGGGGCTGGCCGGGGCGGGCTGACCGCGGCGTGCGCGAGGCGGCTGTCGGCGGCGTCCAGCCACCGGATCACCGAGTCCAGCCTGAACAACTCGGCGTCGATCCTGAGTACCAGGCCCAGGCCGTGACCGGCCTGGGCCTGCTTGACCTGGGTCCGCTGCTGCATCAGCTCCACCAGGTATCGGCGGTGCGCCTGGACCAGCTCATGAATGTCGGTGCCAGGCACCCGCAGCGCTGCCAGAACCTTCGCCGTCATCTGGTCCTGGGGCGGGGACGCCAGCTTCGGTGGCGTGCGCAACCATGCGGCTAGCTCGGTCGCGCCGTCGGCGGTAATCCGGAATACCCTCTGCCGGCCGGCTGCTTCGGCGCCGTCGGATTCCACCAGTCCGTCACGCTCGAGCCGGCCCAGCGCCGCATACAGCTGGCCCACGTTCTGCGGCGACATCCCGCTGGTCCGGGCCTCGAACTCCGCGCGCAACTGCAGCCCGTACTTCGGCCCCTCACTCAGCAGCGCGAGCAGGGCGTGCCGGCCACTCACGAGCCACCAGAGCAGATACCATGCGGAACAGTATACTCGGTATATAGTTCATTCCCTCGGGTTCGCCCTGAGCCCGGCGGGTGAGCATCCATTCCCCATCGGCCCGCCAGGCTCCCTCCCGGGGGTATACGCCGTTCGCATCGCGATGTGCCCAGCTGAGACTCCGGTCAGCGACGCCGCAGCCGGCGGATTACCGCGGCGATCACGATCGTTCCGAGCACGGCGCCCCGGGTCGCGGGGCCGCGGCGGCGCTCTGGGGATGGCCGTTGCTGGTGCTGTGCTGACGGGGGCAGGCCGGTGCGGCCGGGCATGACGGCGGCCGACAGCGTGCCGTGTTGCCCCTCGCCCAGCAGGCGCCGGCTCTGCATGCGGAAGAGCAGGGCGAAGGACGGCCCGACGAGCACCGCGGCGGCGCTGAACACGGCGATGAGCGCGACCAGGGTGGCGTGCGGTGCGCCCGCGTTGGCCAGGGTGACCGGGGTGCCGGGCAGCAGCACCGGGTACTGGGCCACGCCCCACCCCCACACGACGGCGGCGACGCCGAGCGCGGCGATGACCCGGATCAGGCTGTGCCGGCCGGGGCCGCGCCGGCCCCCGGCCAGCAGCGCCACGACGGCCAGGCCGCACACCCCGGCGATGATCACCAGCGGCAGCGCCCGGCCGGTGAGCCGGGCGTAGAGAGCCGGGCTGGCGTTGTTCAGCTCGGCCAGGGTCGCCAGGGACAGGGCGCCTGCCACGATGGCGGCGGCCTGGGCGCGGTAGGTGAAGTAGGCCCGCAGGCGCCGGTCCCCGCGGCGGGCTGCCTCGCCGACCAGGTAGACGGCGGCCAGGTAGCCGCAGGCGCTCACGAACAACGACCCGGAGAGCAGGGCCGTGGGGCTGGTCCAGGCGGCCAGGCTCGCATGGCTGGCGTCGGCGGGCACCGCGCCGGTGACGATGGCGCCGATCACGGTGCCCATGAAGAACGGGGTCATCAGGGAGGAGAACGCGAAGGTGGCGCCGGCCGCGCGCCGGAGGGAAAGGCGGGTGATTTCCTTGCGGAAGGCGAACCCTGCACCGCGGAGCACGATCCCGGCCAGTGCCAGCCACAGCGGCAGGGCGAGCGTGGTCATCACCGCGGCAAACGCCTGCGGGAACGCGGTCCAGAAGATGACCAGGTCGAAGACCAGCCAGACGTGGTTGGCCTCCCACACCGGCGTGATCGACTCGTCGATCAGCGCGCGCGGAGCCCACCCCCGCGCGGTGGTGCCGGCGAGCAGGTCCCACAGGCCCGCGCCGAAGTCCGCTCCTCCCAGCGCCGCGTACAAGGTGATCCCGGCGAGCAGGATCCCGCCCACCACGTCCGCGGCCATCAGCGCCCCACTTCGCCCGCCGCCAGATCACGCGGCGCCGGGTTGGGACCGTAGGGGACGGCGGCCTCGTCCGGGTCGCCGCGGCGCCAGCGCCGGGACAGCATCCGCAGGATCGCTATCGTGGCGGTGCCGAGCGCCGCGTACACGACGATGACCACGCTCAGGCTGGTGATGACGACGCCACCGTTGGTGGTGGCCGCCGCGGCAGTGGTTTGCAGCCGGTAGACCACCCAGGGCTGCCGGCCGACCTCGGTGACGACCCAGCCGCACTCCATCGCCACGACCGCGGCCACCCCGCTGACCGCCCCGGCCCACCAGAACGCCCGCTGCGGCGGCAGCCGGCGATGCCGCCACCACGCATGCAGGGCCCAGAGCCCGGCCAGCAGCAGCAGGAACGCCAGGGCCACCATGACGTCAAAGCACAAGTGGATCAGCCACACCACCGGCGGCCGGTAGGCGGGGGGCACGGTGTCCCAGCCGATGACCTTCGTGCCGGGCCCGAACCCGACCAGCAGCGAGTCCAGGCCGGGGACCTTCACCCCGCCGTAGACGTGCCCGTTCACGTAGACGCCGCCCAGCCACTCCGGGACGTGCCGGGAGGTGCGCGGGACGTACTCCATCGCCGCGAACTTCACCGGCTGGCCGTGCGCGATCGCCCGCGCCGCCGTGTCGCCGACGAAGATCTGGAACGGGGTCAGCACCGCGGCCGGGACGAACCCGAACGCGAACCCGGTGTAGTGGTAGCGGTCCCGCCGACCGCGCAGGATGCCCGCCGCGTACACCCCGGCCACCAGGAACCCGGTGACCATGTAGGCGGCCAGGATCATGTGCGGCATCTCGTAGATGGCCGCCCGGTTGAAGTACACCTGCGCGGGGTTGACCGAGACGATCCGGCCGCCGCGCTGCGTGAATCCGCCGGGCTGGTTCATCCACGAGTTCACCGCGATCACCGACATCGCGCCGAAGATCCCGGACAGCGCGATCGGCACGCCCGACCACCAGTGCGCCCAGCCGGCCAGCCGCCGCCAGCCCCACAGGTAGATCCCGGCGAAGATCGCCTCCAGGAAGAAGAACACCCCCTCCACACCGAACGGGAACCCCAGCACCGCCCCGTACCTGCGCATCAGCCCGGGCCACAGCAGCCCCATCTCGAACGACAGCACCGTGCCGGTCACCGCGCCGACAGCGATCAGCACCCCCATCGCCTGCGACCAGCGCTGCGCCAGCAGCAGTGCCGTCGCATCACGCCGCCGCAGCCCGATGAACTCGGCCAGCAGCACGACCGTCGGCAGCGCGATCCCCAAACAGGCCAGGATGATGTGAAACCCGAGCGTGGTCGCCATCTGCGCCCGAGCCGGGACCACTTCCCGGCTGACCCGGGCGGCGGCGAGCAGGACCGCCGGGCTGGCGTGCGTCATGGTCCGCCTCCCTCACGCCAGCGCGAAACCCCTGTCCGGGGCTGGCCCCAGGCCAACCGCCCGGACGCCGGGCACCGCGCCGAGCATCCGCTCCGGGCCGCCGCTGCTCTCGCCGTTCGCTGCCGGCACGATGACTCCTTCGGCGGTGCCCGGCCCCGCTCCCGGGAGGCAACCGCCGTCATACCCATCGGCTCGCTTTCATCGAACCATTCGGTTGCGTATCACGGCGGCCGTTGGCGCCGTTATTCGAGCCAAAGGCGCCAGCTCCCGCCCGTTCGCCGGCGTGGTGTGGGTGGGGAGCCTGGCCCCCGGCGGGCGAGGGTTGGGTGACGGGCTGCGGGCGGGCAGGGGATAAGGCTGGGGCCCGCGACCAGTACGCCGCGCTGCCGCCCATCATGGAGCGTGTGCTGGGCCGCGAGCACCCCGACACACTGATCGCCCGCAATGACCTCGCTGTCTGGACTGGGGAGGCGGGGGATGCGGCTGGGGGTCGATACCGGCGTGAAGTAGCTGCCGCACACCCCCGCGTCACAAGGGCCCAACATCGCGAGTACCCGCCACCGGCCGGGCACGCCCTTGCCTGGTGGGGACCACGGTCTCGGGCCGCCAGCCACGCAGGGCGCTCCCATTCGCTTCCCAGCTGGCCGTGATGCGTTTTGCCACGTCAGAGCCGGGCCTCCGCAGACTTAACCGGGGCGCATCGGTGTCCACAAGCGATTGATCTGACGGATTGGTGGTAGCAGGGGGTGTCATGCAACCCGTCGGCCCTGACCGCCGTGCTGCTGCTCAGCATGATCGACCAGAGCCCGCAGCACGTGGCGGCGGCGCCGTCCCGGGGCACGATGGTCATGGTTGACGGGAAGACACTGCTGGGCAGGCCGGTGCCCGCGGTCCGGCGGCAGTTGCGCCGCCTCGGCCTGAACGTGCAGATGCGCTGGCAGCCCAGCAACCGGATGCCGCCGGGCCGGGTCCTCTCCGTCAGGCCGGCTGGCCTGGTGCCACGGGACACCACGGTCGTCCTGGTCGGGACGCTGGCGCCGGGGAACCCGGCGGGCCCGGGCCGGGGCCGGGCATCGGGGCACCACAAGAAACCCGGTACTCCCGGCCACGACCGGTCCGACCCGGGCGGTGGCCCGCCGCCCGTGGGCGGCCCGACGCCCACCAGCGGCCCGACGCCGACCAGCAGCCCGACGCCGACGGCCAGCTCCTCCCCCATATCCGGTCCCAGCACGACGCCCACCCCGGCCGCGGGCCAGGCGCCGGGTTGATGCGGCGCGACCGGGCGACACGCCGCACCGATGGGGCCGGCCGGTGGGGCTACTTGGCTCACCTCACGGAGGTCACTAGATTCTGGCCGTGACGATGCTCGGCGAGCTACTGGACAACTGGCGCGCTGACCTGGCGGCGTGGGCGATACCGGAGCACATTACGGCCGGCGTGCCCGACTCGCCCTGGGTACTGCCGCGGCAGGTGTTCGCGCGCCGGGCGGACCGTGTGATCGCCGAGCCGGCCGGGCCCTCCTACGAACGCGCACGGGAGGCGCTCGAACCGGCCGGAACGGTCCTGGACGTCGGGTCCGGCGCGGGCGCCGCCTGCCTGCCACTGGCCCCGCTCGCGACCACGATCACCGCCGTGGACACCGACGTGGACATGCTCGCCCTGCTGGCCGACCGGGCGGCCCGTGCCGGGCTCGACCTGCTCACGGTGCACGGCCGCTGGCCGGATGTCGCGTCGCAGGCCGCCCCGGCCGACGTGGTGACCTGCCACCACGTGGCCTACAACGTCCCCGACATCGGACCGTTCCTCACGGCGCTGACCAGCCACGCCCGCCGCCGGGTGGTGCTCGAATTGACCGCCGTGCACCCGCTGACCTCGCTCAATCCGCTTTGGCTGCGGTTTCACGGGCTGCGGAGGCCGGAGGGGCCCACCGCCGCGGATCTCCTGGCGATCCTGGCCGAAGCAGGCGTGCGGGCAGGGCACACTGAATGGAGCCGTCCGACGGAGGCGGACTACGAGGGATTCGCTGAACTGGTCGACGTCACCAGGCGCCGGCTGTGCCTGCCCGCCGATCGCGCCAGCGACGTGCAGACCGCGCTGCTGGAAATGGGGAGCCAGCCCGAACGGCCCGGGGATCTGGGGTCATCAGGGCGGGACGTGGTCACGATCTGGTGGGAGGGCACCACGTGAACGAGTGGCCGACAGGCTGGTTCCGTGAGGACAAACCTGCCGCACCGGACGACGGGAACGCCGTGCCTGGTGCCGCTGTAAGCGCCTCCCCGGGAAACGCCGCCCCGGGAAACGCGGCCGCGGGGGGCACGGCGGCCGGGGCCGGAGGCGCCGGCGGGGTGCCGGGCGTGGCCAGCGACCCCACGGTCCGGATGCAGGCCCGCTCCGGGGCAGGCGGCGAGGGTTATCCGAACACGGCCACGGGTCTCCCGGCGGACCCCTGGCCGCAGCAGCCGCCGATCCGCTCGGCACCGGGCGCGGGCGCGCGCGGGCCGTCGGCCTACACCGGCGGGAAGCGGCCGCGCCGGCCACGGCTGCGCCTGCTGCTGGCGTTCCTGGCGGGCCTGGTCGTGGTGCTGCTGATCCTGGTGATCGGCGGGTACTTCTACCTGGACGGCAAGCTCAACAGGTCCAACGTGCTGGTGTCGTACGCGGGCCAGCCGGCCGCGGGGTCCGGGTCGAACTGGCTGATCACCGGTTCCGACAGCCGCCAGGGCCTGACCCGCAAGCAGGAACGCAGGTACCACACCGGCATCCACGTGAGCGGCCAGCGCAGCGACACGATCCTGCTACTGCACATTCCGGGGAACGGCGGTCCCGCGGTGCTGGTCAGCCTGCCGCGGGATTCGTATGTCAAGATTCCCGGCTACGGCTACAACAAGCTCAACGCCGCCTATTCGTTTGGCGGCCCGAAACTGCTCGCCGAGACCGTCCAGAACGTCACCGGCCTGCGTATCGAGCACTACATGGGAATCGGCTTCGGCGGGCTCGTGAATGTCGTCAACTCGGTCGGCGGTGTCACGATGTGCTTCAAGCACCCGCTCCATGACGCCGCCTCCGGCCTGCACCTGAGAAAGGGATGTCAGACGCTGAGCGGCGGAAAGGCGCTGAGCTTCGTCCGCACCCGCCACCAGTTCGCCGGTCAGGACCTGCAGCGGGAGCAGAACCAGAGGGTGTTCATCAGGGCGCTGCTGAGCAAGATGACCAGCCCGGGAGTCATGTTCAACCCGTTCGCGTCCGTCCCTGCCGCGCTTGGCGCGGTCGATTCCCTGACCGTGGACGAGGGCACCCACCTGAATCAGCTCATCAGCGTTGCATTCGCGTTGCGCCAGCCGGAAACCACCACGGTCCCGATCGGGAACTCGAACTACGTCACCCCGCAGGGCGATGCCGTGCTGTGGGACCCGGCGCAGGCCGCCCGGCTGTTCCATGACCTGAACAGCGGCACACCGGTCCCGAAGAAGCTGATCACCGGCTCGCACCTGCAGGGCTGAGCGGCGGGTGAGCGGCGGGCGTCCGGGCCTGCATCGTTGCACGATAGACGGCATCTGAACCTTGCGCGCGAGAGGTCCATGTTCGATACCATGCGTCGCATCTCATAACTGCATACTGGTCGGAGGTTGAGTGAGGACCGCTGGCGCATCTCGAACACCCCGCCCGCTTGGTCTTTCTTCGCGCGAGGCCCAAATCATGTCACTCATCGCGGCGGGACAGTCGAACGGCGAAATCGCCGCGCGGCTTGTACTCGCCGAGAAGACGGTCAAGAACCACGTAAACCGGATCTACGCAAAGCTGGGCGCGGAATCGCGCGCGGCGGCCATCGTTCGCTGGACGGAAGCCAGCAACGGTGCTGGCGCCGCCAGCCTCACCTGACGGCGCGCCGCAGGCCGCCAGCCTGCTCCGCGTCACGCTCCCCGACCTTCCGCACGGTTCCCGGCGCGCCGCCGTGCCGAGTCCGTCCCGCGCCCCGGCAGCGCCTTCTCACCTGGCCAGTCGCTTAGGCTCGACAGGTAAGTTCCAGCGCGCATTCAGCAAACCCTCAGAGTCATTGGCCAGGATTCTCTTATGACCGCACCACCGGCCGACGGGCGGAAGCAGCCGGAGGCGCAACTGCTCGTGGTCGAGGACGAGCCGAACATCCTCGAACTCCTCGCCGCGAGCCTGCGCTACGCCGGGTTCGAAGTGATCAGCGCGAGCGCCGGCACCGAGGCGGTGCAGGCCGCCCAGCGGTACCGGCCCGACCTCATCGTGCTCGACGTGATGCTGCCCGACATGGACGGGTTCGACGTGGTCCGGCGGCTGCGCGGCGGTGGCGACCGGATCCCCGTGGTCTTCCTGACCGCCAGGGACGCGATGGACGACAAGATCCGGGGCCTGACCCTCGGCGGCGACGACTACGTGACCAAGCCGTTCAGCCTGGAGGAGGTCATCGCCCGGATCCGGGCCGTGCTGCGGCGCACCCGGGGGGACGGCGCCGAGCCGACGCCCCGGCTGAAGTTCGCCGACCTCGAACTCGACGAGGACAGCCACGAGGTGTGGCGGGCCGGGCAGCCTGTGCAGCTTTCCCCCACCGAGTTCAAGCTGCTCCGCTACTTCATGGGGAACGCGAACCGGGTGCTGTCGAAGATGCAGATTCTCGACCATGTCTGGGACTACGACTTCCGCGGCGACACCGGGATCGTGGAGTCCTACGTATCGGTGCTCCGCCGCAAGGTGGACAGCGCCGAGCCGCGGCTGATCCACACCCTGCGCGGCGTCGGGTACGTGCTCCGGCTGCCGTCGTCCTGACAGGCATGAATCCGTTCCCCCCGCCCGCGTCCACCGGCCGCTTGCAGGCGCTGCGGCAAGCGTCCGGCCGGGTACCGCTGCGGATCAAGCTGATCGCTGCGCTGCTCGCGCTCGTCGTCATCGCTCTGGCGGTGATCAGCGGGGTCGGCCTCACGCAATTCCGCGGCTACCTGCAGAACCGCGCGGACGCCCAGCTGCGGGCGCTGAGCGCGCAGGTCGGCAGCCCGACAGGCTTCAGCGGGGCGGGCTCCCAGGCGCTCAGCTTCGAGGGATACGTCATAGAACTGCGGGACGCCCAGGGACAGCAACTGCCGTGCAACGTGTGCACCTCCGGCGCCCCGACGGGCCCGGGCGTGCCCACCGGCCAGTCCTGGCTGACGGCCAACAACAACAGGCTCGTCACGGTCCCGGCCACCAGCGGCGGGGACACCTGGCGAGTGCTGGTCCGCCCCGTCGACTACCACATGAACACCCCGATTGGCCCCGGGCCGAACATACGCGGGACGCTGATCCTGGGCGCGGACCTCGGCCACCTGGACCAGGCGGTCAGCTGGCTGGCCAAGATCGACCTGGTGGTCAGCGCGATCGTCGTCATCGCGCTGGCCATCGTCGGGGTCGCAATGGTCCGGGCCAGCCTGCGGCCGCTGACCGACATCGAGCACACGGCGGTGGCCATCGCCGCGGGTGACCTGTCCAGCCGGGTGCCCTACCACGACCCCCGGACCGAGATGGGCCGCCTGGCCCGGTCGCTGAACGTCATGCTCGCCCATGTCGAATCGGCCTTCCGTGCCCGGGCCCAGTCCGAGGCCGCCGCACGGTATTCCGAGGAGCGGATGCGCCGCTTCCTGGCCGACGCCAGCCACGAGCTGCGAACCCCGCTCACCGCGATCCGCGGCTACGCCGAGTACTACCGCCAGCGCGGCGGGGTGAAGAACGGCTCGGCCGCGACCGGGTCCGCAGCCGAAGCCACAGCCGCAGCCGACACCGCCGCCACCGGAGCCGCCGTCGGCGCCGCGGCCGCCACCGCGGCCGACACCGCGGAAACCAACACCTCGGGCACCAGCGCCGGGACCGCAGAGAGCGCCGCCGCGGCCGGCGCCGCTACGGCCGACACCCCGGTCACTACCACCGCCGTACAAGGCTCACTGGCCAGCGCATCGAAGGACGGCGAGCCGCTCACCCGGGCGGACATGGACCGGATCATGGAGCGGGTCGAGCAGGAGTCGTTCCGGATGGGCGGGCTCGTGGAGGACATGCTGGTGCTGGCGCGCCTCGACCAGCAGCGCCCGATCGAGCGCCGCCCCGTCGACCTGCTCACGCTGGCCGCGGACGCGGTCCAGGATGCGCGCATCGTCGCGCCCAGCCGGGCGATCGACCTGACCGTCGGCACCAGCGCGGCGTTCCTCGTTCTGGGCGACGAGGGCCGGCTGCGCCAGGTGATCAGCAACCTGATGAACAACGCCCTCACCCACACCCCCGAGGGCTCGCCGATCACGGTGCGGATCGTCGCCGGTCAGCAGCAGGGCAACCCGCCGGTGCCGTGCGCCGTCCTCGAGGTCATCGATCACGGCCCGGGCCTCACCCAGGAGCAGGCCAGCCGGGTCTTCGAGCGCTTCTACCGGGCCGACCAGGCGAGGGGCCGGCGCACCGGCGGCAGCGGCCTCGGGCTGGCGATCGTCGCCGCGCTGATCGGCGCGCACGGCGGGACGGTCAGCGTGGACACCGCGCCGCAGCAGGGCGCCACGTTCCGGATCACCCTCCCGCTGGCTCCCGAGGCGCTGGCCACCGAGCCCGCCGCCGACTGAGCCACCGGCCGGTGGCCGCCTAGGATGTCCGCTGTGCCCGAGCAATTCGACCCCGTCGCGCACAACCGCGCGGCGTGGGACCGCGAGGTGGACAGCGGCAACGAATGGACGCAGCCGGTCGGGCCGGACTTCATCGCCCGGGCCCGGGACGGGGACTGGTCGGTGGTGCTCATCGGGTACCAGCCCACGCCGCGCGACTGGTTCCCCGCCGACCTGCGCGGCGCCGCGGTGCTGTGCTTGGCCTCCGGCGGCGGGCAGCAGGGCCCGGTGCTGGCGGCGGTGGGCGCGGACGTGACCGTGTTCGACAACTCCCCCAGGCAGCTCGCCCGGGACGAGGAGGTCGCCGCCCGCGAGGGCTTGGCCATCCGCACCGTCCTCGGTGACATGCGCGACCTCAGCGCGTTCGCCGATGCCGGCTTCGACATGGTCTTCAACCCGGTGTCGAACGTGTTCTGCCCGGAACTGGCGCCGGTCTGGCGGGAGTGCTTCCGGGTGTTGCGCCCCGGCGGCCTGCTGATGTCCGGCTTCATGAACCCGGACATCTTCATCTTCGACCTGGCGGCGCTCGACGAGCGCGAAGAGTTCGTGGTGCGGCACCGGATCCCGTTCAGCACGCTCGACCTGCGCGAGGACGAGCGCAGCCGGGCCTACGGTGATGGCCCGATCGAGTACAGCCACACGCTCACCGAGCAAATCGGCGGCCAGCTCGCCGCCGGGTTCCTGCTCACCCACCTGGCCGAGGGCCCGCACCACGCCGACGCCACGGCCCGCATCATGCCCGGCTACATCGCTACCCGCGCCGTCAAGCCTGGATGAGGCCCGGCCAGGCGTCGGTGACGGCGCAGCGGGTCGCCGCGCACCGCCTGACGTTCGACCGGCTCCCTGCGCCGTACGGCGACCCGGGCGCGGACGACGCGCTCGCCACGGACGTGGCCGCGGCGGCCAGCGCGGCGCCCGGGCCGATGCGCGAGTACCTGCGGGCGCGCACCCGGTTCTTCGACGGCGTGGTCACGCGTGCTCTTGGCCGCGGCTGCACGCAGGTCGTGACCGGTGCGGCCGGCTACGACGGGCGTTCGCTGCGATACGCAAAGCCGGGGGTGCTCTGGTTCGAAGTCGATCACCCGGCCACCCAGAACGACAAGCGCGCCCGGCTCGACCGGCTCGGATCCGCAGCGGTCACATCCGGTTCGTCGCGGCCGACTTCACCACGGATCCCGTGGCGGACCGGCTGCGCTCGGCCGACCTGGACCCGCACCTGCCGGGCCTGTTCCTCCTCGAAGGCATCGCCGGCGCAGGCACGGAACGGCAGCAGAGCAGCGTGCCGGCGGGGCTGGAGGGCCGGCGGGGGTCGGGGGGCCGGCGGGGCTGGAGGGCCGGCGGGGGCGCCGAGGGCCGGCGGGGGTCGGGGGGCCGGC
>Ga0207684_10001751_pt1 | contig 22935 bp, 24 predicted proteins | sample KBSK5501metaG_FD_184342 | JGI IMG/M metagenome (GOLD analysis project Ga0207684, IMG submission 184342) | Corn, switchgrass and miscanthus rhizosphere microbial communities from Kellogg Biological Station, Michigan, USA - KBS K5-50-1 metaG... | ecosystem: Host-associated > Plants > Roots >...
CACCTGTGGGGAAGTGGGAGAACGGTTCGCTCCCCAACTGGGGATGCAGGTCTCTGGCCCAACGCTTCTGCGGCGCATGCGAACCTGTTCCTACACCCCGCCTGCGTCCGTATCCGTTGTGGGCATAGACGATTGGGCTTGGAAAAAAGGGGCGACCTATGGGACGATCCTCGTGGATTTACAATCGCACAAGCCAATCGACTTACTTCCAGATCGGACAGCCGAAACGGCAGAAGCCTGGCTGCGCACTCATCCAGAAGTCGAGATCGTGAGCCGTGATCGGGGAGGCGATTACGCAGCCGCTGCCCGGAAAGGCGCTTCCCAGGCGCAACAGGTGGCAGACAAATTCCACTTACTCAAAAATCTCCGTGAGAGGCTCAAGGATCTCATGGATCGCAGACACTCTTGTTTACCCGAGGTGGAAGAAACAAGAGCCGATGCAGTTCCTGCCAAAGCACAAGGGATCAACGCTTCAAGAGCAGTCCACGGGGTCAAAGAACCACGAGCAGAGCCAGCAGCAGAGAAACACTATCGAACCATCCCTCCAACCCCGTATCAACGACCTGCTGGGGTAAGTTACGACGAATTGCAGAAGCAGGGACGACGGGCCAAGCGCTATGCCCGTTATGAAGATGTACGAACGCTCGCTCGGCAAGGGGTAAGCATCCGCAAAATCGCTCGGCGGTTGAAGCTGAGTCGACAGACGGTTCGTCGTTTGATACGAGCTGAGGAATTTCCTGAGATTGCACCTTCCCGACGAGACCACCGAGGCAGTATACTCAACCAGTACAAACCATACATTTTCCAGCGGTGGCAGCAGGGATGCAGGAACAGTGTCCAGCTCTATGATGAGATCAAGACTCGTGGATATCCAGGATCAACTGCCCTGCTCAGGCGCTTTCTCGCGGATCTGAGGAAAAAGCATTTGGAGGCGGGATCAGCGGAAGTCTTAACCTTTGATGCATCTCGATATGCTATTGAAATTCCTGATTCGCTGCCTCCCAAGCCTCGTATTACCTGTCGCATGTCCTCAACGCGTGCTTCCTGGCTCATCGTCAGTCAGCCTGAGAAGCTTGACGAGAAACAACGTAAGTACGTCGAGCAAATCCGCCAGGGTCATCGCGATCTGGAGATGGCCTATCAATTAGGGCAAGGATTTGTGATGATGCTGGCAGAGCGAAGAGGCACGGATCTGGACGCCTGGCTAATCCAAGCTGAACAGAGCGGCCTCCCTGAATTCAAAAAAATGGCAAAGGGGATTCGCCTCGATTATGCAGCGGTCAAAGCGGCGTTTTCTTCTGAGTGGAGTCAGGGGCAGGTAGAAGCACAGGTCAACTGCTTGAAGCTTCAGAAACGAATCGTGTTCGGCAGAGCTAATTTTGATTTACTGCGGCTGCGTGTGCTGTGTCGTGTGTAAGCTCTTTGGTGATGTCACTCTGAGCGAGCCATCTGTTTGTCGCCTCTGTGATATGATTGAGGAACAAACAGTTCAAGATGATGAACAAAGGAAGAGACGTATGTATCGACAAGGAACATCTCCATGGAGTCTGCATGCAGACCTGCCTCTTGGCATAAACTTTTGTGTCTGGATCTTGCAAAGAGATGGATTAGCTGTTCCTCCATTTGATCGGCATCCACCTGGGGATGGTTCATTACAGGCTCTCGGCTTAGATGCGGGACTCTGGCTCTCGTGGTTCACCGAAACGGTGATCGGGCAACGATCCCCGGCCAATCCTTCGCTGGCAAGGCTTGGAACCCCCATCCTGCAACAACGTCTTCAAGACCTTTGGCAACGCTATCTTCCAGGCGCAGAGGATTGGCGCTGGTCATCGATAGAAAAAGTCAGAGAGATCCTTTCCTCTCCAGAAGAGCCTTCCCAGCTTTGGGATGATCTTCTTCCTTTCCAGAGGAGCTTACCCGAGATGCGCATCTTCTGCGTCCAGTATCCGCACGTCGTTTCTTTTGTTGTTCCTCCGGTTTCTGTTGTCCTTGGTTTCAATGAAGCATCACGCTCAAGCTCTGAAGCGAGGAGACATATTCTTCAAGCTGCGGAAGAACTTTCGAGGCAGAGAGAATAGCGTGTTCTCATCTCATGCCACATCTGCGAAGCAAGCGAGCTCACTTAATGTGAGGATGAGCCTAAGATGTGGGCCAAAAGTTCCTCAACACCAGGGCCATTTTGCAGATCAGCTTTTGAAACTGTTCCTCAACATGTGGGCCATTTGTTACTCATGAGAGCCACCCCCACCGTATTCTCAAGCAGAGCGTACAGATCGCAATCACAAAGAACTCGGCAGCATCACGCTACCGAGTTCCTTGCCTCCCAGATGGAAGGTGCGCCAGCTCCCTCATACAAGAACAGGCTACAGGGCTTCTTCTACACGCTACTCCTACTTCACTACGTGGATCAACACCTCGCCCGTGCTCGTTTGAGGAGGATCTTGCATCAGCGAGGACAAATTTTGCCTGTTCCAGTCGTTGGCGGTGCTTTCAGCGTGGGAGGGGCACAGCGAGCAAGCCATCGGCCAGTTGCGCGAGGCCGCCCAGCTGGCCGCAGACCTCGGCTTGCCAGGAGAACAGTGGCAGATCCAGGCGGCCTTGGCAAGCTTGTATGAGGCAGAGGGCCTGCCTGAGCAAGCGCACACGGCGTTTGGGGAAGCGGCGAGGATCATCCAGGGGTTGGCGGAGGACATCGAGGATGAGACGCTGCGTGCGCGCTTTCTAGCTGGGCCGCAGATTCAACCGGTGCTGCAGCACGCCCAAGGCGAGACTTCGCAGGGTCCGCAAGACCCCCGTAGCAGAGAACAGCAACCGTGCCTGGTGAGCTCGCTCCCGGTCAAATACCCACATGACCTTTTCTTTGACGACTGGAGGCATCATAAGCTGATCTCCTGATGAGGGAACGAGCCTTGCCAAAAGTCAGCTTACCTTACTCTGCCAAGTATGAGCGGATTTTGCTCTTCATTGAAGGGCTTTTTAGGAGTTTAGGAAACGCCCTCGGTATTTGGTAGTATTCTGAAAAGTGTGTCGAAACTACGTCTGGTATCCAAACTGATCCGTTAAGGTCAGTAGAAAAACAAGGAGGATACCAGTGACTCCCACCAGAACGATACGCAAAAGCCGACCCAAAGTCAAGAGACCTTCGAAATCAGACGCGCTTCGACCACCAGCTTGTTGGCACTTTCGACCATGCCTGAACCGATGGGCCAGCCTGTCTCTTGATAGGTCGGATACTGCATATGCGCCTCTCGTTTCTCCAGGTAGGCCAGTTCATGCTCCTCCTCTCTCTGGTTTCTCCAGCTTTGTCGTTCTTTGGATTGACCATCAACCCGGCGCGTAGTGTGTGATGAAATGCAACACGCGCTGAGCCGGGTCATCGCCGTTGTCGCCGCCGAAGAGGTCCGTGCCGTGGGCATTGCCGGGATAGATGTGGATCTCTTTGGGGGGGCCAGCGATGGCGTACATATGCCTGGCATCGGTCACGAACGGATCGTCGTTCTCGCTGGCCATAAAAAGCTTGGGGGCTTTGATGGCTTTGACCTCCTCATCGCTCACGCTGACGCCGAACTCTTGCGGGCCGGAAAGCGAGATCACGGCTGTTACCTGCTCCTCTGCCGCTACTTTGAGGGAGGCCGTCCCCCCCATGCTCGCCCCTAGCAGCACAATCTGTGTGGCGCCCTGTTGATGCGCGAAGACCACTGCGGCGCGCAGGTCAACGTCCAGTGTTGAAGTATCTGCCAGGCCCGCTGAATCGCCATTGCCACGAAAATCGTAGGCCAGCACCTGATAGCCCAGCACGGCCAGGCGCTGAGGGATGCCGCTCTCCCCCCAGATAGCTTTGCTCGTACTGAGCATGTGCGAACAGATTACCATCGTTTTCCCGTGCCCGTAGAGCAGGCCGCTGAGCTGCACATGGTCCGAGGTGAGAAATCGCACCGGGCGCGTCGGGACGGTCGGGGTCGCCGCCGATTGCGCTGGTGCTCCTGTACCACAGGCAACGAGCACAATCAGCAGGAAACTCAACGGCAACAAGCGCACATATTTCATAGCACATCCCTCCTTTGCTCTTGCTGATCTCGCATCAGCGCATTGTCGTCATCTGCTTTTTGGGCTGCTTGCTCGTCGTCGCCGGCGCGATCCAGATGTCGTTCAAACTGCTCCGCCATCCAGCGACACCACTCAGCGATCTCGCGTTCCGCGCCGATCCCTCGGCGCAGTGTGGCATAGTTTCCAAACCACGGCAAGTTTATATCCTGTGGAATGGTATGCTCTTGCTTGATACTCGCCAGGAGGCGTTCGTACTCTTCCAGTTGGGCTAGATGCAACGCCTCCTGCTGCCGGAAGAGGCGCACAGCCGCCTGAGGATCGGCAAGCCAGATGGCATAGGCACGCAGGGTCAGCCCACTGCGTGGCGGCTCCGGCTCGAGGGGCATCGTCACCCAGGCACGCAGAGCCACAATGCCCGCTTCTGTGATGGTGAAGAGATGTTTGTTCGGGCGTCTCTGCTGTGCAATGACCTCGCGCGCAATCAAGCCTCGTGCCTCCAGGTGCGTCAACCCGTTGTAGATGTGGCTGTGGTGTGCCGTCCAGAAGAAGCCAATAGGCTTCTTGAGGCGTTGTGTCAACTCATATCCCGAAGAGGGATGATGAGCAATCAAAGCCAGCAAGGCATATTCAAAGGTTGTGATCGTCTGCATTCCCATATAGTCCACTAATGGATTATGTTTACTGTGGAATACTATACCATCATCCTGCCACTGTGTCTAGAGAGGAGGGTATTGGTAATTTCTCTGAAGGGTGAGCCGATTTTGCCCTGAAACATGAGCAGTTTTGCGCGAAGGTTGAGCAGCACAACCATTGACAGCCTGAAAAACCGCTCCAAAGGCGGATTGTTGTACGCGGTAGTTGGTAATTCTGGCGGTCAGCGCATAGCGCATCTCGCGCTTTACCCTGCACCAGCTCACGCGGGAAAACAGGCTGAAGGTTCGACAGGGATTCTCGATCTGACATTTCGTTCGCTCCTTCGGCCTCTTTTCGGCCAGAAGAGGCGGAAATTTCCCGCTCATACTACCGTGAATTTACAACCATCGAGTGCTGGAAAGCGCATCTGGAGCCATGTTCTCAAACGATAAACCATCAGTGCTTAAGTTTCGAGTCAAGTGCTCATGTTTCAGGGCAAAATCGGCTCAGGTTTCGGGTCATTTACCAGTTCTCACCACCATCGTAATCACATTTCCTTCAGTTTCTACATAGAGCAAATGTAAACTGGTAGGATCGGGGAGTAGTGCTTGGTCAGCCATCGCGCATCTCCTTCTCTCAATTCTGCTTCTCCTCAACCCAACCAGTATACAATTGACCCCCCCTCGATGGCTATGAAAATGCTCTTAAATCAAAGCAACCGACCAGTATTTTTCATCGAAAGTGCGGAAGATCCAGTATCTTACGAGGTGGTCTCCTGGCTTGAGGCCTCTCTTTTCGAGAGGTTTGCTTGCTTGACTATGGTAGCTGGTAAATGACCCGAAAACTGAGCCGCTTTTGCCCTGAAAGCAGGATGTCGCAGAGCGACGTGAAAGCGGATGAAAATAATCTGCACTGGGATTTTATCTCAGCATTATAAGCCTATTTTCGGAGGAATGTGAGCACTTGACGCCAATCATGAGCACTGGCAGGAACGTGCCTGGGAAAACCGCCCCACATCCGGTATACTTGGACTGAATGTTGTCAATGGAGTTCTCTCTGTGAAAGACTTGTGAGCAGCACATAGGATGACACGACCCTCTCATGGATTTGACCTATCGCCGCAACGACTGCGACACATTCGCTGGATCGGCGGTGGAAGTGGGGCGGGCAAGTCGACCGTCGCGCACCTCCTGTCGGAGAAGCATGGACTTCGTCTCTACCACTGCGATGATACGCAGTCGGCGCACACGGCCCGCTCAAACGCAACCGACCATCCAATGCTCCATGCCTTCCTCGCTCTGACGATGGACGAGCGATGGGTAAAGCGGACGCCGGAGGAGATGTTTCATACGTTTCACGGTTTTCATGGGGAAGGTTTCGGACTCATCCTGGAAGATCTGCTGGACCTGCCAACCGATGTGCCCGTTTTGGTCGAGGGGTACAAGCTCCTGCCTTGCCTCGTCGCTCCATTGCTGAGCCGACCAGATCAGGCGGTGTGGCTGATTCCTACTCCAGAGTGGAGGCGTATTGCCCTCTCCCGGCGTGGATCGTTATGGAGTATAGCGGGGCAAACAAGCGATCCGGAGACGGCCCTGGCGAACCTGCTTGCGCGTGATGCCCTCTATACAGAAGAGGTGTTCAGACAAGCTGTCGCTTTGCAGCTCACCATCATCGAGGTCAGCGGAAGTGCAAGTGTCGATGGGTTAGCGACGCATGTTGCCCAATGCCTCGGCATCAGGCGGCGGTGATGTCACCACATGTGCCGAATAGGCGCGTGAGGCGAGGCCAATTTACAACATGTCAATGGAAGATGCGAGATCAGGAGCCGCATTGCCTGGATGGGGTACCACCACTGCTTATGATTGGCGTTAAGTGCTCACATTCCTCCGAAAATCGCCCGAAGAGGATGCTAATGCACGAAATATATGTATTTTCATCCGCTTTCACGTCGCTCTGCGACATCCTGCTTTCAGGGCAAAAGCGGCTCAGTTTTCGGGTCATTTACCAGTAGCCTCATGCGGCCGTACCTTAATCGCTCTCTGCAGAGCGTCTGTAATTGGTGTTGAGCAAGCCCCATACCGCTCACGCTGACTGGCTTTCTGAGCAGAGGAAATACTCTCCTGGAGAAAAGAGGGAGAATGTATGCTCAACCAGTTGGCTCTCATTTGTCCACTCGCCTGCAAGAAGATATACTGAAGAAGATACTGGCGGAGTGGAGAGCAACTTGGAGCCGAAAGACGAAGAGCACAACGATGAAGACTCAACCGACTGTTGGCATTCTCAGCCCAGGCGCTATGGGCCACGCGATTGGGGCCGTCTTACGGCAGCATGGTCTGCGCGTTCTCACCAACTTACAGGGCCGCAGCGCACGTACAGCAGCGTTGGCAGCACAAGCTGGGATGACGGATGTGGCCGATGACTACACCCTGGTGGGTGAAGCCGATATCCTCCTCTCTCTTGTGGTCCCAGCCCAGGCCTCTGCCTGTACCGAGCGGGTTGCAGCCGCAGTGCGAGCGACGCACACCACCCTGTTGTTCGCCGACTGCAACGCCATCGCTCCACACACCGTCCAATCCATTGCGCATCTCGTCACGGCGGCTGGGGCCGACGTCGTCGATGTCGGCATAATCGGATCGCCCCCACAAGCTGGAACCACAGGCCCTCGCTTGTATGTCTCTGGACAAGAGGCGCAACAGCTTACGATCCTGAACGAGTATGGACTGGAGATACGTGTGCTTGGCCCTCACGTTGGGCAGGCCTCAGGACTCAAGATGTGCTATGCTGCGGTGACCAAGGGACTGACGGCCTTAGCGAGCGAGGCCCTCACGGCAGGACAGGCACTCGGCTTAACCGATGCTTTGTCCAACGAACTACAAGACAGCCAGGGGGCACTGTTCCAATGGTTTGAGCGCCAGATTCCACGCATGCCTCCGAAAGCAGCCCGCTGGGTGGGTGAGATGGAAGAGATCGCACGCACCTTCACGGATCTCGGCCTCCCACCTCAGATGTTGGAGGGAGCTGCAGCCATCTATCGTTTTGTCGGGCAGACGGAGTTGGGAGTTGAGAGACCGGAAGAGCGACATCGAGGACAGAGGCTTGAGGATGTCACGGGTATCCTGGCCGCTGCTCTGGAGAAGGATGCAGGTCAGGCGTAATGACAAGGTCGACCTTTGTAGCGACAAGCTCATTGTTTGAAACTCGGCCAAAGATTTTGCCGTGATTATCCTAAAGGTTGGCCCAAATTTGAGCATGGCTGTGTGCTTTCAATGGCAGTACTTTGAAGGAGACTTGTTATGACGAAAGGATCTGACACCAGAGAGCGAGCTTCCTCCACGCTGCGAGAGCGGTGGGCAACGTGGGCAGCCTATACAGCTTGTGGGTGGGCATTCCTGTTTGCCGCCCTGAGCTTTTTCTGGGCTGCTGGGGGTCGCACAGGTCTCCAGCCTCTTGAACAAGAAGCCACGTCCAGCCATCCAGCGTGGATTGCCATCAACCTGAGTGCTGGTGTCCTGAAAGCTATCGCCGGGTTGATGGCACTGGCGCTTGTTCGATCCCAGGGGCGAAGCATGTATCGCAGGCTCCTGTTCGCCACTGCCTGGGTTCTGGGTGTGGGCATGTCCCTCTATGGTGGTCTTGGCCTGATCTCAGACGTGCTTCACGTCACAGGCATCATCAGTGACCCCGAGAACGGGAAATGGTTCTTCTGGTACCTCGTGCTCTGGGATCCATGGTGGGTGTTGGGAGGAGCCCTGTACGTGGCAACGGCCTGGTTCACCCATCGCCATGATGCTGAGATCGATGCCGACCGCGGCACCTCGGACAGAGCGACAGTGGAGAAGGAAAGCACAGAGCTCTCCGAAAAGAAGGGGTAGCTCTTGCCAGAAGATGCTGCATTCATTTTCAACGGGACTATTGAATCATCCTCTTGCCGTTTGCTTATCTTTCATTCAATCCAGCCCACCTTTCGAGCAAAGCGCTTTTAGACGCCAATCTATGGTGGTGGCACGCATTTTCCGCCAATCTATCGTCTTCAGGGGAAGTCCATTGGTTGGTTCATCGAGCGTGAAGAAATGCGTTGTACCGCCAAACTATGAGGTACAACAGCCGTCAAACTCTGTGATGAGTCACATACATACACACGCAGGGAAATACAACCAGCTAGTCCTCCCACCAGCATTTCATCTCGGCCTTGGACTCTCCGTATCCCCCCTACTAGTGTTCTCAACACGCCCATAGCGGTGTGGCTTTCATCATAGGCTCACAGATCACTCCTCTATCCTCCCAAATTATTGAATACCCCCACTTCGCCGCCCAGCGCAATCTCGCCTTTGACGACAAAGCCAAGAATGAGCCCTGCCACCACTAGCTGGGCAATATCGCCAATAGTCTTGGAGTCAAGAGGCGCACGCAGCGCGAAGACCAGCCGCTTTTCGTGGTGCGTGACGACGAACGGGGCAGACCCTTCGAGCGAGACGCACTCCTCTTGCTCAGCAATGATGGTGTACGCCATCGCTGCCATCGTCAGCGTCTCATCGATGTGGTAGCGTGCGCCCTCGTCGTTGTCAGGATGCACGTAGACAATCAGCAGCGTGGGGGGGTGCTCACGCATTGGTTGTCTCCTCCCGCAGGTTGGGGTGACGGATATTGGGCGTGTCGATCTGTTCTTCCATTACCCGCCTCGTTCTTTCCTGCTCTCATTCCTCCGGCTCGTGCTCGTTCCTGGAACACACGTTTGCTTTTCCACAAGACGATGCGGGTTGGAGAGTACAACCCGAACAGGTGTTTCACCTCATTGTAGCGGTTTCTCCGGTGCTTTGCAACCTTCCTGCCGCTTATCTCTTCAGCAAGCACCAGGTAAAAAACGGGCGAGAGGGCTTGTCAATCTGCGCCAAAAGTGCTACAACGGACGGGGTAAAAAGTTGCCGATACGAGACCAGTATCGGCAACTTTGCCCGAAAAATTAGCCGGGCACGCAGACAGGGGAAAGTGAGGATTCGTACCACCATCTCTCACATCCTGACCCGATTTCGACCATGCCGATACGCATATGTGAAGGAGAGACCATGCCGCCAGTTCTCGACGTCCCGAATGTCCTCCCGTTCGCCGAACTCATGACTAAGGTGATTGATTATCTCCGCCCGTTTCGGGCGATGTGGCCGGTGTACTGGCTGAAGGCCGTCGCGATACGCGCCCCCCAGGCGGAAATATGGCAACTGAGCTATCTCGCGCTAGCTGGCCGCTGGACTGAGCGGCCCTTGGCGCAGGCGTTTACTGATCGGGGCCAGGCCCTCACCATGATCAGCAGACAGTTACAGAGCGACGAGGCCTGGGACCTGCTCACGACGCTGCAGCGGGAAGGCGTGGTCTCCTTCGTTGGGATCACAGCGCATGTCCCCCCCGTAGAATCGACTCCATTCCAATATTCGTGGCAAACTGCGGTGCCTCCACAGATGTACGCAACCGATCTCGCCCCAGTCGTAGAAGCGGCGCGCTGGCGCTATCTCTATCTCTACGGCAACGCTCTCTGGCTAACTGACCCGACACAGAGCGAGCAGGTCCGGCAGGGCTTCCGGCTGGACCTGGCGCAACGGGATGAGGTCGATTTCGGGACCTACACGCGGACAGCGGTTGGACAAGCCTATCAGTTCTCGGAATTCACTTTCCGCTTTGATTTCCCGCTGGCGCTCGACGTGGTATATGGCATTCCTGACACGACAAACCAGATCCCACTCACAATCTCATGCCATCGCCCGCTCACGCTCGATGCACTGCATGTACGTGCAGGGCCCATCTGGGCGGAGAGCGTCCAGGGACGTCCGATTCAGGCGCTCCTGGAACCTCGGCCCGAAGGCGTTGGCTGGTTCGACGGAACCGTGATGATTCCTGCTGAGTGCGAGAAGGTTTGGTTGAGTTCAGAGCAGCTTCACAACCGGCTCGCGTATGCGGTGCCGGCAGTCACTCCGGAGGAGCAGCTCGCTGCGGTGATCGGACGCGTGTACCACAAGAATGTTCCTGACGAAGGGATGCAGCGCTGGCGAAGGCATCTGCTGGACAGTTCGGGGCCCGCCTTTGAGGTGGCGCTGCACAATGCCATCGCGCGCTTCGGGATCCCCGTGCTCTTCGCCGGAGACATGCAGTTCAGGGAGCAGCCCGCCGGGGAAGACGCAGCTTCGCGCAAACAAGGATCAGTGGCCGCAACTGGGTATGACCTGATTGTCTGCGACCTCGCCGCGAAACGGGCAGTGCTCATCAGCGCGAAGGGTTCCGAGGGCAAGCTTCATCCACCATCGCCAGAGGCCTACCAGCACCTGCTGGACGAAGTAGCTGCTGCCCGGTCAGTGCTGCAAGGCTGGCAGGTTTCCGCGGTGATCGCGTGCCAGGCGCCGGAGAACAAGCTGGTCCCCCATCAGCAGCGATCGGATGTTCGCGTGTGGAGCAGGGAGGACTTGGAGCGACTCTTTCAGGCCAGGAAGCGCGAAACCATTCTTGCGTTGGTATGGGGAGAAACCACTCTACACAGGATGTTTTACGCGGGGAGGTTTTGAAGCGATTCCCAGAGAAGCCTGCTGAGAAGTCTGACATCTACAAGGATGTGAGCCATGGCGCATCTCAACACGGGTTATAGTATCTCGCAGCATTGTTGACGAACAGGATCAGGTCTGGCGCAGAGGATCATCTTTCCTTTAAAATACGATCGGTAAGATACGATCGGGCTGAAAACGAAAAGAGAACCTTGAGAGGAGGTCTGACCTTCGGCGGCTGTCTCAGGCGCCACAGGGATGAGAACCTGGCTGCCTTCCTCTGTTCCCAGAAAACAGGTCGGAGAAGCCAATGGACAAGCAAGCCCTGGGAGCCACACGACCACATAGAGCAAGCAATGACGTGCACATCGGTTTGCGCATGAAGACAGAAGAGGTGAACACATGCAAGAGATCGAACTATCAGCGGGGACGATCGAGTACGAGGACACCGGTGACAGCGGTCCGATCGTCGTCCTGCTGCACGGGTTAGTCATGGACGGCTCGCTGTGGCGCAAGGTGGTCCGCGAGCTGCGCGCCGACCATCGCTGTGTGGTGCCGACGCTGCCTGTCGGCGCTCATCGGCGGCCCATGCGAGCGAACGCCGATCTCTCGCTGCGCGGCCTGGCGAAGCTGCAGGCTGAATTCCTGGAGGCCCTCGACCTGCGCGAGGTGACCCTGGTGGGCAACGACTTGGGACTCTTCCAGGTCACAGCTTGCGAGTACCCCGAGCGGATCGCGCGGCTGGTGATCACCTCCTGTGAAGCCTTCGAGAACATCCCGCCCGGACTGCCTGGGCACACGCTCGCCTTCGCTGCCAAACTGCCAGGCGGTCTTTTCGCCCTGGTCCAACCCCTGCGGCTGCGTGCTCTGCGCCGCCTGCCGTTGGCCTTGGGCTGGATGGCGAAGCGACCAATCCCCCACGAGATCACCGATGCTTGGCTGCGTCCGCTGCTGACCCAGCGGAAGATTCGACGCGATCTCCTCAAGTACCTGCATCATTACGACAAGAGCGACCTGCTCACTGCGGCTGAGTGCCTGCGCTCCTTTGATTGTCCGGCGCTCGTCGTCTGGGCAGCGGAAGACCGCGTCATGCCCCCCTCACACGGACGGCGGCTGGCCGCACTGCTGCCCCGCGCACGGCTGGTAGAGATCAGCGATAGTTACACCTTGATCCCTGAAGACCAACCGGGCGAACTGGCTCGTGCCATCCGTCAGTTCGTGCGAGACATGCCATGAGCAGGGCCAGTGCCACCGCCTTCCTCATCTACTCTGATGCCGCGTAGGAAGGTCCTGCGTTAAGTGTGTATCTCTTGTACCAAGAGTATGGGAAGTTGGAAGACGGGTTCATGCCACTCACGAGCTCTTTGGCCATCCGGAAGCCGGGCTGCCGGGATTGGTCAACCATGCGTGGTGTGGTTTGATACCCAAGAGTCGTTAAGCGAACGAATACCATGCCTCAAATGCTTGCACCGGCAAGCAATGCTTCTCTTCATTGCAGATGCAGGTTTCAGGCCCGGTGCTCATGCCTGCTTGCCCAAGAGGAGGGGAAGCCACGAGCACAGCCTCGGCCCATAGCCTGGACACGAGGCTCGCGGCAGCAGGCCGGGAGGCTGTGCCCGCTCGTCAGTCGGAAAGCATCGAAAGATGCAACTGACGAAGAACTGCGGGGTCAGCCATCACGTTGATCTGGGCGATCTTGCCACCTGTGATCGTGAACTGGGCGACATAGCGCAGCCGTCCATACGGAGCCACGACGACTCCGACTGCGCCGTTCACCAGCGCCGGTTGTGCGAACCGGGCAAGCCGCAAGAAGGCTCTTCCCTGCCTGGCCACAGCCGTCGCTCCACGAACTACCTGTGACTTGCCCTTAAAGTCGGCCCGGTACACAATGTCTGGGTCGAGCAGGGCGAGCAGCGCGTCGAAGTTGCCGACACGCGAGGCAGCCAGGAAGGCGTCAACCATTTCTCGGCTTGCGGTGAGATCAGCGTCGGCGACCTTTGCCCCTCCTCGTATCCGGCGGCGAGCACGGCTCGCGAGCTGCCTGGTGGAGGTCTCTGAACGCTCCACTACTCTCGCAATTTCCTCGAAGGGAACAGCAAAGATATCGTGCAGCACGAAGGCGAGACGCTCGTGAGGCGTGAGCGTCTCCAGGACCACGAGCAGCGCAAGACCAACCGAGTCGGCCAATAGCGCCTCTTGCTCAGGATCGATCATGCCAGTCTCTCTCGTGCTTGGCTCAAGCACGGAAGCCTCCAGGGACTCCTCGCGCCGCAATTTGCGTGAACGCAGCATGTTGAGGCTGATTCGCGCCACCACTGTCGTCAGCCATCCGCCCAGGTTCTTGACATCGCTCATGTCGGAGCGGCTGAGGCGAAGCCAGGCTTCCTGTACGGCGTCATCTGCCTCCGAGAGGGAGCCGAGCAAGCGGTAGGCCACCGCTTGCAGATGGGGACGGCTTTCCTCGAATGCTTCCGCCAGCCATTCGTGTTTCTCCATTGGTTCTCTTCCTCCACAATGGTGTGTCAAAGAAGTGACACGCCAAACGTGCCTCATGTGACAACGTCTGGCCCGTGAGAGCCGATCTGGTGGATCGCAGAATGGCACTGGTGTTGGCTCTTCGGTCACATTCTCTCATGGTGTGGTGTCAGAGAAGTGACAAGGGAAATCTGATCGATGGGTCATGAGACGGATGTGCAAAGAGCGCGATCCATGCTGTCAACATGACAGAGAGAAGGCTTGATACCCTCATGACCATCATACAACAAAAGCCAGATCTCTCCTGGCTTCTCAATAAAGGGAAAAGAAACATGAAAAATGCATTGAGCCATCAACAGACGAGCGGAAGGAGCGGCTCTGCGCTGTGGAGAAAACCGATCATGACCTCCATCCTCTGGGTCGTTCAGGTATTACTTGCCCTCTTCTTTCTGTACGGCGGCGCCATAAAACTGGTCCCGCCATCCTCAGCGCCGGGAGCAGCGCTGTTGGCATCGCTGCTCTCCCCGCTGCCAAAGCTGTTCGTGTACTTCATCGGCATCACCGAGGTGCTCGGTGCACTCGGCCTGATCTTCCCCGTGCTCCTGCGCATCCTCCCCATCCTGACACCACTAGCCGCCGTCGGACTGATAATTGAAATGATCGGCGCAACGCTCTTCGTGATCCTCTTCTATGGTGTCGCGCCGGCGGCATTCCCGGTGGTGACAGGGCTCCTCCTGGCTTTCGTCGCCTCTGGTTGCTGGTTGCGCCTCAAGACGGTTTCATCTGATGGCCTACGAAATTTTAGGGACGTAAGCATACGATAAGAGTGCTCAGGCGGCTCAACACCTACGATCATGGGCAATCCACAGCCTGATGCAAGCCAATTCTTGAGCTTGACGGCGCATCAGGAAGGCCGCTCTGAGATTGCATGGAGCCTGACGAACTGCTTACTGGGTGCAAGCAGTTCGTCAGGCTCCATGCAATCTGGTGTTTCGCATTGGTAGGCCATTTCTCATCAAACGAACCAGCCTGTTGAATAACTCCAAATAACCTCATCATTTCGTATTTGCAACTCAAAATCTGAGTGTAAATGAAGCACATATAATGGGAAAGACTCATCAATACAGATGTTTTTCAACAGGCTGAGCGGTTATCATTGACACCTGAGCCGAAATGCACGACAGAGAGCGACTTCAACGCCTTTTCAGGGAGGGCGAGATGTGAGATTATCTTGGACACGACAACTTTTCCCGACTGAAAGGATTTCTTGAGCGGTTTTTGAGTGGCGACGACCTTACCGTTGTAAATTTCGTCGGCGGGCTTAATAGGCCGTAAAAGAAATACTGCTCTTTTTGCTCGGACTCGTACGAGATCTCAGTATCCCAAGCATGATTTCTCATACGAGTTTGCTTCATTCAAAGCAGACCTGAAGCCTGCTTAGATTGGGTGAGAGCAGCTCACGATTTCGCTACTTTGCACTTGATGACAGCTCTGTTGCATTCGGGCCTTTTTCGTCAAGGCTCCTGCCCGAAGACATAGGGATGCGCGATACGCGCCGGGTCAGCTGAAAAGGGACGAAACCAGTCTGCGAACGCGAGCGAGGTCATGTGGAGCATCTGCCCAACCGGGCTCGTCTCGACGCCATCGTAGGAATTATCGAACAGAAACAGGAAGTCTTCATCTTCAAAGTAGTATTCTCTGAAATCTTCGAAGGCCTGTTCTGCTGTTATCTCTTCGTCTCCCTCATCTTCTTCAGCACTCTCCAGCTCTAGCGCGAGGCATCCCTGGGCCTGCGTGAGAATGGCGTGAGCCGCGAGTTCCTCGGCCACGGAGGAGAGCGGCACGTGTCGTGGCTGGGCAAGCTTCCACGCGACAGTCATGATGCAGACGGCGAACTGTTTCAGAAACACTGATGTGTATTTGGGAAGATAGTGCAGAGGGAGATGTTCTCCCAGAGTAGTCAGTGCGCTATTCCCCCCTGTCCGCAAGCTCACCGAAGGCGTGAAGTCCTCGAAGAGTTCGTCGATTAGTACCGCTATCCCTGCGTCGAGCGCCTCCTGCTCAGATGGCAGGAGGTGCTTCTTATAGGCTTGCCCAACACGCAGAACGTTTGCTCCACCAAAGGCGTAGGGGTGGGCCGCGTACTTACCTGAGAAGGGTCGGAACCAGTGTTCGAGTGCGAGAGAGGCCATATGCTCTCCGGGGCCTGCGTCAATCCCGTGGTCAGGCGGATCAAAGAGTGAGCAGACATTGGAATGCTCCACATACCCGTCGAGAAAGGCCTGAAACGCCTGCGCTGCTTCCTCCCCGCTCGCTCCCTTGAACATTTCTCTGGCTTCCTCAACGATGGCACACGCTGCCAACTGCTCTGCGCGAGATGCAAGCGGTTGAGGCTTTGGCTGCGCGAGTTTCCAAGCGACGGTGACGACGCAGACCCCGAATCGCTTGTAGAAGTGCGGGGTGTAGTTCTGCGAGAAGTGACGAGGAAGGTGCTTTCCCAACCTCGTAGAGAGAATGCTCTCAGGCTTCCAGCTCTCGACCAGCCTCCACTCATCAAAAAACGCATCGATCAACACGTTGCACGAAGTGGCAAGCGCTTCTTGCGCACGCGGGGTAAGCCACCTTCTGTAGCCTTGCCCAATGGTCATACTTCTTCCTCCTTTACTGCGCAGAGTTTGCTCGCTTATTTAGGCATCGGGCGCTTGACCCTGGCTCTCTACGTTCTCCTGATCTTACCCATCTGCCACGTTGAGTGCGGTGTCGGGACGGGTGAGGGCTGATGTGGAATGATGGGCACATGCATAAAGCTTCGACCTATCCCTCTAGCCGGGCAAGCGTTTCCCTAAGCCATTCGAGTGCTCCAGGGGTATTCCTCCAGGCCGGAAGTGCCATGGTTGCATACGCGAACGCCTCTCCCGGCGTGCCCGGAGAGGACTCCGCATCGTCGCCCTGTTCCACCGGGCTGCCTTCCGCGAGCAACAGCTGCGGGACGTATGAGTTCGCATGAAAGGCACGGATGAGGGCAAGGGTTGCCTTCAGAAGTACTCGCTCGCTCTGTCCGGACAAAGAAGCGACGCGGTACAAATAGCAGGCGTGGGTATAGAGCCACCACGTATCGGCCCAATCTTCGATAATGGTCTCTCCTTCGTACTCGTAGGTATCGAAATGGAGACGCTTTAAGGTGATGCCGAGCGTCTCTGTCTCTCCAGTTTCGAGAAGGCAACAGAGGAGCGCATGGTGGGTGTCGAGGTGATCGCCGGGATCGAGGGCAAGTAAGCCCTGCAGAAGAGCGGCTGCGCCCCTGGGGTCGTCCAGCTTGCTCCACAACAGCCGGGCCAGCGCCGCGCGTGCGCGTATGTAGGCCCTCGCTGCGTCAGAAGCGGACCAGAAATCGATATCCTCTGCCTGGCTTGTTTCAGCCGAGGCAACGGCCCCCGGGCCGATCAAGAGCGCAGCGATCTTCATGGCCCGCTCGTATGAGATCCTGGCGCGGTGGAAGCTACCGGCCCTCTCTTCCAGCTGACCCTGAACCTGGTAAGCTTCCGCGCACAGCGGATCCAGCGCCAGAGCAAAGCGAACGCGGGCCTCCTGCGCCTTTCGAGGAGGGGTGCGCCCGCCATCCTCGAGCGCGCCCTCAATAATGAACTTTGCCATATAGTCGATAGCAACGACCCGTGGAGGTGGGGGCGGGTCGCTGTATTCCCCCTGTGCGTCCACGCGGGTGATTCTATTCTTGCGCTCATCGTGCAGGAACGCGATTGCTTCGGTGAGCGCATCCCAGAAAAGCCTTCCCTCATGCCAGGTAGCACGTTGGCGGCGAGGTTCTTCCACGCGGATGTACACCTCGCGAACGCTCTGCCCCAGGGGTAAGAAGTTCGCTGGGGCAAGTGACCAGGCGGCATAGAAGGAAACAGCCTCCTCAACTTCCGGTGGGAGGGCGAGATTCCCAAGTCGCACCGTCCACTCCCAAACGAACTCTCCCAGACGCACGAGTTCTTGTTCACTCAGGGCCTGGGCGAGGAACTGCTCGTTTGAGGCTCCCCTGTCTGTCGAATGATTACTCATGCCTCTTCTCCTGCATGTACGTTTGCTTTGTTCCAGGCCCCACCTATCTTGCTCCCTATGGTTTCTTCCTGGTGAGTCGCTTGATCGGACTCTAGCAGGTGGGCTGTCCTGGCCTCTCTCGCTCGATCCACAGGATAACTCCTCTCTCCATCCGTCCAAAGACAATAAGAACGTGCTTCAGAGGGCCGGGTCGGCAACGAGCGCGGTGAGCAAGCGGCTAAAATCCACGTTGGCAGCGCAAATATCCTCGATCACACTGCGGTCTCCAATGAGCAGCAGGGGGATCGACCCGATTTCGTCGACGAAGAGGTGCCTTATCCACTCGATCTCCCCCAGCAGCAACTTCGACCCGGCGGGTGTGGCCAGGTCCTCGATGTGGGTCAGGATGACCAGGTCGACCTGGCGCTCTCTGAGCCGCTGAATCAGCCGGGACCTTTTCCGGGCCTCACTCTCACGACGATGCGTGTGGGGGTCGCCGAGTTGTTCGAGGAGCGCCGAAACCAGGTAGGTCACCGGGCGCGGCGAACACAGGGGTGGGATTTGGGCCAGGAAGATGGGAAGCGCATGCTCGCTCTCCATCTGTAGCCGCTCGGCTATCCTGGCGTAGGTGTGGGCGAAGTCTTCTCCTGACGGCTCGGCCAGGTAGCGGCATTCCAGATCGCTTGCCTGTTTCGCCGACCTGCCCCTCTCCCGCATAGCGTCCAGCTCCCGTAGTACCGGGGCGAACCCTGGGAACTCTTCATCGATATGATCGATCAGCCACTGCAGGTGTTTTCGTCGCTCCTCTCGTACGAGCTGCTCTCGTTCATTGCGGGCCGCCACCTGCTTCCACAGATCGTATTGAGTAAAAGCAGGGGAAACGGAGCGCTCGAAAAACTCCGGCTGGCTCTGCTCGAACCAGCGCAGCGGGAGGAGCAAGAGCGGGGGAATGTCACAAGCCCGGGCCGCGCGCAGCATGGAGTCCGCCTCATCGAAATTTCCCAGCGAGGCCCGGGCCATGGCGCTCCAAAACGGCACGAACCAGGTCGGGATCTCCAGGACATCGGGCACGAAGGCGTCGAGCAGTTCCAGGCAGGCGTGGTACTCACCTCGCAGATAGGCGAAAAATGCGGACGCGAGGTCCTGCAGCGAAAGGTCATCATACGCTTCATAGTCGAAGTCGAACATCGCTTGCAGGTGCGAGAGCGGGTCTTGATCGTCATCCATTTCGTCGCTGAGCAATGCCAGGTATGCCGCCATGGAAGAGGAGGCGCAGATGGCGCACCAGGCGCTGAGCAGCCAGGACAGCGGGGCCTCGCCCTCTCTGTCTTGTGAATCGACCTCGAACAGGTAGGAGGCTTCATCAAAATCGAGTTGCCACAGCCTGCAGAGAGCCAGGTAGTAGCAGGCCTCGCTCTCGTCGAGCATATCAGCCTGGATAGCCTGGCGGAAATACTGCTCGGCGCGTTCGTACTGCCTGTTGTGCAAGGCGCCCACTCCCCTTCGCACCAGCTCATCCCGCATCTGATCGATGTCCTTCATGTCGTGTTTCAAGCGCTCGTAGGCAGACCTTTGCCCATCATCAGCAGGGGGAGGCGCCTCCAGTGCGGCGGAGAGCGCTACGCGGATGGCCTCACCATCAAGCTGCTCTTCCTGCTCTTTCAGAAGGACCTGAGACCCGGATGCGGCCAGGATCTCCTCGATGGTGTAGGGGCAGGCAGCGCTTGGGGTGAACAGCCCCTGTGACCAGGCGGTAAGAATAAATTCACAGAGCTTGATGCGCAGTTCGCGCGAGGGCGTCTCGAGTTCTCCGGTGAGCCGGATATACATGGCGTCCGCGAGGAGAGCAATGAGATCGAGCGGCGAAACACGATCTTGAGCGAAAACAGGGGAAAGCATCTCTTCCACTTCGGCCAGGGCGTCCAGCAGCTCACTATCGTCCGCTGGGCCAGATCCCTCTCGATGAGCTGCGCCAGCCTTTGGCAGAATGGTGATCAAACCGGTGCGCCTATCCACCACAAACCGGCGCTGTGTGCCGCGTGCCATGGGGTTTCATCCTTTCACTGTTTCGCTGGACACGAGCCCTGGGATAGTGCGGTGACTCCACTCGCCGCAGGCCCCCCTTGCGGAGGGCAGCCTTCACGATTCCCTCGTTCAATTCGCCGATCTGGAAGCACAACTCGACCGTCGCCGTCGTAAGGGGAACCACCTCGAGCTGGTGCTCGGGCCGGATGCACTCCTTCAAGTCGCACGTCGGCCAGAGGGCGAGAGAGTGGTTGCTCTTCGCGGCAGCGCAGGCCACCCAGACGAGCAGCCGGGGATCGAGCTTTATGCGCTTCTGACCCACGGTTGCGTACGTCTCGCCGGTCCACGACCAGCACCTGTTTGAGCGTCTCTCGATGCGAGTGCGGAGCACGGACAGGATGGTATCGGCGTATCGCTCGTACAACTCCGAATTGCCGCAGGGCCCCCTGCCTCCTGGTGTCATCCCCTCCTTGTCCGAAAAGGTCGGTTGAGTCAACCATGCACGCCCTCTCCCTTCTATGCTTCCCAGGGCGATCCGTCGCTGTGCTCCGCCAGCCAGTCCTCTGTGAAAAAGTACACTGTTTTCTGAGAGTAGCTGGAGGTCATGCCGTCAACCAGCATCATGCGGAGGAGAAGGACGTGGAACTCGCGCGATATCTGCTGGAGGGAGAGTGCTGCGTCCGGGCCTCGAAAAGCATCCGGGAGGTGTTCGCTCTCCGTGCCCTGGACGGGGATCTTCAGCACTTCGCTGGCAAATGTCGCCAGCTCCCCATAAGAGAGATACCGCCTGACCTCGAAGATGATCTTCACCATTTCCTCCACATCGGGAGTGCGCTGCTCCTGTAGGAGCAGGTGATGAATGCGCAAGAGGCGCAGGCGGTACGCGAAGCCATCGTCAGTGGTGCAAAGCAGAAGGGGATTCTCAGACGCTCGATGCTCCGGCCACTCTTTATCAGCAATGGGGAGCACGCCATGATGCTCAAGCACCCAGCGCAAGAACTCGCGGTGCTGGCTGTAGCGGAAAAGGAGCGCAAACTGCCCGCGGACAGGCGTTTCATAGGCACATGTCAAGCGAATCAGGATGTCATCGGGGGTTTCTGCCAGATCCCAGGCAAACACATTCGAGCCATCGCCCTCTACCAGCAGGAGTCTGGCCAGGTCATTCAAATCGATATCCGGCCGCTTCGTCAGGTCGAGCACTGCGACCAGTATCTTCCTGCTGCTTGCCGCGTCAGAGCCATCGGATGGGGGGTTGCCCTCTACAATGCGTTCTACAGGGAGCGTATCCGCGGTAAACTCCTCAAGTGTTTGTTGCTGCGTGTTTCTGCGCATAGCCTTTTCCTTCGATGTCCCTCTCGAGATGCATATGCAGGTGCATGCTACTCCCTGCTGGTGCGCTTCCCTTGATTCCCTATGATCCACGCCACGCTCTCCAGGCTGGCCTCCACCTCGCGCGCCTTCAAGGCGGCGAGAATCAGTAGTGCCTTCGTCGCAGCAACAGGATGATTATTTTCTGCTCGCCAGATCGTCCTCGAGCTTATGACCGACTGCTTGCGTGGAGAGGCGAACCGCTCATTGATGAAGTCAGCCAGTTCATCCTGTGTCAGAAACCCCGCTTCGACGCGCAATTCGCGCAGCGGCCGGCGGGATTGCTTATGGTGAGCTTCCAACGCACGTTCGATACGATCCATGACTTCGGTGTCGGCCATCTGTACCAGGGTCTCGAGCAACGCAACAGGCACGATCGCTCGCTCCGCTGTGATGGCGTATGCCTGCTGATCCTGAATATAGAGGGTAACACCTGCCTGCGGAAAGACGCCATCGCGCAAATGGCGCGCCTTTTTTAGTACAGAGACGCTTACCCCAAAGCGCGGCTGCAGGACCTCTTCTTGTAATGGTTGATCCACCATCTCTTCTCTTCCTCAAAAGGGGCCCTTTTCGCTCCGAAAAGGACGTTCAGCGTTCATCGCTGATGGTACAGCTTCTGGACCACTTCTGTCAATATCTAGTACAACAGGGCAGAAGTTCCTTTAGGTTTTGATGATCAGAACATGTAATCAGTTGATGGAGCAAGGATCAGGCTAGATCACAAAGCCTATCCGTACTCGCATGCAAGACCTCTCCTACCCTCATTGGTTATCAGATGAGCGCTCACAGTCATACTCATGCCACCAAGATTTGACGGTTTGAAGAAAAGTGACTCCGGTCGTGATCACCGCCAGTCCTTCTTCCGCTGACTCCTCGGAAGGATAGTAGATTTGCACAGCTCGATAGAATGCACGAAGCGTTTGACCCAGGAACGTCTCAGGTGGCAACAGGGCAATCGCTTGTGGTTTGGGCAAACTCCAAATGGAGAAAGGATCATGTCCTTGCAGGACTAAGACTTGATACACCGTTGGCCACACATCTGTACAGAGCCAGCGAATATGCCATGCCAAACGCCCTTTGCCGTGTTCGAGCAGACTGCCAACCAGATACGGTGGCAGAGGATTCAGCGTGGCTATCCGTGATCTGGCAGACTCCCATAATTGATCTTTGGTTGCTTCGGCTACAGGGAGCTTTCCTGCAAGAAGAAGGTACGCTCCGGGAACAGGTCCAGTATGATCTGATGGTAAGACCGTTGAAAAGGCTTTCCCTTGAATATAGCGGAAGGGGGCCGGATCGATCTGAGCCAGGTCCCGTTGAATCGCCAGGCAGGTCGCAAAGGAAAGATCGTGGAGACCCCCAAATGCGTGCGCATCAAGAAACAATTGGAAGTCGATATCGCTACATCCAGGGATAAAGCCTCCTTTGAGGGCAGAGCCATGCACGACGAGACCGATAAACCAGGGCTGGGTATGTCGCAGATAACTAGCGGCAGCCGCTTCGACGATCAAACGTGCTTCCGGGACGAGTCGAGAGGTATCAAACATCAATGCTATCTCCTTCTCACAACGACACGCCATTCATGGATAAACGGTTCTGAAGCGGGTTGAGTAACTATTCCGCTTGGACTGAAAAATTCTTGTGAGTTAGGCGATCAACGCCTTACCTTGATAGGTCCACTTGAAAGGCCGGGCCATCGTGCGGTTGTAATAATCGATGAATGCGAACACTTTGGCTTGTAAGTCCTGGACAGAGAGGAACGAGCCGCGTTTGAGCAACTTGCGTACCAGAATACTCAGCCAGATCTCGATTTGATTCATCCACG
>Ga0207684_10001755_pt1 | contig 22929 bp, 25 predicted proteins | sample KBSK5501metaG_FD_184342 | JGI IMG/M metagenome (GOLD analysis project Ga0207684, IMG submission 184342) | Corn, switchgrass and miscanthus rhizosphere microbial communities from Kellogg Biological Station, Michigan, USA - KBS K5-50-1 metaG... | ecosystem: Host-associated > Plants > Roots >...
TTTTTTGACGTCATCAACCGACAGGTGCGAGGCTGCTCGTGTGATGCGATGACCCATACGTGATTGGTCTATCCTTTCATCTGTTGGCTGCCTTCATTTTCCTACACAGAAGGCGATTTGGTATGAGCCCAATGGTAGGAAACACTTACTACCTCAAAGCCACCGTACGCAATACCGAAGCATTTCCAATCAGCAACGCACAAGTCAATCTGTATTGGGCAGATCCATCTTTAACAATTACGCGAAGTAACGCTCATCTGGTTGGTAGTGCCTTCGTAAGCGTGGATGCAGGAAAAACAGCTGATGCACTCTGCTTAAGCCCTTGGACTCCCTCATATGTGAATCAAGGTCACGAATGTCTCGTCGCCGAAGTTATTCAGGGATCTTTTTCCCCAACAGGAGTACTCGACGCAGAGAATGACCCCCATGTAGCCCAAAGGAACCTTTCAGTGATCATGATGAGTGGAACATCCTTTCACTTTCCATTCGAGGTATGGAATGCGGAACGACAAGAGCAAGTGTTTACTGTCAGTGCTCAACAGGCTAGCTCTGAGCAACTTGAGTCAGTTGTCAGACTGTTTGGACAGCGTTTAGATATTCCAGCTGGGGGAACTACTCATGAGCTTGGGTTTGTAGCCTCTCCCTGCCCTGACATGCATGGACTCAAAGGAGTAGTTCCGCAGATCACCCAGCTTAGCTTAGGACCATATGGACACACCGGCTACAGTCTCGTAGGCAGACTCGAGGGAGGTGCGGCACTCATACATATTACCCAGACGAAAGAGCATCGTCAGGTTGGCGGATTGAGTGTGCTGATCCTTCACAGGCAGGAGGAGAAAAGATGAGCCCGACAAGTAATCCCCCATTGATCACTGTACCCAATCGCCCATTTTCCACCGAGCTGTTCACAGGAATGATGCTGCCGGATGGCTTCTTTGACGCCTTCCTCGGTCAGCAGCAAATTAACGCCCATTTCAAAAATAAAGGCAACATCCCTGTAGCGAACACAAACGTTTACGTCGAAAGTGTTTCCTCCCCCGCCATTGTCGTTACCCCACAAACGTATAGTGTCAGTTTAGATGGTGGAGCTTCTCGCCTGCTCGCGTGGGACATTGATGTCAGTGCAGCACCAGCTGGGGAATATCAAGTGAGTTTTATTGCACAGAATGCTTCCGGTCGCACACGCGTGATCAAGAAATTTTTCGTCACTCGCACCCAGTTCGATCCGATGACGGGAGCATTCAGCACGCGAACTCCGGAAGGTACCATCTCCGTCCGCTTCCTAAGCTTGTTTGGACCACAGGCTGATTGCTGTGCAGAACCGCGCCAGCGGCCAGCGGAAATAAACATTTTGCAACTCGCGGACAGACTCCTAAAGGAACGAGCCAGTGGACGCGATACCTATCAATTTTGTCTCCCTTTCTTGCTCAAAGATATGGAAGTTGCCGTCACGATGTCTCCACCGTTTGCTGGTCAACACAGTGACCTTCCATTCCAGGATCCTTGGTGGAAAGTCCTATTGGCAGTGCTGGCTTTCATCTTCCTCGTCGTGTGTGCTGTGATTGCCGCCGTCTATGGGAAAAACTTGTCAGGCGGAGTGGCGACGACGGCGAGTGGCGATCCCGTCCCTGTGATGCAGGGGAACTGTGGTAAGACTGATCAGAGTGTTGCGGGACTTATCGCGAGCCTTGCGGCAGCCATTGGTAGCGCAGTTGGTGCTGCACAGGATACACGCGATCCATTCCGCCGGGGGCAAGATCAGACCATGCCCGCCCCGGGAGAACTCACAACCAGCGAGCATCTCAAGATGTCGATCTCCTATCCAGAGCCCGTCGCTTTGGGAAAACCCTTTGCTGTCGGCGCAGACTGGGAATACACGCGAGTTACCACTGGGTCCTCCTATAGTTATGCAGTCAGCGAGATCAACTACAACAGCCACGTCGTGTCAAGTTATCAGATCACGGCTCCAAATGTGGTACGCGTCTATAAGCGAGAACCCTTTATTGTCAAAGGAGAATTTTTGGGGCCTGACGGAAAAGCCTTCCAAGGGGATCAGCTCTTCGTCCAATGTATCCTTGAGGGATTAGATACATTGCAGGGGCAGTATCGCCGTTTCATCATACAGGATGATGGCAACTTTCCTGACGACAAGCCAAATGATGGTGTCTATACTGGAATCCACTACTTTACTGAGCAGGACCGAGGGTTCTGGAAGATCTATGTCTTTGCACAAGATGTAAATAATGCACAGCCCCAGCCCGATATGTCCCCGGAGGAGGCAGCACAGATCATCGGCGGGATGGTACTAACTCACCAACTCACAGTCTCTTTTGAAGGCGGTACGTGTCCTTTGGTACCTGATGGTGATGTGCATGTGATTTGATGACAAAACTGAGGGAGAAAGGAGTTATCTCTATCTTGGCTCTTTTCTAAAATGAGCTTGAAGGAAGAGACACCATGAGGCATCAAGCAGGTAATTATGAAGCCTTTTGAACACTTCCGTGTTCAAAAGTGGTCTTCTACAAAAAGTGCAAAGATAGAGGAATTCTGTTAGTTTTTTGCTCTGTGGAAGAAATCTGTGTCAAGCCTAGAACGAGTGAAACAGCAGAGGACCGCCAGATAGCAATAAGTCTATTACTGCTACTTGGCGGTTCTTAGCCCGTAGCGTTGGTTTTTGTCCATCTACTACGGAAACCCCTGTAAGAACGACCCTTCAGTTAATTTACCACTAACTCTGCGTGTCATGCTCCTCTTGTCGCAATGAGGCCCGAAAGTTTTCAAGAAATGTGGTATGCTCGGCCAGCTTGGCTTCCAAGCGAGCAACGGCAAGGCCACATTGCATATGGTCAAGCAAGAGGGCCTGATATCGGTGCTCCAGCTCTCGATACTTCACTTCATCGTCTCGTCTGACCTGCTCACAGGCTTGCCTCGCCTCACGGAGGAGAGCGACCAGGCGCGGTTTTTTGTAATCGAGCAGCGGATCGCGCGGCTTCACACTGGTGACGATAGGATCGCCCTTTCGCTGCTTGCTACGTTTGCCTCGCGTCGCCTGCTGCCTCGCTTGAACTCGCTCCCGCTCCTCCCGCAGATGCGTGCTGTGCTCTTGAAACAGCGCAAAGGCTTCCCGATTGCGATAGTAGCTCATGTAATCCAGGCCACTCACCTCTTTAATCGTGAAGGTATTCACTGGGCGATGATCAGCTTCTAATTGGGTAATCGCCTGACGCAAGCGGTCGATGGTTGCCTGCTTGCGGGCCACTGCCGAAGCGCGGAGTTGTTGGGGAACCTTAGTGAGATCCGTCATCATGCTCCTCCTCTTCATCTGGTTTTTGCAGGAGTGTGTCGGCAAAGGGTAAATAGCCTCCGTCCTGTCTTGTGCGTATCTGGATCTCCATGATCCGAATGATGTCGTCCAGGTATTGGACCATTTGCCGAGCTTGCTGCGCGTCACGGTAATGGCCATGCGCATCATGAAGCTGCGCTTGTAACACATGAAATCGTCGCCAGATCTTGGCATTGCGCAGGTTGCTGTAATGTGGGACCAGGTGCGGGCAGTTCAAACAAAGCGCGCGATTGTTCGGGCGAATGCACAATCCCGCACTACAATATCCCAGGACCGTTGGCCCAAGCATACCCCACTGTTCAAAGACCTTGCGGAGCGCCTCATCCATCTGCTCCAGCGTCCGCGGCGGTGGCACCTGGAGATACGAACGATCTCGCTTCATGGTCAAGGCCGACTGTGCTTCAAAGAGCAAGGCGAGCAGTTGCTCCAGTGTCATACAACTGTAGTAGGCCGTGGCCTCGGAGATGGTTAAGGTCCGTGTTGAATCGGAGAGATGCACCCGATGGTGTAAAAGATAGGCCACCGCTTCTGCGGGGATTTCCATGGCCTGCCGTGCATGCGTAGCCAAAACATGCCGGAGTAAGTGTGTTGCCACGCGAATAGGCGTTCCCGTTCGGGTGGTCAAGGTAAGTCCGTGAAAAAGGAGCCGAAGGAGCGTTCCAACATCTCCGGCCGTGAGCAGACCCATTCGCCCATCGGCGCTTGGCGCCCACTGAAACAAATACGGTTCTGGCTGCAAATCCTCTGCCTTGGTATTGTCGTAAGGATGAACAATGGGAATGGTTCCCCCATGTGTTGCTTCAAGCATCTGGCCAATCTCCGTGAGAAGCCGCCCCGCCATTTCCCCAATCAAAAAGAACTGGCGTTCGTGCTCCTGCGTTGATCCCTTGGGCAACAAATTCTGCACCAGGATGCCAATTTTGCGCCCGGTCGGCTGTTGATTTTTCAGTTCATCGACGACCAGCGTTTCAAAACGGTCAGCACTCACTTGCAGTAACTCGCTGACACGGCTTCCGTTCGTCAATGCCAGGGTAGCCAGGGCGGCCCCAAAAAGAATGGCTCGATAGAGGCTTTCTGGCTCGAAAAGCATTTCTCCAGAGATTCTCGCACAGGAAAGCCATTTGCTATCACTGCTTGGCGGAGTCAAGAGACCTGGCCGTCTGACGCTCAAGTAAGAGGTTTGGGAGATTCCAGAGGGAGCATCGCCCAAGCGCCAGTTGGCAATCAGGTCGCCGATCCACAGCAAATCTTTTGGGACTCCATGGAACTGTAAAAAATACAATGCTCGATCTGGGGCATAAGCATCTCGGTGATTTCTTAGCCTCTTGCGAGTAGCATGCTCATACCGTTCTGGATGCTCTTGCACCCAGCTTTCTCGGTCCCAGAGGGTAAACGAGTACGTGATTGCGCGTTCAATCAGTGTAACTTCGGCAAGAGTCGAAGCATCTCCAGAGACAGCAAACTGCCGGTCTGCGTATTGAAAGTGGTAGGGAGGCGTAATTTCTCCCGAGATCGCACGATCACGCTGCTTGCGAAATTCCTTGATCAGCCGTTCGGCTGCCTGCTTACGCAGCTGTACCAGTTCCACTAACAACGGAAACAACGGGTAGAGGACATCACTTTGTTCCTTCCGCTTTTTTTTCACCTCGGCTTCAACAGCTCGACGGTTTGCCTGCTTGAAAATGAATCCGACGGGCAAAGGAGGAAGGACATACGGTTCCCAGAACGTGCGCTCACGAAACGAGAGGCCCTCAAGGAAGTGGCGGAGATGGTTCGTGGCGAATGAATCGTAACACTGCAGTCTCCTTACCTCGCCACTGGAAAGGACACGCTTGTCAACAAATCGATCCCAAATATCTCGTGAGCCAAGTTCGGCAAACTCTTGGAAGCCATACTGATGACGTAATCGCCTCAACAGCTGTGCAAGACTTTGGCAGTACGAGAGCAGAGTTTGCTTTCTCATCCCATCTATGGCACTTCCTACGGCAAGGGCAATGGGGATGGCATCAGGGCTATCGCCAACAGTAGAGATGAGATATCCCATGACAGGACTGGGCAACCGCTTCCACTCAATTCCAGGCGCTGTCTGTAAAGAGGAGGGAAGCCACTCAAAAAAGAGCTGAAGATGTGTTTCGCGTTCCTCGCCATTTCTGAAGTTGACGCTCCTTACTCGTTTCTCGAAAGAAACTTCAAGGCCATCTTCTTGCGAGTGCGGAGATCTTTCCTCAAGCGTATCCATGTGTTTTTCCCTTCTTTCTCCATTGATGAGTATCATCTCTGGAGATGTTGCCTTTTTCTAATCCAGGCGAGCGTTTCTTCATCATGGACCCAGATGGTTTCCGCCAGATGTGGACGCGCTGCCGCATGGCTTGCACCCCCCTCTTGATTCTTTTCCGTGGAAAGCGTTGTCCGCGCTTCTGGTTTTGGAACCGCGGACACAACACTCCTCTGCCCGATTTTTTGTTGATATTCAGCAAGCAATTGCAGGATGTTTTCACCAGAACGAGTCTGATCGTAAATCTCGATGGTCTCGTGACTGCGCCAGGCCATCACCAGATTCCCAAAGGCTTCGCGCTCTCGTAGGTATCGTTCGGCATCAAAATGCTCGGTTCCTGCACCACACTCCATTTTAAGCTGAATCAGCATCTCTGAAACAAACAAATGCCGCAGATCATGTGGCGAGAAGCGAACCGGACACAGGTTTTGAAAACGCGGATAGTGCCGATACCAATGGTGGTAAAAACTTTTGACTGCATAGGCAGTGCCACGTTTCGTCAGAAACAACGGCTCTGAAGCGGTTACCTCTGCCAGCTTTGTTCGACGATGCGGATCATGCAAGGGACGGATCTGTTCAATATAGTTGTCAAGCAAAGTGGTAGCCCGAGGATTGGATGCAAAGGTGATCGTCTTTACTTCACATCCATAACTCCCTTTGTTGATCACGTTTGCCTGGCCAGCAATCCCATCATTTTGATAGCCTCCAACAGTCATGAGCACCACCTCGTGGAGCCGCGCCCCGGTGGTACGCAGGAGTTCCAGGATCACCTTCTCTCGGAGAGGAACGGATTCGTCTTCGATCAATGCGTTGAGAACGGCATGGATACCCTCTCGTACATCAGCAAGCTCTTTGCGGACATCCGGTTTCCACTCATGGGTCTGTTTGAAGCGAACGAAAGCCGACGGCTGCCGGTGCGACTGAGCATGCGTTTCTTCACGAACTCCCGCGTGGTCAGGGGCGCCAGCATTGGCAAGTGCGTGGGTATGTTCGCGTTTGAGTGTCAGCAGAATCGCCGAGTTGAGCGGGTTGGGAAAGGGATACAGACCCGCCTCACCCAGCACCAAGTAAAAGTCACGCAGAGCTGCGCATAAGACTCGTATAGTGCTTGGACGCACAGGAGTTTGCCTTGTTGGTGCAATCTCGATACATCCTTGCTCTCTTTTCGGATGAATCTGGCAACCTAAGCGGTCTCGAAGAAATGCCAGGAGCACGGGGCGCAAATGCTCCGGCGGCGCATTCCAGGGACAAGATTGCTCTAGTAAAAACGCAAGATAGGGCGAAAGACGGGTGAGGTAGGTCGTTCTAGTACCCGATGCTCCCCGGTTTTGACGCAAGCGATACCACTCGGTCAGCGGCACCACAATGCGCCCCTGCTGGTCAAGGAAAATGACTTCGTAAGAAGAGCCAGGCGGGCACGGAACACGACGAATGGGCGAAGCGAGAGCACGAGTGCTCTCAGATGGGCTTGTTACAGGCATGTGAGTTTTTCCTCCCCGAATTTTTCCTGCCGAACCACATTTCCACCGGATGAACTTGCCCTAATTGTAGAAGGATCTGAAGCTGTTGTAAACAGAATGGGATAAAGGTACTCTTCCATACGGAGAACTTTATCGAGGTAATTTCGTGAAAAACTAGCAGTAACTTGTTTGAGCCAGCGCTCGTCCGTGTCCCTCAGGTCTTTCGCACTCTGGACGCCATAGTTGCGCAAGAACAGGGCAGACTTGGAGCCGATGCCCCAGACATCTTCGATCGCAACATGCGCGAGCGCCGCATCCAGTTGCTCCTGCGTGAAAGCGGTCAGGTCCAGCACATCACCAGAGCGCTCGTCGCCTTTCAACAGTGCGCCGGCGATCTTGGTCAAGCACTTCGTTGAGGCAATGGCTACCCGAACCGGTATGCCGATCAATTGGTACACCCTTGCCTTCACCATGCGCCCGAACTCGGCGAGGTCAGTGATCGTGAGATCGGTCAGCTCTCCGAAGGCCTCATCAATCGAATACTCCTCTAAGCGCGGCAAGAGCTGAGCCAGCACGCCCATCATTCTCCGCGAAAGATCTGCATAGACGGCGTAGTTGCTGGAATAGACCTGGACCTGGTGGGCACGGATGATCTGCTGGCTCTGAAACAACGGCTGGCCGCGCACGAGTCCCAACTTTTTCGCCTCACTGGAGACGGCTACCAGGCAGCCGTCGTTGTTCGAAAGGACCACCGTTGGCTTCAGGTGCAGCGCTCCGTTGAAGACGCGTTCACAGCTCACATAAAACTGGGCCGCGTCCACGAGCATGAATAGTTTCGGCTTCATCGCACGCGGTGGACGCAGTACGTGACCACGCCCCAGATTTCCATGTCAGCCTGCTGGTTCAGCTCAATTGCAGGCATCTCTGGCGGATCGGCATGCAAAAATACCCTGCGTTGCTGTACTGCACGCGTTTGAGCAGCAGATGCTCTCCCACCCTGGCGACCACGATCTTCCTGTGCGCGGCAGTCAGCGCCCGGTCGACGACGACGATGTCGCCCGCGCGGATACAGGCACCCCGCATCGAGTCACCACTGACGCGAATAAAGTAGCTGGAAAGCGGATGGGGGACGACCAAATCATGAAGGTTCAAGGGTGGTTCCTCCCAATCGTCCCCCGGGCTGGGAAACCCCGCGTGGACCGGCTGCGGCCACCAGCGCACAGGAGGAAATATCTCCCCATTTTCAGGCATAAGCATTCTCCTCGGACAACCTGGGCAGAAGCGGCAAAATAGGAAGAACCATCAACAGGTTGTCTACACAAGAACGACGAGATCAGTTAGAACATATGTTTCCTATCCTCGCAGAGAAGTGTACCTGAAGAAGAGCAAGGAGTCAATATTACGAAAGCGGTAGAATACGACTGAGAAGTGTTTGCAGAGAAAATGAACGCATCTGGTCAGCATTTTGGCATGTACCCCTCCCTCAAACGACACCGTGAAACAGGTGGCGTTACCCTTTCAGGGAAAGGGCGGGGAGCGTTTGCAACCAGGTGTATGAACTCATCCATGTTCTGCTTTTTCCGCCTGGAGTAAGTAATCGCTCTGCGCGAGCGGCGTAGGTGATCCGACAAGCTCAAGAGGTTGTCCGAGCACTAACTGGGTAGCAAGCGTACAGGGATCGCACGAAAGCGTCCAGGTACTGGCAGGGGATGACCACAGAGGGGACAGGTTCTAGGCTCAGCACTTGAGATGGTCCTGATGGGCATCAAATAGAATGTGGTGGAGACCCCATCCACGTGATCAAAAACAAAGGTATAATTGGGCGACTGGAATGCAACTTTGCCAGGAATCCTAGCCTTTGATCTGTTTGAGTTTCTCCTTGACCTGCTCCCGGCTCACTTGGGTATATCGTACCGTGGTCTGGATTGCAGGAGTGCCCTTGTTGGTGATATGACCCAGGTAGTAGGCAACTTCTTCAATGCTCCATCCAGCCTCTCTCGCTCGATGGGCGAAATCGTGCCGAAGGTCATGGAACGTGATATCATGTACGAGATCCCACTCCTCTTTCGTTGCATTCTTCTTGAGTCGCTGAAACCAGAGATGAATACCATCTTCTGTGAGCCTCCACCCATCGCGCTCCCCTTCGGGAATGGGAAGCTTTTCTCTCTGGGAAGTGAACACATAAGTACTCGACGACTCATGGAGTTTTTGCTTTTTCTTATGCTCATCCCGTTCGTGCGCGACAGCTGTGAGGTAGGCATGCAATGGACGACGAGCTTCATTAACAAGATCAATATCACGCCATTTATCCCCCTTGTGACCGACGTGAATCCATCCAGCCTTAGAGGTGATATGGGTATGCTCCATTAACAAATGCGAGACATCACTAACCCGGCATCCTGCCCAGTAGCCGAGAGCAAAGATAGCCAGGGACTCACAGTATTTTGGGTACCGTCTGCGCAACAAGAGTGCAACATGAAGGACGGATGGTGAAGAAGAGCCGACGCCCATCGGGCAGGCAAGGCGACGCTTGGTTGACCCGTTCACAGAGGACAGCCAGGTCGCGATTGAGGACCCGGTCATTGAATGAGCGCAGTTCGACCTGAACCATCGTGGCGTCCTGCGTGATTGCGCCAGGGAACTGAAAAAACGGCAGCAGACGTTTCCAGGTGGCTTGCGCATACGATAGCGGAAAATACTGGTCACGCACCCACATCGCCAGATTCACCAGTGCCGCCTTGCACACAGTCATGACCTGATCTTTCCGGTTGTCGAGCTCGTGCATCGTCCGCTTCTGCTCCTTCAAATCTTCTAACGCACGAAGCACCTCACGCTGCTCTTCGCAGTAACGCTCTTGTTTGCGGAACTCCGCGTTACACTGTTCATAGGCACGCCACTCTTTAGCGCGGAGCTGTCCCAACTCGGCATCAGCGACGGCTTTGCGTTCCTTGATCTCCCGTTTCAGCACATAATCGGCCACCTCTTGCTCTTCCAGAGTACGCTGATACGTCCACAGGCCCTGGTATAATTCCTTGCTGCGGCTTGCGAAGGTTTGTCGCAGCCGCTCCCGTCGTCAACTCGCCTGTGCCTCTCGCTTGCCCGCGCTTTGTGCCCATTGCTTGAGCCTGGCGAGCCGCTGCTCCAGGTGCGTTCGTCGTTTAGCGACCTCTGAATTCTCCACTGCGACCTTGGCAAATCCATGGTTGGTGTCCAATCCCAGAGGCAAAAGATAGTCTTTGATGATATTTTCTTGAGCGGGCCACCGATGAATATAGGTCTGGCCAAGTTCCACCGCATCGATGGGCTCAGTCTGGGCAGTGGTCACAATGGGAATCAGTTTGGCTGTCGTCTCCTTGGCTGGAGCGGCAGTGGCCTGCCAGCCCTCGCGCCACCAGGTCCGCTCATCGGGCGGCAGGTCGCTGTCCCAGCGCGCTGGGTACTGGGCTTCCTCTGGGTCAGGAGGAACTGGCACGCGTCGGCGCAAGTCACGGATGAGCGCCACTTGTAAGCACAGGGGCTCGTCAGGATGGTTTTCGCGTGGCAAGGTAATGCGAGCCGGGGCTACCTCGCGAATGACCTGTCCGTGGGCATCCGCGCTCAAGGGCACAAAGGTTCCCACGTCGGAGAAGGTGGAAAGGTCGCGATACTGATTGGTCTGCAAGATCGTGACCACGCTGCGCCCTTCCTCATCTAGGCGAGCGAGAAAATCGGTGGCCATGGCCTCGCGGTCTACGATCATTCGCGTGACCTGACTGTTCCCCGCGTGCTGTTCATACCGCTCCAGAAATGCAGGGATGCCCACGGTAAGATGCTGGTCGCCGCGATGGGTGGCCACGAACAGGGGATGGCCCTGCTCGTCGTGCAGCAAAAGGAGCGCTCGATAACCCAGAATCACACCCAGACGCCCGATCAGTCCGCGTGGGATGAGTACCTCACTGTAGACGGGTTTACGATGCCCGTCCACATAGCAAGTCAGTGCCTGAGGCTGTTCGACTTCTCCTGTGTCCTCAGTCGGATGCCAGAGCAGTGTGGCCCAGGACGCGAGGGCATCGGTGAAGCGTTCGGCTCCATCGGCACGGGCGATCTGCGACAAAAACATTTCTGTATAGCGATAGCCATAGGCTCGCATGCGCCCGGTGAGCAGTGCGAGACCATCCGCCGCATAACCGCGCAGATCCCACGTGCGCTGTAGGCCAACCGCTCCCAGGAACAGGAGCGTGAGCAGCAGGCGTCGGCGCACCGAGGCTCTCCCTGCCAAGGGAAGGCATGGGAGGTCTGGAGGAGATGGCAAAGCGTGCTCCAACTGTGTGAGCAGGCCGGTCTCGGTAGTTGCCGCCAACAGCAGCAAGCCCCCAGCTTGTTCGTGATATCCTGAGCAGGGTTTCACGCCAGCCACGTATCTGCGCATCTAGACGAAGAAGAGCCAGAATCCGTAGAGGTTCAGCTTATGTTTGCGAACAGATGGTTTCATCATGCCCACTGAGTGGGAGCAAACTCTGTTTCGCTACATCAAGAAAGGTGAATAGGACCGATGACCGGGAATCTTGCCTCCACGCCAGAGCAGTGCTGGCCTGCGTTCCGGTCTGTGGGAGTGCCTGATAGACGACCCCCTGACTTCTGAGCAGACGCACGGACGCAGGCAGAAGCGATACACCTATTCCAACTGCCACTAACCCAAGGATCGTGTGTAACTCGGTGGCTTCCTGGACAATGATCGGACTAAAGCCAGCTTGATTACAGAGGCTGATCACTTGATCATAGACTCCTGGCGAGATTGCACGTGGAAAGAGCACGAACGGTTCTTCTGAGAGAGCAGAGAGCGGTAGTCGTTCATCAGGAGCAAAACGAGTGGTTGGTGGGAGTACGACGACAAATGGCTCCTCTCTGACGCTCTGGAGGTTGAGACCGGTCTCAGGGATAGGTGGACGCAGCATGCCCAGGTGAATGCTGCCTTTCTGGAGAGCCTGCACTTGCTGCATTGTCGTCATCTCACGCAAGACGATTTCGACCTGGGGAAAACATGCTCGATAGGCTTGCAGCATGATGGGAAGTAGATCGTAGGTTGCTTCACTCACAAAGCCCATAACGAGTCGTCCAATCTCGCTGCGTTGCGCTCGTTGGGCCATCCGACGGGCATGCTCAGCTTGCGCAAGAGTCCGGCGTGCTTCTTCCAGAAACACTTGTCCCGCATCAGTCAGTTCTATCCGACGCTTGCTTCGATGGAATAACGTGACTCCCAACTCCTCTTCCAATTGGTGAATCTGTTGACTCAGAGGTGGCTGAGCCATCTGCAAAAGCTTCGCTGCGCGAGTGATGTTGAGCTCTTCTGCAACAACGACAAAGTAGCGTAAATGGCGTAACTCCATCTTCCTCTCTCGCTCTTGATCCATATGTATTACCTATCATCTTACCACAAAAGATATATTGGACATTGAAATGAAGCTGATTTAGAATAGGGAGCGGTACAGTTGACAGAAATCCTACATACGAGGAGGTTGAATCAGATGATTGCCCGTTTATGGAAAGGTTGGACGACGCTTGAAAACGCAGATGCCTACGAGAGGCATCTACGAGAGGATCTGCTTCCTAGTCTAAGACTTCGTATCGATGGCTATCGGGGTGGATACGTTCTGCGGCAAGATGGGAGTGAGGAGGCAGAATTTGTCGTACTGAACCTGTTTGATTCGTTGGAAGCCGTGCGAGCATTTGCCGGACCCGACTACACGGTCGCAGCCTTTGAACCGGAAGCCAGACGGCTCCTCTCCAAAGTTGAGCCCATCGCACGCCATTACGAAGTGAAGGCCACACCATAGCGGAAGCAGGGCCTTTTCACGCTGCGACCTTTAGAAAACTGGGATCAGGTTCGCCACAATAGGGACCGACAGCACCGAACCTGTCCTAATTTGAGACTGAGAGCAATGAAAAACGGGATAGAGAATGAAACAGAAGATGGAGAAAGAGCAGTATCGTGTCGCCAAAGTCCATCTTGTAGCAGGGATGCAAGAGGGTCAATCGTGGCAAAGAGCCGCAGCTTCTGCCGGATTGCAGATCAGTCAGTCGAATGCCTATCAACTCTGGAAAGCGTTCCGACAGAAGGGAGAGTTAGCCTTGAGAGATGGGCGGCACGGTCACCCGAGCAAACTCCGTGGAGAGGCTCGCACCTTTCTCGAAACGACGTGCCGCGAAGCACCCCAGACCCCCAGTTCAGCGATTCAGGCCGCTTTGCGGAATCGCTTTGGCCTGATGGTAATAAGCGCGAAGAGCGAGCAGGTTTTCGGGCCAAGAGCGAGCACTCAGTGCGAAGCATGAGCACTAGGACGAATGTCCCTGGGAAACGCGCTTTCCATCGGGTATACTCCCTAGAGGAGTTGTAAATGGTGTTCTTCATCGCGGTGATACTTCTCGTAAGAACGCTTCATTTGCCGAGCGTTCGAGGCAGGGAGACTGATGGTCGCACCAGCTGTGGAAGGCATTGATCTGTTCAAAACCGCGGGCCGCTCCATTTCGGGTTGGATTAAGAGCTTCAAGACTGGCAAAGAATAGTGCAGGAGAACAACCAGAGGGAGGACGAAACACGTTGGAAAATCAACCTCTACCCACCATTACCGATGAATATATATTGCAGATGCGCGCTCGCGCCAGGCATTATAGCCTGTTGATTCTCAAGTCTGGGGAAGCTCGCCACCAAGATGGTACCGAAAAAATCCTCTGGGAACACGAACGCGAAATGCATGCTCTGCGCGTTCAAGGGCTGCTCTCAATGGTTTGCCCGGTGAGCGATGGCAGTGAAATAGAAGGTATCGGTATCTTTAACGCTTCTGTCGAAGAAGTCAAAACTCTCATGGACGAGCATCCTGGTGTCAAAGCGGGCATTTTTGTCTATGAAATTCATCTGTGTCGAGGTTTCCCCGGAGACAGCCTGTCAAAGGAGCGAGCAAACTGAGCCATATGATGCCAAGTTGGTTGGCTGGCAACAGGCTCAGAAGTATTTTTGGCCGCTTCTCGTATGAATGGACCGGATTCCATCACTCACGATGAAATGGGCTTTGCCAGGATTAGACGCCACGCGCGCTAGATACCCATCCATTTAGCAAAGAAATGATGGCAAATTCTGCTGCGAGGACTGTTTTCTCTCCCTTTTAGCTCCACTCTTGTAGCCATTCAAATGGCAAAGCATTGTGACAAACGAGTCGAGAGAACTGATTGCCAACGTATCTTGCCGCTTGCCATCAGAAAGGCTGCTGCAAGAACAGATTGTCCAGGCACAGACAGCTTACCTTCTTTCCGAACGGGTCCGCGAATCCCGGCTTCCAGCCCAGAAGTGGCAGTCTGCACAGATCGCGCAACCTATCCTGGCGAAGCCTTGTTTTTAAGCACTGCCGATCACGCTCAAAAAGTGGCATGATTATGACGTCAACGCGCGATTTTTATTTAGCAAAGCACAGCATGACCTTGCTCCTCCCTGCCTGTCTTTTCTTCATTGGAGCAGAGTTTGTTAAACTGCGCAATGAAGAAGAACGATGAAATGGGCTCATGCTTGGCTCTGATGGCTGTCACCGGAGTACATTCTCATCTCGTATTTACAAGGTATCAATGGAAGAGGCCAGATGTGGAGTGGTTTTCCCAGGTGCATTTGTCCCCAGTGCTTCTGCTTGGCACCGAGTGCTCACTCTTGGCCCGAAAACCTGCTCGCTCTTCGCCTTAATTACCAGAATCTTGGGATTTACAGAAGGCAGCGAGACGAGATCCATCTGTTGCGTGGCCACACCGACCAAGGGGCGAGCCTGTTGAAACCTTTAGGCTGACACGAGTCGAAAAATCTCACGAGGGCGTGATTCGCGCTCGTCATAGTCGAAGTCCACTCCTGCCGCCTTTGCGGTAGCAAACGACGAGGCGAGTGCATCCTCAGACTCCGATTGTACAGTTGAAACCACTGCGTCGCCAGCGACGGTCACCCAGCAGTCAGCTGAAAGGCATCCCGGTGTCTGCCGTATTACCTCGACGGCTCGCTGGACGCGCGCGATGAACTCTTCGCGATGGGAAATGTGCGGATAGTGGATTGCTACTTCGCCTACCTTCATGCTGCTCTCTCCTTAGCGTGTCTCGACTGTGTGTCTCGTGCCGGATCGTCGGCGAGTATCCTTGCCTCTCAAAAGTGGTGATCTTTCGCTCTCCAATGGTCAGTCAATCTGGACACCTGCGCTCAATTTACAACTTCAGAAGAAGTATATCAGATCTGACGCATACTTGCTCACGAGGGGGGTACGTATTGTTGCACTTCTTCATTGCGGAAAAACGCTCCGTGTGAAAGAGACCACCCCTTGCTTTCCTCAGAGCCACTTTTTACACTGAGAAGCAAAGCGCACATTGCGCGCAGCTCATCGAAGTCGAAAGGAGTGGCATATGCAGTCAAAAGACCTCCATCAAAATAAGGCGGCGATCCGCGATCAGGCGTTCCTCGGGAATACGAGTGTTCTGCATCATGGGACCGGTGGTCGCCGCGAGGCGTCGAAAAGGCCAGCTTCTGGCGATGATTCGCGGTTGGGGGCGCTGGTATCCCGTAGAAAGTGTCAGAATCGAATATGCAGGCCGACAGCTTCTCTCGTAAAGGAGCTGGCCCGATGAAAGAGCGTTTGCAACAACTCCTGGCCGAAGCTGGGGAAAGTTTCGATTACTTAAAGAGCGATATTCGCAATCTCAGCCGATATAGGGCCGAACTGGAAGAATTGATCGAAAGCTACCGCGCGTTTGCCGCGACCGCGACCCTCTCTGCACCTGCAGATCGGGCAACGCAGCGCAAGCTTCTGAAACGAACACACAAAATCATTGGCCCACCACCGGATACGCTCGCAGAGACGCGCCCAGAGCTTGCCCGGTGTGAGGATCTGGTGACATAATAACCTTGGTGTCAGAGCGAATGAAAGGATGGGTTTGGGCGGAAGGAGGGCGCGCTCGATGCGTCGAAAAAAGCATTTGCAAGATATGAGCCGGGATGAACTCATTCAATTCGGACAGAAGCTCGAAGAGCAACGCCAACGGCGGAATGCGCGCAGCCGAGAACGGAGGCTCTGGCTCAAAACTGCGCCCCGCGAAGAGACATTTTCGATGCTGTACGCTGGTAACGGCGATTATGCCCCTGATGCTATAATCTACGATATGCTGATAGATGAGCCAGCTATTTACATGTTGGGCAGATGCGAGCAGAAGGGGTGCTGGGTATGATCCTCCCGAAAGACCGCGACCCTCGTTTCGTGACGATCCGCCGTGGTGGAACCCTCACCGATTCGGATCATCAGCTCCTCGCTCTTTGGGCGGCATTGTGCGCGGAGCACGTTCTTGACCTCTTCGAGTCGGCTCGGCCTGAGGACCCGCGACCGCGCCGGGCAATCGAGCATGCCCGCGCCTGGGCGCGTGGCGAGGTCACGATGACCCAGGCTCGCTCGGCAGGCGGCCATGCAATGGCCGCGGGAAGACGCCTGCGCGGGGCAGCCCGGCATGCCGCCTATGCTGCTGGCCAGGCAGCAGTCGTCGCGCACGTCGCCGCGCACGAGCTGGGTGCGGCCGCCTATGCGATCAAGGCCGCACGTGCTGCCGCGCCGGAAGGAGAGGGCGAGAGCGCAGGGCGGCTCGAGTGCCGGTGGCAGCGCGACCAGCTCCCGGAGGCGATTCGCGAGCTCGTACTCGACGACCAGCGGTTGCGGAACGACATCTGCTGGTCGGTGTTCGACTGCTGAGAGCGCGTCGGGTCACTCGTCTCTGCGCGATGAAAGTTGCTCGTGTCCATGCCGATATGTCGAGCAACAAGGGATGGCGATCCGAGCAGCTCTAGAGCGCCGGTCAAGTAATTAAGCTTCAGACCAAAGTCAAGTGACTCTCTCTGAGAAGCAAGCAAACGGTGAGAAAGGAAGAAAGTGATGGACCAGTGGCCACAGAATATTGAAGACCTACTCCTCCAACATTGGCCGAGAGCGGGCTGGCGGTATCGCCAGGGTGCCTCAGAACGATCTCTGCAAGTGAATTTGAGCCAGTGGTCGATGAGGACCATTCTCCCAGACATCTGGCAGCAGATCTGGCAGCTTCCCAACTTGCGAAAACTTGCGATCCTTAGCCACTTGCTCACCACTGTGCCACCACAAATCGCACACATGACCAACCTACGAAAGCTTGATCTGTTCGGCAAACTCACCACATTCCCCACGGAAATCGGGCAACTCACCGATCTGCACGATCTGGGGATATCTGGCACGTTTCCCACGTTTCCTCTTGAAATCACACGACTCATCAATCTGCGCACGTTAGGAGTATTTGGTCGATTTACTGAATTGCCGGCGGAAATTGGCCACCTGACCAACCTGCAAGATCTTCTGCTCTCAGGCGATTTCGTCAATGCCCCACGGCAAGGCATGCGTCATGGGTATAACTCTGGCCAACTGACGACCTTGCCTCCCCAATTCGGGAAACTCATCAGGCTGCACAGGTTGAGGATACAGGGGCAGTTTGTGACTTTCCCCTCGGCCATCCTACAGCTCACCAACTTGGAAGAGCTGGAACTCACCGGCCACCTCACTACTTTGCCACCAGAAATTGGGCAGTTGACGAACCTGCAGATCCTCAAACTCCAGTACAACCAGCTTACTGCCTTGCCACCAGAAATTGGGCAGTTGACGAATCTGCAGAGGCTTTGGCTCTTCAACAACCAGCTTGCCACCGTGCCCCCAGAAGTGGGACACCTCACGCAACTGCGTGAGCTTGATTTGCAAGGCAATCCTCTCACGACGCTCCCACCCGAAATCAAAGCCCTTCCCAACCTCGTGACAGGACTCCCTGATCAGGATCGCTCTTGCTAAACTGACGCTCGTTGCCTTCTCCAACATCCCACGGAATCTGGCACGACGAGACACTGAAAGCAGCCGCGGTTTGATTTCTTGACCGGCTCTCTAGTTGTCATCAGAGGGTGAGGGAATGACATGGAGGTAACTGCGTGGTGATGAAGCCGGGCCGATTTTATTGGCTCCCACAGCCTTTTCTTCTCGCGGGAAGTCGAACAACAACGGCTGCACGAGGCCCTCAACACGGCGTTTGCGGCGCGCGGGCGCGTAGTCGGGGGCGCGCCAGTAGAGCAACCATTCATCCGGTCCTAAATCAAACAGAGCCAGTTGAGGCGAACGAAATGGCGTCTCCACCAAGCGCGGGTTGCTCACCTTTTGAACATGCTTGCGATCTGACTCTCGTCCAACGCTGTACTGTGCAAGTGTGACGGCCTGGTGCTCCACTTTGAGCGATCCCTCATAGATCCAGACGGTCACGGGAGCTTTCGCCAGCCCTCGTTCCCCGTAGAGCTTCCAGTTCTGGAAACGCAGGTATCCGTTTCGATCTAAATGGCGCGTGTAGCGGGTAGCGAACAGGATACGGTCAAGCACGGAGGGCGGGTACATGGTGCCCGTCTGCCCACCAAGTCCCTCGGCGGGACTGTGTGTTACTAGGAGCAAAGGTTTACCTCCGTTAGCCACAAAGTGTTGCCACAAAGCCCCTCAAACACGCTTGAGCCGCCTACGACATACTAGCACAGGAAAAAGCTTCTGGAAAGATAGCCTTGCCGCAAAACCTGTTTGGAAGATACGCATTGCCGAAAATTTATGCGACTTTCATGCGGTTTCGTCCTCAGTAGCCATATACTACGCAAAGCTCATGCAAACTACATGAGTACAATCTTTTTCTTTGTGGAGGCCAGCAATGCTTACTGAGAACGATGGTGCCGTGTTGTGCTTGCGACTGAATCTCGCTCCTCAAGCGCAAGCCGTGTTGTCAACCATCCAGTCGTCTCCGCCGTCACGTCGGGTTGGCAGTGGCGGAAAGAATGTTCCCGTCACCTACACAAGCCGCAAGATGGGGGTGACCATTCAAGCCGAAAGCTACAAAAATGAGCTGGCGGGTGTGTACGAAATGGAACACGACCCGACGGTGCTAGCATTCTACGACCAACCGCCACCCATCAAACTCCAGTATCAAGCCAAAAGTGGGCGCATGGTAGGCGTGCTGCACACGCCTGACTACTTTGTCATCAGGGCTGATGCGCTGGGATGGGAAGAGTGGAAAACGGAAGAAGACCTGGTTCGACTCGCTGAGAAGATGCCGCATCGCTACGTTCACGCTGAGGATGGGACATGGCATTGTCCACCCGGTGAACAGGTCGCAGCCCCACTCGGTTTTTACTACCGCGTGCGTTCGTCATGCGACATTCATTGGGTCTTCCAACGGAACTTACGCTTTCTCTCCTACTACTTGCGCACTGATACGCCGAGCGTGAAAGAAGCAGCAAAAGAAGAGGCCATCGCCCTCACAGCTTCCCATCCAGGGATCACGCTCGCCGAACTCTTGCAGAGGTTAGAAAGGGCGACGAGCGACGATATCTACACGCTGCTTGCAACCGAGCAGATCTACGTCGATGTGTATGCTGCTCCACTCGCTGAACTGGAGCAGGTGCATGTCTTCTGCGACGAACAAACAGCGCGTGCCTGGGCAACAGCACTGGCACAGGATACTTTCTCCGACATGAGCCGCCCACATACCCTGCTGATTGAGCCTGGAGCCTCCGTTGTGTGGGATGGAAAGCCATGCACGGTTTTGTATCAAGGGCAAACGACCACCACCCTCCTCACAGAAGATCGTCGGCCGCTGGAAGTGTCCAACTCCCATTTTCAAGCTCTGGTAGCTCAAGGGAAACTCGTCGGACAAGCATTGACACCTGAACGCGGGAGCCTCAGCGTCCAAGTACGCGAACGCATGATGAACGCAAGTCACGCGGCCCTTGCCGAGGCAAATCGTCGCTACGCCATCATTCAGCCGGTCTTAGAAGGACGCGCACTTGTAGACACGACGACCCCGGCACGAACCATCCGATACTGGGCAGCTCGATACCGAGAAGCGGCGCAAACACTCGGCTGCGGGTACGTCGGCCTTTTGCCAAAGCTGCATCAAAGCGGCAATCGTCGTCCCCGTATCCCGGAACCTGTTATGACAGCGCTGGGCGAGTTTGTGGAACATGCATATGAAACGCACAAACAAAAACGAAAATATGAGGTGTACGGTGAACTGGTGAACTACTGCAAGAGCAAAGGACTCATGACCATTCCCAGCTACAAAACCTTCATTGCGGCGGTCAATCGCCGCCCACGCTACCAGCAAACGCAGAAGCGCGCAGGAAGCCGCGCTGGCTACCAGCATGAACCGATGCACTGGGAACTCTCATTTACGTTACCTCGCCACGGAGACCGGCCTTTCGAGATCGCCCATCTTGACCATACCCAGCTTGACGTAGAACTTGCTGATTCTCGAACAGGCAACCGTTTTGGAAAGCCTTGGGCGACCTTCCTCACCGACGCCTTTTCGCGGCGTGTGCTGGCGGTGTATCTGACATTCGACGAACCCAGTTACCGGTCAGCCATGATGGTCCTGCGTGAGTGCGTCCATCGGCACCACCGCCTTCCAGAGTTGCTTGTGGTTGATTGGGGGCCTGAGTTCAGGAGTACGTACTTTGAGACACTGCTGGCTCGCTACGAATGCAGTAAAGCCACACGCCCCAAGGCCAAACCTCGCTTCGGTTCGGTCATCGAGCGACTTTTTGGCACTGCGAACACCACCTTTGTGCACAATCTTGCCGGTAATACCCAGGTCATGAAGCAGGTGCGCCAGGCCACCAAGTCCGTTGACCCACGAGAGCACGCCCTATGGACGCTCTCGACTCTCTACGCGCGTCTGCGCCAGTGGGCTTACGAGGTCTACGACACGCGAGAACACCCGGCGCTTGGGCAAACACCAGAAGAGGCCTTCAACACAGGATTGCTACAATCTGGTTCGCGCCCTAACCGCTTGATTGCATATGATGACGATTTCATTCGGTTCACCTTTCCAAGCACGCCAAAGGGCACAGCGAAGGTACAGCCAAACCTTGGCGTTAAAATCCATTCCCTGTACTACTGGGCCAAAGGTGATGCCTTCCGTGATGCCGAGGTAGAGAAGACACAGGTGCGGGTACGGTACGATCCCTACGATATGGGCCATGCCTTTGCGTGTGTCAAAGGCCGATGGGTCGAATGTATCTCGGAGCATTACGCACGCTTCAAAGGACGCACCGAACGGGAAATTCAGCTTGCGACGGAAGAGTTACGCCAGCGCCACCGTCGTCATGGGCAGCAATTTGTCTTGACCGCCGCCAAACTTGCGGACTTTCTTTCCTCTGTAGAAGCGGAAGAAGCGTTACTGGAACAGCGCAAGCGCGATGCTGAAGGAAGACGGGTATTAGCGCTCATGGAAGGCACTGCTGCGCCCATACAGCCGATTGCTGCGTCCAATGGCACTCCTACTGAGACAACAAGGAATGGCCTTTCTGCGAACATGGTAGCATCGGCTATTGCCAACCTTGATGAAGATGCGGGACAAGATGATATCTACGAGGATTACTAAGGGAGATGATGGATGGGAACAACTACCTCGCCAGTTCAAGGCTTTCCACGCGATCTGTTGACACAACCGATCGCTAGCAGGCTTCGCTACTTTGAGACGAAAGTCGTCGCGCACCAGCGCCTCAAAGAGGTCCATGCCACCTTGCTTCACGCCATCCGACATCCAGTAGGCGCCTCGCTCATTCTCGTCTTTGGACCAACTGGTGTTGGCAAAACCACCTTACGGCAACGCATCGAGCGACAGCTCCTTGAGGACGTGGTTAGCGATTCAACGACCAATCCAGGCCATATCCCTGTGGTTACGATGGAGGCGGCATCACCAGACTCTGGCAGCTTTCACTGGAAGGACTACTCCACACGAGCGTTGCTTGCTTTGGATGAGCCATTCATCGCAGACAAAATCACCTACGATGTGCGTGATATGCATCGCGATGAGCAGGGCAGACTGGTCATTGAACGGCATCTGACCATCCCTGATTTGCGTCGAGCCCTCGAAAAAACCTTGTTGTATCGTCAACCTCGTGCATTCATCGTGGATGAAGCCCAGCATTTCAGAAAAATGGCAAGTGGCCGTCGTCTCCTTGACCAAATGGATAACCTCAAAAGCCTGGCCGGAATGACGAACACGGTGCATGTACTCGTGGGCACCTATGAGCTACTTGGCTTAACGAACCTAAGCGCACAACTCTCGCGTCGGAGTATCGAAATCCATTTTTCTCGCTACCATGCCGACATACCGGAGGATCTCAAAGAGTTCAAAAAATTGGTGCGCACCTTGCAAAAACACCTTCCTCTTGCAGAAGAGCCTGATCTCGAGTCCCATTCCGACTACTTCTACGAGCACTGCTTAGGCTGTGCAGGAATGCTCAAGACCTGGCTCAATCGCACACTCGCAGCGGCATTGGAACAGGATGCAGGTACCCTGACTTCAAAGCTCTGGGAACAACATGCTGAGTCAAGAAGAAAACTGGTACCAATGGTCCGCGAGATCCACGAAGGAGAGCGATTGCTTCAGGAAGACGATGCGCTACGCCTGGAACTGAGGACATTGCTGAAATTGGACCCGAACACGTCAAAGGGAAGTGACACAGGGGCTCTTCCAGTGGCTGCTCCAAAAAACCAGCCAGCACCCGTCGGACAACGCACGCCACAAAGAGATCCCGTAGGAAGAGAGGGTGAACATGTGCAGTAGCACAGATGCCCTGTGTGAGCTGTGGGACGAGGAGCAAGTAATCCCCTTCCCTCACAGCAGGCTCTACCATTTGGACCCCATCGGAGTAGGTACACCATTGACACTGTTGGGAAACTTCTGAACCCTCCATTGCATGTGTTAGGATAAGAAACCAAGAAGGAGTCCGAGTAGACACTTGCAAGAAGGAGAAGGAAGAT